>Ga0075028_100000592_pt1 | contig 13020 bp, 12 predicted proteins | sample LitLauG_LLR_2014_FD_71390 | JGI IMG/M metagenome (GOLD analysis project Ga0075028, IMG submission 71390) | Freshwater sediment microbial communities from Pennsylvania, USA - Little Laurel Run_MetaG_LLR_2014 | ecosystem: Environmental > Aquatic > Freshwater > Creek > Sediment | place: USA... | reverse complement strand
GCCTTCCGCGATCCCGGCACGCTGTCACCGATGGTCGCGGGCACGCTCGGCGGCCTGCTCGCAACCTGGGTGACATTCACGCCGTGCTTCCTGTGGATCTTCCTCGGCGCCCCCTTCATCGAGACGCTACGCGGCAACAAGGGACTGGCCGGCGCGCTCAGCGCGATCACCGCCGCGGTGGTCGGCGTCATCCTCAACCTGTCGATCTGGTTCGCGCTGCATACGGTATTCCGGGACACGACGCCGGTCCGGTCGTTCGGGCTGTCATTCGACCTTCCGGTGTGGTCGAGCCTTGATGTGCCGGCGCTGGTGCTGGCGATTGGCGCGGCGCTCGCGGTGTTTCGCTTCAACATGGGCATGCTGACGGTGCTGGGCGGTTCGTGCGCGGCAGGGGTGTTGTTGCGGATGGTGGGGGTAATTTGAGTGCCGCACCTCTCACTCGAAGAGTCGAATTGGAATGGCGGTCGATTTCATTCGGGCCTATCATCGACGCCTGCTCGCGATTGATTCAGGGCCGATGAATATCTACCGGACGAGATGGGTACGACACCGGGCCGCCGCGCCGCTGGCGACCATTTATGCATTCGGTATCCTCGCCCCGGCCATCGCGTTCGCCCACGCGGATCGTACCTCGATCGTTCATGTTCTGACCGAAACCCATGGCGGGACACTGACCCCACACTTCCACCATGATGAGGAACAGCAAGAACATTCGGGCAAAACCGGATCGAAGGCAGCGCATCATTGCTGCGGGATCATTTCGCTTCCTGGACTTGAACCTTCGGCGACGCTTTCCGTCGTTCAACCCACACTGACGAAAATCCTTTTTCCCTGCTCTGAACCGGGACTGTCGGGCTGCGGATCGGCCCGCCTTGATCGGCCACCAAGACGACCCCTGCCAGTCTGAAAGACCGCGCGTGGCCGGCATCGGCCTTGCGCAATCATTTCATCGGCAGGGAGATTTCCATGGTTGCGCAGCCGAACTGCGCCGCGTCCAAACGTCGACCGGTATCCTTGACTCTCGTCGCATTTGTCCTCGCGGGCTTTTTTCAATCTGGATTTGCAGCGCGCGCGGCTGACGTCGATACCGAGCACCTGTTCGGGTTCACAGAAGGCGCCGATATCGGAAAACGCGGCGAGCGCGAACTGGAGACCGAGACGATCGGCCGATTCGGCAAGTCGGCCGGTTCCTACGCGGGCCTGACCCAGAACAACGAAGCCAAGATCGTTCCCGTCGACAATCTTCGGCTGGGGGCGAAAGCCACCATCGCTTATTTCGACATTTCCGGCGTACCTGGTCTCGCTGATCGCGGACGCGCCGCGTTGCAAGGCATTTCGTTCGAAGCCCGCTACACCCTGTTGGAGCGCAATCGCTACCCCTTTGCGCTGACGGTGATCGCGGAACCCCGCTGGAGCCGCGTCGATGACACCGGGGGTGAACCCATCACCGGGTTCGGCGGGCTCCTTACGATGGCGATGGATCGGGAACTGATCGCCGGTCGGCTGTTTGGCGCCGTCAACGTGCTCTACGATTCCGAAGCATCGCACTTCCACATTTCAAATATCCGGCAGTACCAATCCAGGATCGGAATGTCGGCTGGACTTTCCGCACGCGTTCAGCCCGCGTTCTTTGTCGGCGGCGAGATCCGATATCTTCGGGCCTATGACGGGCTCGCCCTCGACGTATTTTCCGGACAGGCGGTGTTCGCGGGTCCCACGATGTATCTGCAACTCTCGAAACGGCTTGCGATGTCCGCCGCCTGGAGCCGACAGATTTTCGGCCGGTCGACGGCGGGCGGCGGAACGATGGACCTGACGCATTTCGAGCGGCAGCAGGCGAAGGTTCGAGTCAATCTGAATTTTTGAGTCTGGCAGGGCTCGATAGCCGGGACGACGGTATGCTCTACTCCACGCCCCGCCCGAATTTGTTCGACTTCGGCAGACCGTGCGCGAGGCGGCCGGCGTCGGCGCGGTTGCCGCGCCAGTCCGACAATTCCTTCCAGCTCATGCCTTGGTCGCGCCCGGCCGAATCTTTCCACGCGAGCCCCGCCCTGGAATCGAACGTGGTGACGTCGGACAGCGCCGCGCTGCTGTATTTCTGCAGGCGGACGCCGCGACCGCGCGCCATTTCCGGCACCTGGTCGATCGGGAATACCACCATCTTGTGGTTGGTACCGATCACCGCGACGGTGTCGCCCGACACGGTCGCGATCGCACGGGCCTCGTTCGGCATCTCGACATTGAGCACCTGCTTGCCCTTGCGGGTGTTGCCGACGCAGTCGTCCTCGCTGACGATGAAGCCCTGCCCTTCGTGGCTGGCGATCAGGAACTTGCGGCCGCCGGTGTTGACGAACAGCGACACGATGGCCGCGTCCTGCTCCATGTCGATGAACATCCGGATCGGCTCGCCATGGCCGCGGCCGCCCGGCAGCTTGGCAACATCGAGCGAATAGAACTTGCCGTTGGTGGCGAACAGCAGGAGTTTCGAGGTGGTCTCGGCAAAGAACGCGTGGTCGAGCTTGTCGTCGGTCTTGAATGTCAACCCGGCGAGATCAGCTCCATGACCCTTCAGCGTGCGCACCCAGCCCTTCTCGGAGATCACCACCGTGACCGGCTCGCGCTCGACGAAGGCTTCCTCGATCGCGGCAAGATCGTGCTCGGGCGCGTCGGCGAACGAGGTACGGCGCTTGCCGAGCGGCGTCTTCGGCCCGAAGATGTCGCGGACCTTGCGCACCTGATCGCCGACCTTGGACCATTGCTCGGACTCGGAGCCGAGCAGCGCCTTGATGCCTTTCAATTCGCCGCGGAGGTTCTTGTCCTCGGTGCGGATCTCCATTTCCTCGAGCTTGCGCAAACTGCGCAGCCGCATGTTGAGGACCGCGTCGGCCTGGACTTCCGTCAGCTTGAACGCCTTGATCAGCGCCGGCTTCGGTTCGTCCTCGGTGCGGATGATCTTGATCACCTTGTCGATGTTCAGATACGCGATCAGGTAGCCGCCGAGCACTTCGAGCCGGTGTTCGATCTGCGCTTTGCGGAAATTGGAGCGACGTATCAGCACGTCGCGGAGGTGGTCGAGCCATTCGCGCAGGCATTCGGCAAGGCCAAGCACCTTGGGAATGCGGCCCTTCACCAGCACGTTGAGGTTCAGCGGAATCTTGCTTTCGAGCTCGGTCAGCCGGAACAGCGACTCCATCATCAGTTCCGGATCGACCGCGCGCGACTTCGGCTCGATCACCAGCCGGATGTCCTCGGCCGATTCATCGCGGACGTCGCCGACCAGCGGCAGCTTCTTCTCATTGAGCAGTTCCGCGATCTTCTCGACCAGCCGCGACTTCTGCACCAGCCATGGGATTTCAGTGATCACCACCACCCAGGTGCCGCGGGAACCCTCTTCCTGGGTCCATCGCGCACGGGTGCGGAACGAGCCGCGCCCGGTGGTGTAGGCCTCGGTAATCGCCTCCTTGGAGTCGACGATGATGCCGCCGGTCGGAAAATCGGGTCCCTTCACCCATTTCAGCAGCGTCTTCGATTTGGCGTCGGGCTTGTCGATCAGGTGCAGCGCGGCCTCGCACAGTTCGGCGGCGTTGTGCGGGGGGATCGAGGTCGCCATGCCGACCGCGATGCCCTGCGCGCCGTTGGCGAGCAGGTTCGGAAAGCCGCCGGGCAGAACGATCGGTTCCTTGGTCTGGCCGTCGTAATTGGGACGGAACTCGACGCCGTCCTCGTCGATGCCGTCGAGCAGAAGCCGCGCGACCTCGGTCATGCGTGCTTCGGTGTAACGGTAGGCGGCGGCATTATCGCCGTCGATATTGCCGAAATTGCCCTGGCCGTCGACCAACGGATAGCGCGAGGAAAAATCCTGCGCGAGGCGCACCATGGCGTCGTAGATCGCCTGGTCGCCGTGCGGATGGAACGAGCCCATCACGTCGCCGACGATCTTGGCGGATTTCTTGAACGCCGTGCCGGGATCGAGCCGCAGCAGCCGCATGCCGTAGAGAATACGCCGGTGCACCGGCTTCAGCCCGTCGCGCGCATCCGGCAGCGCGCGATGCATGATGGTCGAGAGCGCGTAGGCGAGATAGCGCTCCTCCAGCGCATCGCGCAGCATCACCTCGTGGATTTCGGCCGGCTCTTCCGGCGGCAGCTGTCGTTTTCCCATGGGGAGCGGTTAAACCCTCCCAGGGAAACGGGCAAGAAGCGAATAGGAGCGGCATATGCTGCCGTCGCCCGTGCGAACGCAGGGACCCATAACCACCGGTATTGGCGAGGAAAACGGCTCGGGCCGCAGCGCTCACCGAAGCGCCGCGGCGTATGGGTCCCTGCGTTCGCAGGGACGACACGTGGAAGGATCGGAGCGGATTACGACGCCGAACTGATTCGCGCCCTTTGTCGCGTCACCGCGTTGATAAAGCCGTCGCGGGCATCGGAATGACCCTGCCCGCGCGGCTCCAGCACATGGCGCAGCAGGAACAGGCCGGTCAGGCGGAAGCCGTCTTGCAGGTCCTGGTCGGACCAGCCATTCGCGCCGCCCTCGCCTTCGCGCAAAAACGCCGGCAGCCGCAACAGGCGGTCGCGCCAGGGCTCGCCAGCAGCGCGCGACACCGCACCGCCGGATTTCGGCGAGACGTAGATCAAATCGGCGGTCTCGCCGCTCGCCACGCAGTTGTCGAGGTCAAGCCCGAATCCGAGTTCGGCCAGCATCGCCAGTTCGAACTTGACCAGATGCACCGCGGCCTCGCCGGCATCGTCGAAATCGTCGAGCGTCCGGTGGAGCATCGCGTAGATTTCCGCGTGCGGATCGCGCTCCGGCAACAGCCGCGCCAGCGAGGCCAGGTGGGTCACGCCAAAGACCGCATGCGAGGACGCCAGCAGCGTCGCCGCGCGCAACCGCGTTCCTTCGATGGTCCAGGTTCCCAAATGCTCGTCCAGCCGCGCCCGCCACACCGCGGTGACGCTGTTGCCGGGTTGCAGCAGCGGCCGCATCCGCGAGCCGGCGCCGCCGCGAACGAGGCCGAGATGACGGCCATGGCCCCGCGTCAAGAGTTCGACGATGGCCGAGGATTCGCCATGCCGTCGCACCCCCAGCACGATGCCTTCGTCGGTCCATTCCATGGCTCAAAACGTATCACGTAGGGTGAGCAAAGCGTAGCGTGCCCACCGCCAATCAGGCGTTGAACCAGCCCACGGCATCGCCGGTGAAGGAGAAATACAGCCCCGCCGCGGTGAGCGCGCAGGAAATCGCCTCGATGAAGCTGTCGACCTGCACGCCGGTTTCGCCGATCACCTGCGCCAGCGAAATCATCGACAGCACCAGCGCGGCGCCGAGCGCCCAGCGCGGCCAGTTCTTGCGGCGGTTGGCGGCGAGCCAGACGAAATAGACCAGCAGCAGGATCAGGCCGGCGGCCATGAAGGTTGCCACCATGATCATCTGCTCGGTCATATCAGGCCGCGGCGAGCGATCCTGGAACGCCACCGACAGCGCGTCGAGCGTCAGCGACAGATACAGCAAAACCTCGAACCAAAGCACGTTCCTGGGTACGGTCATCGAGGACGCCGGCTATTCTCTCGGAAATTCAAGTCCCATTTCCTTGTATCGGTCGGGGTCGTCGCCCCAGTTCTCGCGCACCTTGACGAACAAAAACAGATGCACGGGGAAACCGACGATGTCGGCAATTTCCTTGCGCGATTCCGCGCCGATCGACTTGATGGTGGCGCCGCCCTTGCCGAGCACGATCTTGCGCTGGCTTTCGCGCTCGACGAAAATCGTCTGCTCGATGCGCACCGACTTGTCGTTACGCTCGGTCCAGCTGTCGGTCTCCACGGTCGATTGATACGGCAGCTCCTGATGGAGCTGACGGAATATCTTTTCCCGGGTGATTTCGGCCGCCAGATGACGCAGCGGCGCGTCCGACATCTGGTCTTCCGGGTAATGAAACGGCCCCGAAGGCACCAGCCGCGCCAGCGCGTGGCGAAGATCGTCGACGCCGTCGCCCGACAGCGCCGAGATCATGAAAGTTTCCTCGACTGCCAGCCGCTCATTGGCCATTTTCGCCAGCGCCAGCAATTTCTCGCGCGGCACCGCGTCGATCTTGTTTAGCACCAGCACCTTCTTGTGCTGGACGTTGGCAACCGTGGTGAGGATGGTCTCGGCTTCGGCGTCGATGCCGACCTTGGCGTCGAGCAGCACGCAGACGAGATCGGCGTCATGCGCCCCGCTCCAGGCAGTCAGCACCATGGCGCGGTCGAGCCGACGCTTCGGCGCGAAAATGCCGGGCGTATCGACGAGGATGATCTGCGCATTGTCTTCGATCACGATGCCGCGGATCAGCGCCCGCGTGGTCTGCACCTTGCGCGACACGATCGTCACCTTGGAGCCAACCAGCGCGTTGACCAGCGTGGACTTGCCGACATTGGGCGCGCCGATCAGCGCGACGAAGCCGCAGCGGGTCACAGCCATCGCGGCATCGGCCGGGGGTTCAACTGTCATTGGTCGCGCCGCCGACGCCTTCGCGGACGATCATCACGGACGCTGCAACCTTTTCGGCGGCGCGCTTGTTGCCACCGACGCCTTCGGCCGGCGCCAGCCCCGGCAGTTCGACCGCGACGCGAAATTGCGGATCGTGATGCGGGCCGGTGCGCTCGATCTCGCGATAGACGGGAGTCGGCAGGCCCTTGCCCTGTGCCCATTCCTGCAGCACCGTCTTGGGATCGCGCAGCGGCCGCCGCGGCTTGCGCATCCGCTCGGTCCAGTTGCGTTCGACGAACTGCGCCGCGGCGCCGTGGCCGCCATCGAGATAGATTGCGCCGATCACGGCCTCGCAGATGTCGCCGAGCACCGATTTTCGCAGGCGCGCGCCGGCGCCGGCGCCAACCATGCCGAGCTTGATGTCATCCAGCAGCCCGAGCGCCTTTGCCACGTCGGCGCAGCTTTCCTTGCGCACGAGGTCAGCGAGACGCTTGGACAGCTCGCCCTCATCGGCGTTGGGAAATGCACGATAAAGCATGTCCGAAACAATCAGACCCAGCACGTGATCGCCGAGAAATTCGAGGCGCTGATAGCTGTCGGCGCGGTTGCGGGCGGCTTTCAGCGCGGACACATGGGTGATCGCCGTGGTCAGCAGCGTCGCGTCGGCAAATTTGTGCCCGATCCGGGCCTCGATCGCCGCGGTCGCGGCCCTCGCGCTGACCTTGCTGCGCTTCTTCTTTGGCGTGTCCTTGCCGCCGGCGGCAGGCCGTGGGCTTGCTTTGCCGGATGTCGATGGGATCTGGATGTCCGGGGTTTCGTCGTTCATCGCACGATGGAGAATATGCGATTCCAGCGCACCGCGGTCGGCCAGCGCCAGAACATCCAGGCATGCTCGCCTTCGGCGATGGAGAAGAAGATCATCTGGGCGCGTCCGACGATGTTCTCGAACGGAACGTAGCCCACCGCCGACAACACCCGGCTGTCGGTCGAGTTGTCGCGGTTGTCGCCCATCATGAAGAAATGGCCGGGCGGCACGGTATAGACATTGGTGTTGTCGTAGAAACCGTTGTCGACGCAATCGAGCGATTCGTAGGTGACACCGTTGGGCAGCGTTTCCCTCCAGCGCTTCACCCGCGCGGTCGCGTCGGAGCCGCAAGGATCTTCACCGATGAAATCGCTCAGCCGCTCGCGCTTGACCGGCGCTTCGTTGATGTAGAGCAACCCCTCCCGCATCTGGATACGGTCGCCCGGCAGGCCGATCACGCGCTTGATGTAGTCGGTGGTGTCGTCCTTCGGCAGGCGGAACACCACGATGTCGCCGCGCGCCGGCTCCGAGCCGAAGATGCGTCCCGAGAACAGCGGCGGCGACAGCGGGATCGAATAGTGGCTGTAGCCGTAGGAGTATTTCGAGACAAAAAGATAGTCGCCGACCAGCAGCGTCGCCTTCATCGATCCCGAGGGGATGTTGAAGGGCTGAAACAGGAAAGTTCGGATCACGAGCGCGATCAGGAGCGCATGGATGACCACGCGGATGGTTTCACCCAAGCCGCTTTCGGATTTTGTGCCTGACGTCACGCTCATTGCTTTCCCGATTCCTGCCGTTCTTGCCGCGCGGCGGCAGAACATTTTCCTCGCGCGAATCGCCGCCGCTTCGCGTCAAGAAAATGGTCTTGTTTCTGGTGTTGAGGGCCAATTCCGGCTCAAACCCGAACTCGCCCCGGCTCGATCCCAATTCCTGCGGCGTTTTAGACGGTTGTTCGCGGACGCGCAATCAAGCGCCGTATGAAAACTTGCCAATCATTTGATAAATCAAAGATTTTTAGTTTTAACCCGATCCCCGACCAACCCGGCTATGATTTGCCCGGGGCTACCGCCGAAATTATGACGAAGGCCTGCGCCAATGGCCAGTCATCGGTAATGCTGAGGTCGATTCGCGCCGTAAGGCCCTCCGGCGTCAGCGCACCGAGCCGCGCCAGCGCGCCGCCCGTCAGTTGCATGGTCGGCCGGCCTCCCGGTAGGTTCACCACCCCCATGTCCCGCCACCAGACGCCACGCCGGATGCCGGTGCCGAGCGCCTTGGAACAAGCCTCCTTGGCGGCGAATCGCTTGGCATAGGTTGCGACCATCATCTTTTCGCTGTTGGCGCGGCGCGAGGCCTTGGCGCGCTCGGCATCGGTGAAAATGCGGTCGAGGAAGCGGTCGCCATGGCGCTCGATCACCCTGGCGACGCGGGTAATATCGATCAGGTCGGAACCGATGCCGATGATCACGGCTTGCTCGCGGTGGTTTGGCGCCCGCGTGCCATCGCCGATCGCATCGCGCGTACGGTTTCGCCGATGCCTGCGAACAGCGCCTCCCCGATCATGAAATAGCCGATGTTCAACTCGGCGATTTCAGGCAAGCCTGCGATGGTTTCGGCGGTCCGATAGTCGAGGCCGTGGCCGGCATGGACTTCCAGCCCGGCTGTGCGCGCCAGCGCCGCGCCCGCGACGATCCGGCCCCATTCCGCTTCAGCTCTCGCCACATAGCCATCCACCACGGCGTCGCACCAGGCCCCGGTGTGAATCTCGATCACCGGCGCGCGCAGCCGGGCCGCCATCTCGATCTGCGGGGGATCGGCTGCGATGAACAGCGAGACCCTGATCCCGGCATCGTTGAGGCGGGCGATAAAGGGCGCCAGCGCGTTGTGCTGACCGACCACGTCGAGCCCGCCCTCGGTGGTGAGCTCCTCGCGCCGCTCGGGAACGAGGCAAACCGCGTGCGGCTTCGTCGCCAGCGAAATCCGCAGCATGTCCTCGGTCGCCGCCATCTCGAAATTCAGCGGCTTTGAAATCTCGGCCTTCAACCGCGCCATGTCGTCGTCGCGGATATGGCGGCGGTCCTCGCGCAAATGCGCGGTGATGCCGTCGGCGCCCGCCGCGATCGCGGCCAGCGCCGCCCTGACCGGATCAGGACGCGCCCCGCCCCGTGCGTTGCGCAGGGTGGCGACGTGATCGACATTCACTCCAAGGCGGAGCGGAGGAGCGGGCATGGGTTACTCGCGGAAATTCAACAGACTATCGGGATTGTCCCGGTCGTCACATGCGGGCTTGACCCGCGCATCCACCTTCTTCTCGAAAACACGGATTGCCGGGTCAAGTCCGCCAAGCCCGGCCATGACGCCGGCGCTATCCATTGACGCGCTCGACGCGGGCGACGACGGCCTTGGCGCGCAGCTGGGCGATAATGGCGCTGAGATGCTTGAGGTCGTAGACTTCCAGGTCAATCGTCAGTTCGGTGAAGTCGGACGAGCGCCTGGACATGCTGATGTTGTCAATGTTGCCGTCGTGTTCGGCAATCACGGTCGCCACCTGGGCGAGGCTGCCGGGCTCGTTTACATTGTCGATGCGAATGCGCGCGGGAAACCGCTGCGGCGTCGCTTCGTCGACATCCCAGCGCACGTCGAGCCAACGGTCCGGCTCATCCTCGAAATCCTTCAGCGCCGGCGACTGGATCGGATAGATCGTGATGCCCTCGCCCGGCGAAACGATTCCGACGATGCGGTCGCCCGGCACCGCGCCGCCGTTCGGCGCGAATTTGAGCGGCAGATCGGAATTGGTGCCCCGCACCGGAATCGCCACCGGGCTGCGCGCCGAATCAGGCGCCGATTTCAGCTTCAGCTTGACCGCGAGACTCTTCTTCCCGCCGAAGCGGGCGATCCGTTCTTCCTTGTAATCGGGATACATCGCCCGCGCGACGTCGGAGGCTTTCAGTTCGCCGCGTCCGACTGACGCCATCACGTCCTCGATCGAAGCCCGCGCCAGCCGCGGCAAGGCGCCCTTCAGCTTGTCGTCGGCATATTCGATCTTGGCGCGCACAAACAGGCGCTCAACGATGCGGCGGCCGAGGCCGACATATTGATGGCGCACCGCGGTGCGCGTGGCACGACGGATGGCGGCCCGCGCCTTGCCGGTGACCGCAAGCGATTCCCAGGCCGACGGCGGCGCCGACTGGGCCTTGGACGTGAGCACTTCGACTTCGTCGCCGTTCTGCAATTCCGACGACAACGGCGCGAACTTGCCGTTGACCTTGCAGCCAACCGCGCTGTTGCCGACATCGGTGTGCACGGCATAGGCAAAGTCGATCACATTGGCATGGCGCGGCAGCGCGATCAGTTTTCCCTTCGGCGTGAAGCAGAACACCTGATCGTGGAACAGCTCCAGCTTGGTATGCTCCAGGAATTCCTCGGGGTTGGCGCTCTCCGACAGGATACCGACGGTGTGACGCAGCCAGGCGAAGGCGTTGGACTCGCGTTTGAGCAGTTCGGTCGGCGATCCCACGCCATCCTTGTAGAAGGCATGCGCGGCAATGCCGAATTCCGCGATCTGGTTCATCTCCTCGGTCCGGATCTGCAATTCGACGCGTTGATTGCCGGGGCCGATCACGGTGGTGTGGATCGACCGATAGTCGTTCTGTTTCGGGGTCGAAATGTAATCCTTGAAGCGCCCGGGCACCACCGGCCAGGTGGTGTGCACGACGCCGAGCGCGCGGTAGCAGGCCTCGACGTCGGCCATGACGATGCGGAAACCGTAGATGTCGGACAATTGCTCGAAGCCAACCGATTTCCGCTCCATCTTGGTCCAGATCGAAAACGGTTGCTTGCTGCGTCCACTCACGCTCGCCGCGACGCCGTTCTTCTGCAGGTTTTTCGAGAGCTGGCTTTCGATTTCGCCGATCAGGTTGCGGTTGCGGTCGGCGAGCGCATCCAGCCGCTGCGTCACGACGGCGTAGGCGTCGGTATCCAGCGTACGGAACGAAAGATCCTCCAGTTCCTCCCGCATCTCCTGCATGCCCATGCGGCCCGCGAGCGGCGCATAGATATCCAGGGTCTCTTCCGCGATGCGGCGACGCGAGGCCGGCGGAACGAAATCCAGCGTTCGCATATTGTGCAAGCGGTCGGCGAGCTTGATCAGCAGGACGCGGACGTCGTCGGCAATCGCCAGCAGCAGCTTGCGGAGATTCTCGGCCTGCTTGGCTTCGCGTGAAACCAATTCCAGCCGCTTCAGCTTGGTCAAGCCGTCCACCAGCAAGCCGATTTCAGGGCCGAACGTTTGGTCGATTTCGGCGCGCGTCGCCTCGGTGTCCTCGATGGTATCGTGCAGCAGCGCCGCGACGATGGTGGCGTCGTCGAGCTTGAGCCCGGTGAGGATGGCCGCGACCTCGAGCGGATGCGAAAAATAAGGATCGCCGGAAGCGCGGATCTGGGTCCCGTGCGCCTTCATGGCGTAGACATAGGCCCGGTTCAGAAGGTCTTCGTCGGTGTCCGGATTGTATGACTTGACCCGTTCGACGAGATCGTATTGGCGCATCATGCGCGAGCGCGGCGATTTGGCCACGGTGCTCGCCGGCGACGCCGGCGCCACCGCCATCGAATCGGTAGCGACCTGCATCTGCGGCCTGCGGCGCCAATACGCCATCGAATTGCTGCCTTCATCTGCGGCCCGGGCGCCGGGCCGCTTCCCGACCTAACTTAATGCGCTTTCGGACAAAGCTGCACCCTTCCGGGCCCAAAAACGCGCAATTTCATCCGGCTCAAACAACGACCTGACGCCGGAACCAGCGCCGCGGCGGGTTGAAACCCGTTCAGCTGGCCCGCCTTGTTTCACCAAGCACGCATTGTAACCATCAAAATATCAATAAAAGCAAAGGCCCGGATCAATGTCCGGGCCTTTGGTAAACGAAGGGGCGTGGCTGCTTGCAATCCCGCCCGGGCGCCTATTCGTCTTCTTCAGGCTGCTCTTCGGGAGGGGCGAGCCCCTCGAGCCCCTTCAGGAGTTCCTCCTCGGTCATGCGCTCCACCGCGACCTCGGTGTCGTCGGCATCGACGCTAGCCCCGGCGGACCCAATCAACGGCACGGTATCGGGCTCCGGTTCATCGACCTCGACAAATTTCTGCAGGGAATGAACCAGTTCCTCACGCAGATCTTCCGGAGAAATCGAAGATTCTGCGATTTCACGCAGCGAAACGACTGGATTCTTGTCATTATCGCGATCAACCGTGAGTTGTGATCCCGACGAGATCATGCGGGCGCGATGCGCTGCCAGCAACACCAGGTCGAACCGGTTGTCGACCTTGTCGATGCAATCTTCCACGGTGACGCGCGCCATAGACTGTCGCTCCGTTAATTGGGGTCCAATTTGTTGGATATGCGCGCTGGATATAGTGGCAAGGGACTTTTCGCAAGACTAATTTTGTGATTTGTCTTCCGGTTTGGCTCTGCTAACCCGTCCGTTGAGGCCAGACAAGGCCGGAGCGTCCAGACAACCAGAACGTGCCGTCCAGGACAAGCAATCGTTAACCTAGCATAAAACTATGGATATTTCGCCCTCGCCTCACCATAATTGCGGTGGTGAGTGCTGCGGGGAAGATTAACCGCAGTTCGGGCGACCACACCGAAAACCGCGCGCGACAAATTCGCCGCAGCGCTAAAAATATTAACCAAGCGAGAAAACTTGATGTCACCCGTTTCCAGCAAGATCGCGCTCTTTATCGATGGCGCCAACCTCTATGCGAC
>Ga0075028_100000583_pt1 | contig 13116 bp, 11 predicted proteins | sample LitLauG_LLR_2014_FD_71390 | JGI IMG/M metagenome (GOLD analysis project Ga0075028, IMG submission 71390) | Freshwater sediment microbial communities from Pennsylvania, USA - Little Laurel Run_MetaG_LLR_2014 | ecosystem: Environmental > Aquatic > Freshwater > Creek > Sediment | place: USA... | reverse complement strand
GTGAAAACATCCGGCTCGCGCCACAAGCTCGCGCCGGGCAGAAAATCGTGCTCGAGGCCGGTGCGGACCATCTGCTTCAGATCGGCATAGCTGAGCGCGTAAGTCTCGGCGGCGCGCACATATTCGTGCGTCAAGTTGATCCGCGAAACGCCCTCGTCGTCCGTGTTGAGCGATACCGGCACATGGAATTTGCGATAAATCGGGAACGGGTGATCTTTGCCCGAGATGCCCAGAATCACGTCGTTGCTGGTGAGGTTGATTTCCACCATCACGTGTTTTGCAGCCATTTCTTTCAGCAAATCATAGGGACGATCTTCGTGCATCACGTCCACGCCGTGCCCGATGCGCTCGGCATGGGCCATTTCTACCGCCAGGCGAATATGGCAGCAAAGTCCCTCCGGCGGAACCAGGCCGGGTGCGAGTTCGCCCGCGTGCAGGCTGATGTGCACCTTGGGATAGAGGCCATGGAGAAAGCCGACAATCTTCATGTGCAACGCGTAGTCCGCCATCGAGATCGTGCCGTCCTCGGGCATGACGTAGTTGAGGCCCACGAAGCGCGGATCGGCGGAAGCCGTCTCAAAGCCGAGCAGCGTTTGCGCGAAAACCTGCTCCCGCGGGAAGCCGCGCAGAATTTGATAGATGTAACGCACGGTGACCTTGCAGGCGGGCGTTTCTTCCGACGTGCCGCAATGCTCGCGCGCACGGCGTGAAGCTTCGGCTTCGTCGCGGTCGGCGCGAGCCAACGCAACTTCATCGCGCAGCCCCCGCGCAAGCAGCTCCTCGCGCAGTTGACTTAGATCGTCGCGCCATCCAATTTGTTTTGCGATTTGAGCCGCGTGGCCGAAGCTGGGCGTTTCCATGATTTCCAAATACTGCTCATTTTGCGCCGCCGCGCGCGAAGCGGCTTCGTCCACCCATTCCCCGCCGTGGCGGCCGCTCAACCCGCCAAATTTGCCGAACGTATCGAAAAAACGGTCATGGCCGTTCGTGCCGGAGGTAGGCACGAAGCTGCGCATTGAAAACGCATCCACGAGCGCGTCATAGAGATTCTGATCCGAGAAGGCTTTTGACGCGGCCACTTGTCCCGCGCCGCAGAAGGGCTGAGGCGTCAAAAGGGCGTGGCTGGCAAGGTCCACGCAAAGACCGTCTTCCGCGGCGTCGCGAATGAAAGTTTCGGCATAGATTCCGCCACCCAGATGATAGTGAAGGTCCGCACCCTTGGGCATGAGCCGGAGAAACGCTTCGAGTTCAAGGGGATTCGCGCGAGCCGCTTCGTACGCGCGAGCCGCGCGCTGTTCCGCCGTTCCCGCCGTCTGAGCCGAAACAAGCATTGGTGACAGGAAAAGAAGCGCAGCGGCGACAGGAACGATCATCGGAACAGGCGAAAATTTCGTGCTGGGCATATTTCTTGTCCTTTCCCTTTGGCCAGTCTGGTTTACTATTGAGGCGCGCGCGGAAGATTCGATTCGCGCTCGGCCCAGTGCTCGACGATGTCGCGCACCACTTTGTCGCCCACGCGTTCCGCCGCCTCCAGCGAGGGAAGAAACGCGGGATAATTTCCACCGGCCATCTTTGCGAGCGTTTCCGCGGGGGTTTCTCCCGGCGGTTCGCGATCGAAATTGCTGACCGTCCGCAGAACGAGCACGCGCTTCAAGTCCACACGCCCCGCCTGGGCGAGAAACGTCAGCGCCTGCATCGTGCCCGAATCTTCCATCGCGGCAACCATGAAATTTCCCTGCCCGCCCGTGTAATACCTCGTCCACTCGTTGGCCCATTCGTCCATGCGCTTGCCGTGCCAGAACGTGCCGCCGGACATCGTGTCGCCGCGCGTCACGAAGGGCGGCTTCATTGCGTTTGGAAATCCGGTGTATTTCTCCCGCGCCGCGCGCATTTGTGCAGAGTCCGCGAGCGGTACGTCCTTGGTCAGCTGATAGGCCCATGCCACGAGGTCCTGATTCAGCGTGTATACCTCGCCGTCGAGTTGCGGCTTGACCGGCTGCTCGTAGGGCGTTGCCTTGCGCAAGGGCACAAATCCAGTCGGCCAATCCGCCGGAATTTCGCGCGCGTCGATTTCATATCCAATGTCGCCGTCGATCACGTGGTTCGCCCATACCGCCGAGCCGAGCGATACGTCCGCCGGATCGCCGCCGCCGATTCCGGCGACCACCCAGTAGGCCTTGGTAAGATCGAAGCGCGGATCGAGGCCAAGCGCCATCACGGACGCGGCTGCCTTGGCCGTCGCGACGCCCGTCAGCATGCCCAGAACTCCATCTTTGTTCATCCGCACATGGTGATATCCCGCGGGCAGCGGAAGGATCCGATCCAGATGCTCGCGCTCCACCCACAATTGATATTCCCCGGGGGTGTCTCCAGTATCCTCGCCCACCTCGAACATGGACACCACCACGACTTTGATGCGAATCGAATGCGCTGCACTCGAGGATTTCTTTTGCGCGGGCAAGGGGCTTGCGAGGCAGGACACCACGAGGAGTGTCGCAATCGCATGCTTGAAGACCCTGCTCACCATTCTCTCCTCGCGAACGCGCCTGCTTCGCACGAAAACAGGAATCAGAGTTTACATCACCGCGGGTTGTCTCGGGTTTTCCAGGAGGATTTTAATTCATGATCGCTAGCATTTCGGTCCGCGCGTGTGCGAGCGGATGACGCGGGCGTCGCACCGCGCATATAGAGCAGAGGGCGCAAGGGAATTCGAGGAGAGAAAATGAATGGGAGCTACAAAAATACGCCAAAAGGGAATTCTGAAACGAATGGACTGGACTCAGATCAGGCTTTTGCCGCTCGCGTCATTCCATCCTGCGCATACCAGCTGATCGGGGCGGCCCGCTCAGAAAACACACTCGCTTGAGGCGTCCCCTCAAAGTCGACGATCTCTCGCGTCCGGTACGGCTTTTCCTTGTGGCAAGAAGGGCAACGAAGATTGAAGACCTGGGACTTCCGCTGTGACGTTTCCGTCCCCTCGCCCGCAGTTCCTACAATGGCTGGAACAGGTATGCTCGCTTTGCAGTGCAGGCAAACCACTCCACGGAAAGTTGGGCGTTCTGTTTCGATGGTCATAATCAAACCTCGTAGTGGTCCAAATCAGGCGTCAGGGGCAGGTCAATCCTACTCCAAAGGGTCCAGCCGGGTCCAGTCGCAAGAAAACGGGAACTGTGGAAATAGGAGGGTGGGTCAAGGATCGATGCGATATTATAGTAAGTCATTTATAATTAACATGTTAGCAGGAATTAATGGCCGATTTTCCCCGGCCGGTGAGCCTCGAATTCCACAGGAAATCTTCTTGCAGCGCGGCAGGTCGCAGACCGGAAGCATGTCGCGAGGAAAGCAACGAAGGGAGCTGGCAACGGGTCTGCGGTGAGATTCGGACTCGAGAATCAAATGCAAAAGGAATTCCTCGCGAGCCGAAACGAAATTGAAAGCCGGCGCAAACAGGAAAACTCTCGCAAGGGCGGCACATTCTGTGAACGCGGGCAATCGACCGGTTGTAGAATGCAGGCATTCTTGTTAAGGGATGACTTCATGAAACGCGCGCTTTCCATAATCTGTTTGTTCGCCGCAATGGTTGGTTCAGTGTTTCGGGCGCAAACTCTCGGCGCGCAATCCACATTGAAACTATCCCCCGGCACCGGAAGCGGCCCGGCCACCGAAACCCGCTTCCTGGTGGACCGCGGCGACGTTCACATCGAAGTGCTCGCGCAGGGATCGGGCCCGGTCATTGTGATTTTGCCGTCGCTTGGCCGTGGCGCGGAAGACTACAACGTCGTCGCGGCGCTCCTCGCGAAGGACGGCTTCCGCGTCCTGCGTCCCCAGCCGCGCGGCATCGGCGCGAGCACCGGTCCCATGGCAGGCCTGACGCTGCACGATCTTGCCGGCGACATCGCCGCCGTGATCGAGCACGAAGGAAAGGGCCCGGCGGTGGTCGTGGGCCACGCCTACGGCCACTTCGTCACGCGCATGTTGGCGACGGACCGGCCCGACCTCGTGCGGGGCGTCGTGCTGGCCGCGGCGTCCGCCGGAAAAGTTCCGTCCGGTGTTCATGAGCCGTCCGTCTCTCCCGAAGTGCGCGAAGCCATCGAGAAGAGCGGAGATCTTTCCTTGCCGGAAGCCGATCGCCTGCGTTACCTGCAACTCGCCTTCTTCGCCCCCGGCCACGATCCGCACGTCTGGCTGACCGGCTGGCACCCCGAAACCGAAAAAGCGGAAAACACAGCATCCCGTGCGACGCCCGTCGATGAATGGTTCGCCGCTGGCACCGCGCGCATCCTCGATCTGCAAGCCGAAAACGACGCCGTCGCCCCGCGCAAATTCGCCGGCGTCCTGAAAACCGCGCTCGGCGATCGCGTCACCGTCGTCGTGATCCCTAACGCCGGCCACGCCCTAGTCCCCGAGCAGCCCGAAGCCATGGCCCACGCAATCGCCGCGTTTGCGCGCAGGCTTCAATAGAAGGCCGTGCCGCGGTCTTCCAGTGTGTCGGCTTCGCGTGACGTGAATCACGGAAAACCCGGCAATTATGGCGTCAACTTTTCAAGCGGCGTTAGAATAGCATCATAGAGCTTGGTGGTTTTGAACGGGGGAGACCGTTCGAATGGCCGTCTTCAGGAGGTGATGTGATGTTTTGCAATCAATGCGGCGGAGAAATCGTCGACTCTTCCAGTTTTTGTTCCTCCTGCGGTGCGCGGCAGCGCCAAAGGACTTCCCACAAGCAACTGACCCTTTCCGCCACGGACAAGAAGATGGCGGGCGTGTGCGGCGGGATCGCGGAATATTTGGATGTCGATCCGACGATTGTGCGGCTGATCTGGGTGGCGCTGTCCGTCGTGCCTGGCGCTTTTATTGGCGGCGCGATCGCTTATTTGCTTGCGTGGATCATGATTCCGAAGGCGCCGGCGTTTTCTCCGTCTGCGGCAGGCGCGGCCACGGCGCAGCCTTCTCCAAAAGTAGGCTGAAAGTTCCAGTAGCGCGGGCTGCCCTTCATAACTGCTCAGGGTAAAAAGCCCGCGCACAAACCCCTCAAAACTCAATATGCAGGCGCAGGGCGGGCGCAAACACGGGGCCGCGATCGCGGTTGTAGCCGGGATTGTTGACGTGCTGCGCGTCAAGCGATGCAAAAATTCCGCGCCACACGTGCAGCGTGTAGTAGGTTTCCAGAATATTCTCGCGGCCATAGTTCAAGTTGCCGTCGCCCAGCAGGAAGCCGACTCCGCCCAGGGCCAGATACTCCTGATGGTCGCGCGAAATGCCGTTGGAGATGAACGCGAGGCCCGCGCGGTCCAACTTTCGTTTCCATTTCGTTCCTTGCGCGCCGGCGCCGACCTGCACCGTTTCATCCACTTCCGTGTAGGCGTAGGATTCGTGCTGGCCTTCATTCCATCCCCACCTTGAGAACAGGCCCAGCCAATCCGTCAGAGGTTGCTCAACGTTCACGCCAAAGCCGTACTTTGTGGTCGTCTGCAGGGGATGCGCCGTGATTTCAGGCTTTGGAGTTATTCCCGCATGAAAATTCGCGACGGCCACGCTGTAGCTTCCCATGTTGGCGTGATTGGCATAGCTGAGCAGGCGAATGACGACCTCGCGCTTCGGCAAGAAAGCACGGTGAAGCTCAAATTCCACATTTTCCGACCGGGCGCGGCCGAGATCGGCATCGAGGTTGATGCCGTTTGCCGCCTTGGGCATCAGCGCTTCCGCGAATCGCACGGCCCAGTGGCGGTCGTCGTACTCCACCATCGCGGCATACGTGTAACCGCGCGTGTCCGCGGCGTAGTCGTATGCGCCGTTATTGTCCAGCGTCCAATTCAAGAACTGAAGATTGCTGTCCGAGCCGTACGTGTTCAGATCGAAAAAATCCACCAGGCTGAATTTTCCAAAGCGAATTTCCAGCCGCCGCACCGGCAGCTCTTTGAATAGGGACATTGGCGTTCTTTCGGAGGTGGATTTTTCGCCGCCGAGTGGAATGATCTGGTGCCACATCAGGCGAGCCACATAGGGCGCTTTGCTGAGCGTCGGATTCCGCACCACGTCCAGATTCGTGAAACCCGCTATGCCGAGCGCTTCGCCGATCCCGTGCCCGCCGGTTTCCTGGACGTCGAGCAAAATTTCCGAGCTGCCGGTGATCCGCAGTCCCGCCAGCAAAGTCAGCACGCGGGAGGAAGCATCCTGCGCTTCGGGCGAAAGGCTGTTCGGCCCCTGATAGGGAGAAGAAAACGCCGGATGCCACTGCGTAATAATATTTGCCTGCCCGGAAAGCCAGATGCGATCCGACGCAAAATGCGGGAAGAGTGTTGTATCCCCGTCGGACGATGAATCATCCGTGGGGACCGGGGCGGATTGCGTAGTCGTCTGATCCGTTAAATTTGGACGATCGAGCGCGGTCTGTGCCCGCGCGAATGGCGGTACGGCCATGCACAAGACCAGCAGGGCAAGAAACGTCATTGCGAATTGGGGCTTATAATGGCGCATATTCTTTCAGTCAGATCAGAATCCCATTCCAAACATTAGATCACGGGCCGGCCTTCCATCGAGATGAACAGCCGATAAAATTAATTGGGCTATTTTCTTCGCCCGCGCCCGCGCTTCTTTATATCGCCTCCAAATCGGCAAGCGCGACCTGCTCTTCGGCGCGCGCCACCGCGAGGTCGGGCTCATGCACCCGCGCCTGCGAATCGAACATCGACATGGACGGGTCGATCCATACTCGAATGAGCGGAGCGTTTTCCCCTTCATGAGCCCGAATCCACACGCAGTACAGGCTCGCGCGCGGCACGTTATTTTTACGACGAAAAATGAAATCAAACATGATCTCCTCCTTGGAGCAGGGAACACGCACGCGTGTTCCCACCGGGCTCGAAAGTCTCATCCGGCAAAACTATTTTTCAGGAGGGGATATTTCCCGCGACTTCGCGGATTCCCGCTCGCTCAGTTTTCTTCCGCGGAGCGAGCAGGAACTTGAATCCATGCGGTGTGTGCTATGCTCGCTCGGGGCGGAGATCCGGAAGTCTGGAACGACCCGGAGGTTCCGGTTCTTGAACTGGAATTTCCATTGGTTCTATTTTTCCTCTTCCGGCCGATGCAGTGAGGCCCGGAACTCTGATACCATACCCCCATAGGGTAGTCAAGGCAAAATGTCCCATTTATCGAGAGAAAAACTGGATCTGGTGACCCGCACCAAGAAGATTGTGGGGCAGCTCGAGGCCGTCGGCCGCGCCCTGGATCAGGACGAGCCCTGCACCGAAGTCCTGCAACGTCTCGCCGCCGCGCGCGGCGCCATCAACAGCCTCATGGGCGAATTGATGGAGGACCACATCCGCAACCACATGCCGCGGAAAACAAAATCCGCGGAAGAAGCCGCGGACGATCTGATCGAGATTGTCCGGACGTATCTGAAGTAACCGCCGCTCGATCTAGATTCAGTAGAACCTGGAACACAGAGGACACAAAGAGAATCCCTTGAGAACACCGAGACGCCCATTGCTCAGTATGCTGCGGGAAACTTAGTTTATTTTGTCATTCCGAGCGGAGCGAGGAATCTACTTTTCTGCGGGACTAGGACCGAAGCAGATTCCTCGCTCCGCTCGGAATGACAAACGGATTGGGGCGGACGCTTTTTTCAGCAGTCTCCTACACCTGACCAGAGACGAATTTCTCCGCTCTTCTCTGTGTCCTCTGTGTTAAATCTTTCTTGGTTTTTGCTTCGGGCGTGACCAACCGGCGGATCGTTGAATCGCTAAGTCGTTGAAGAAATTTTGGCGGGTTGGGTAGAGCGCTTACGAACCCGATCTCTCGGGGCCGTCGTCCCCGCAGCGCAATCCCAACCCACAGTGAAATCAATCTTGGCAGCGCACCGCGAAATGACCAATGGGCTGAAAGGCTCAAAATTTTGGGACCGGGGTTTTAGTACTAGGTCGCGGAAATCGAGAATTGCAAAACGCAGCCGGATGCTCTGGTAAGCGTGAGTTAGCGGAACTTTAAGTCACACTACTGAAAAGACTTATGCGACGCAATCTATTCCACAACCGCGATCTTGTTGGCCGCGGAAAGGGGCATCCACAAGCGGCCTTTCGCGTCGCGGGCCATAATGCGGACATCGGAATTCGCGGCCGGCATCGGATAGGTCCTGAACACTTCGACGGCAGGGTCAAAGCGGACTAACTTGTTGGCGTCCTTCCCGCTTTCTTCATACCAGATTTTGCCCGCGGAATCCGCCGCAATGCCGTCGGGCCCGGAATCCTTTCCGGAGGGGCTGTCCCAAAATTTGAACTTCCTGTCGGCCAGAGTGAAGCGGCCCAGGCGCCCGCCAGCGGAATCGGTGAAGTAAATCGCGCCACGGACGGCGACCAGCTGGCGAGGCTGCACGCCCGGCTCCATGGGCGCGTATTCCGTCATGGACCCGCTGTCGGGGTCGATGCGGCCCAGCTTTCCACCGGACAATTCACAGAACCAGAGCGCGCGATCATCGGCCGAAACAATTCCAAAGGGATGCGCGTCCTGCGTTGGTACACCATACTCGCTGATTTTTCCGGTCTCGATGTCCACGCGTCCAATCACGTTCGAATTCTGCGCGGTGAACCATACCGCGCCGTCGGATCCCAGCGCCAGGGTGTGCGGATCTTTCGCGGTGGGAGGAGTGAATTCCGCGATCCCGCCGGAAGTCGGATTCAACCGGCCAATTTTTCCAGCGCTATTTTCCGTGAACCAAATATCGCCCAACGAATCGAAAACCAGGCCCTGCGGCCCGGAGTCCGGCGTGGGCACCTTAAACAGTTTCCATTCCTGCTTGTCCGGACTGAACCGCGCGATGTGTCCCGTGTCCTGCAGGGTAAACCAGACGTTGCCCTTGGCATCGACCGCCGAGTCGTGCGGCATCGCTCCCGGCACCGGCGCTTCCCACCAGCGCATCACGCCCTTGAGCGCAATGCTCGCCACGGCGGGAGGCTCCTTGAACGTCAGTCGCAGCGTCACATTCACATCGCCGCCGGGACGCACGAGAACGTTGTGCTCCCACTCGGACCACGTGCCGCTCGCCGAAGCGCGCAAATTGTAAAGGCCCGAGCGCATCGCCTCGATATGGAACAGGCCGCGCGCGTCGCTATGCAATACATGCGGCGTTTCGCCGTCCGCCGCCTGCCACAAAATCTGCGCTCCCGCCACCGGCGCGCCTTTCGCGTTGACCACCTCGCCGGCCAACCCGCCGGGCTTCAGCTTCGCCGTCTTGGGCACCTGCGCCCGCGCGCCCGCGCACACCAAAGCAACAGCGCACATAACTACAGAAATCTTGAGATGTGCGCGGCGCATAAAAGCCGGCCTGCGAGAGGGTGCCATCTTTTGATTTTACATTCAGGAACTTAGATCCGCTCCGCCGGAAATGGGCAATGAAGCGCGAAAGATACTGGGAACTCGCTCGGGCGGAATCGGCTTTTACCGGAGCGCGCCTGGCTCGATTCCGTTGTGGCGGGCGCGATCCAGCAAATCGTCCAGCTTTGTTTCATCCGCCTGGCGCCTGGCTTCCAATCGCTTGAGCTGATCCTGAGCATTGCCCGGCATGCTGACGTAGGCACGAACGGGAGCTGGCTCATCCATTCTTTCGCCGTTTAGGAAGGCTTTTGTCTTTTCAATCTGGCCGTCGAGCTTCTCGATCTCCTCACGAAGCGGTTGGATTTGCCTGCGGTACGAGGTCGGGTCTTTCTCAAAGGAATTAGACCTCGAAGTCGTCGCGCTCGCTTTCTGTGTGGTCTGTTTCCCAACGACTGATATGCCGCGATCTTTGGGCAAGGATTCAATTTCTTCGTTCGTCCAGACTTTTGTTGGTTTTGCATTTGCCAGGGGCGCGGCTTGCGCTTGCGGAGGCGGCTGCGGTGCGCTTGTGTCGGTGGGTTGCGGAGCCGCCGCCGGCGATTGCGACTGGGCATGCGCGGGCGGCGGGACGATCGCTAGGCACGGCACCAGGACGCCAATCAGAAGCAGTGTCTGGAATTTCATAGCGAAACCTCGATAACCTCTATTTTACTTTGGGATCGCTACCGGGCGGGGATTGCCGCTTTTAGATTGTTCAATTCGTTACGCACGACTTCGATCGCCTGCGACGGAGGACCGATGCGGCGGTAGCGCGAAATTTCCGTGCGTTCGTGGATGCCGAACGGAAACACAAATTTGCGGCCGTCAACATCGTAGGTGTACAGAGTTGGCAGCCAGATGCCCGGCGCCACTTCTTCCTGCTGCAGCACGACGTGGCCGCCGCGATAAACTTTTCCGGCAATTCCTCCCGCGAACGGAATGTCCGTGGCGACGTCGCCTTGGAGGCGCGCGAATTGCTCCTGCGCTTCGTCCACCCAGAGCGTGGCATGAACGTGTTGAAAGCTGGCCGCGAACCGGTTGATGGGCTCGTAAGCCGGGTCCGGGTCCAACTGGAATTTCAGATAGGTGCGTGTCCCGCGCGCCCCGGTCGAATCAGGGAGAGTTTCGCGGCCGGCCCATTTCACGCGAAACGCTTTCATAGCCGAATCCACGAGGTCGGACCGATCGTGCCGCCGTTTTTCAAATTTCGCGAGATCTTCCTTGTATCGTTCGCTGGGGTGAAGGGCGAGATTGAAGGCGTTGTTTGCAAACTCCAATTCGATGCGGTAGGTCTCCGGAGGAACAGGGACTCCTTTGTCCGACATCCTCAGCTTGATGTTGCCGGTGGGGGAAGGGAGGATGCGTTCCGTCGTATCCGTGAGGACGTCCGCATTTTCACCATTGCGTGTGATCCTGTGTTCAACGCGTTCGTATTCCTGCAGGGCGCGATCGTCTCGATGCTGATTTTCGATGGCCCGTGCAATCAGGGTGCGAATCTGTTCAGGGCTGGGCGCGGGATTTCCAGTAATCGTTGCGCCCTGGCCGCCGGCTTGCGCCCGCACCGGCGGGGCTACGAGCCATGGCGCGAGCGCGATCCAACATGCTCCGAGCGCCGCGTAGTGTCTTTTATGAGCCATGAGTTCGTATCGTGCCGCCAAAAGTGGCCGGGCCTATGTATTGCTTACAATCTGATTCTACGGCGGATTGCGCGGTTGTACCCGGTTGTTTCTGCCTCCTGTCCTTCGGTTGAGCAACGCGCATTCGATCACACGGAAGACTTCCACGGTGGACGCCACGGCGAAAGTAACGAGTCTCTAATGCTTTTTCACCCGTTCCTCGTGTAAAACAGGGGCTGGATGGTGCTGAGTCACATGGCCAAGCGATGGATTTCATTCCGGTTCCTGGTTGCCTTCGGACTCCTATTTTCCCTGGACGCCGCTTGCGTGAGAAGCCAGGCTCTCACTCCGGCCTGGGTGGAACTGGGAGAAAACGGAAAGGAGGTCGCGCGCATTGTCGTGAATGGGCCGCAGGATTGCCCGGCAATTCTAGTAAATCGAGCATCTCGGCCGATGTTGCTGCGACCGAATATGCCGCAGGGGCTGAAGCCGGTTTGCGAATTCACAATTCCCGCCGGCGCAAAATCGGCTTCCGTCAATTCGCGTCCCTTGCAACTTCCGAAACGCAATCCGGCGCGCGTCATCGCGATCGGCGATTCGGGGTGCAGAATCTTGCGCAGCCAAATTCAGGACTGCAACGACCCCGCTCATTGGCCTTTCAAGCAAGTTGCGGCGAGCGCTGCCGCCGAAAAGCCGAATCTGATCATTCATGTCGGCGATTACCTCTATCGCGAAAGCCCTTGCCCGGAGGTTTCCAGCGCAGAATGTGGCGGCAGCCCCGCGGGAGACAACTGGGATGCATGGAACGCCGATTTTTTTGAGCCCGCCGCCCAGCTCCTAAGCGCCGCTCCTTGGGTCTTTTCGAGAGGGAATCATGAAAACTGCGAGCGCGCCTGGCGCGGTTGGTTCTACTACCTCGACCCGCGCCCTTGGGACGGAAAATGTGAAGACTATTCACCGCCGTATATCGTCAAGCTCGGAAAATTCCAGATCGCGATGCTAGATTCCTCGGCCACAAAGGAAAGCGCGGTAGATGAAGCGCAAGTGGACAAGTTCGCGGGGCAATTGGCTTCGCTCCATCCGAAGAACGCGTGGCTCGCGACTCACTATCCCTTTTGGGGATTTTATACAGACCGCGCCAGCGGTTTGCCGAAACCTCTGGCGGCTACACTGGAAGAGGCCTGGGAGAAAGCTGCGCCCGCGGGATATAGCTTGATCCTTTCCGGGCATGTCCATCTATTCGAGTATGTAAGCGTGGACAATGGCCGCCCGCCCCAACTCGTTGCCGGGGATGGGGGCACACAAATGGACGTTCCTATCGAGGTTTCCATGAAGGGCACGACGTTTCGCGGCGCGAGAATAAGCGGCAGCCGCATTCGCGGACAGTTCGGCTATACGCTGCTGACCAGACATGGAAAACATTGGCACCTGGAATTGAAGAACCAGCGCCAAAAAATCCTTGTCAGCTGCACCGTTCCAGGCAGCAGCGAGAGTTGCGAAAGCGCGGGAACGGACTAAACGTTGTGTTGAGCAAGGGCCAGCGGTCAACTCTTCGGGCCGGATTTTGCGGGTATAAGCAAGAAAGGGGCGATCCAGGTCGATTCGCCCCCTCCCATAGCCCGGCCTGTCGGAGGAAAGCCGGGCTTTTAAGCCTAGATGTATTCAGTTGAACCCTGGTTTCGCAAAAAAGTTGCCTGCCCTGTTGAAAAATCCAACGGAATTCCCCCCGTGAAGTGGGATAAGGACTTAGACGACTACTGATCGGCAATTTTCTGCCCCTGCAGGCGTTTACCAACCTCCTTCGTTCACCCCTTCGCGTTTTGGCGGAAGACCGCTACAATGGCCGCTTCGATGCCACGCCACGACGAGCCTCGCGAACCTGTCACCGAAGCCGAGGTTCTGGCACAACTCGCGAGGTCCCGCGGGCCGCAGAGCCTGCGCGAAATCGCGGCGGCGCTGGATTTGCGCCACTCGGGGCGCCGCGCGCTCGTGAAGCTCACGCGAATAATGAAGAAGCGCGGGCAGATTCACGAATACCCGAACCGGCGCATCGGCTTGCCCAAGGAAAAGCAGGGCGCGCAATTCGCGCAGCCGCCACAAAAAGGCGCGCCGCACCGGCAGGGTTCAGAGCAGGGGCGGGAACCCCGCGCGGAAG
>Ga0075028_100000582_pt1 | contig 13124 bp, 14 predicted proteins | sample LitLauG_LLR_2014_FD_71390 | JGI IMG/M metagenome (GOLD analysis project Ga0075028, IMG submission 71390) | Freshwater sediment microbial communities from Pennsylvania, USA - Little Laurel Run_MetaG_LLR_2014 | ecosystem: Environmental > Aquatic > Freshwater > Creek > Sediment | place: USA... | reverse complement strand
AAGGAGCGCCCCTGCGAGTACCTGGCCGAGACATGCCCCAGCCATGTGTCGGTCCGCCCACAACGATCAAATCGGCGCCGGTGATCGCTCGGTGGTCCGCCTCAGCGACACCGAGGACTTGCGTATCGACCGCTTCCCCCAACCCTTCAGCGATCGCCTCGGCAATCGCCCGGGTATCTCCGAACATCGACTCGTACACAATGACGACTCTCATCACGAATCTCCACGCGGCTTGGCCATTGCTGACAGAGTGGCACGACCGATTGGAATCACCCAGGGCCAGAGGTCCCAACGTTCGAACGATCGGGACGAGGGTCCAAAGCCCCTAGTGTCGGCACATTTTCGGTGTCATGGTTGCTACATGTGGATAGATGGCAGAGGCTCAACCGTGCTTCCTGTTCCGGAGTGCAGGCGGTTGTTGGCGGAGATGGCCAGGGATGACGGAGTTGGGCGGCTCGGGATAGCGACCGATCGGGCACCGGTCGTCATTCCGGTCAATTTCGGTCTAAGCGACGGCCGGATCCTGATCCGGGTAGGAACAGGATCATCATCACAAGCCGCCGCCGGTCACCTCGTGGCGTTCGAAGTGGATCATGTCGACCCGGTGGTCGGTACGGCGTGGAGCGTACTGGTGCGTGGGCTGGCGACCCTGATCGAGTCACCGACCGAGACTGAACTCGTGGCGGCGCATCCGCTCGTCCCGGAGCCGGGGGACTTGGTGCTGGCCATTCGTCCAGAGATCCTCACAGGGCGTCGTTTTGAAGTCCGTCGGGACCACTAGGGCGGGGCTGCCGTGAGCCGAGTAGCCACCAGCGCCTCGTATTCCCGCACGAGCAAGGGGCCGCGCCGTCGTCTCGGGTCGTCCGCCTACCATGACGCACTAGCGGAGCAGCAGTCGGACGTGTCCGGCGATCTCGAGGTCCTCACGTGCCTGGACCACGACAACGGCCGGAGCCACCCGTCCGGGGGAGACAAGGCCGTCTCCTTCTCTCCCGTCGTTGATGGAAGCCTCGATCCTCACCCCAAGGAAGCCGAGGCCTTTGCAGGTATCGGCTCGCAGTCGAGACGCCGCTTCACCAGCACCACCGGTGAATACCAGGCCGTCGATTCCGCCCATGGCGGCGCACATGGCAGCGAAGCCGGCCTGGATCCGGTACACGTAGACCTCATAGGCCAATGCGGCCGCAGGGTCGCCACCGTCCATCGCCGCGATCACGCCGCGGAGATCCCCCGATCCGCCCCAAAGCCCCCGCAATCCCGAGTCGTTCTCCAAAGCGTCCAGTACTTGGTCGGCCGACAAGCCACCGTGGCGCTGGACCCACAGAACCAACCCAGGATCAACACTGCCCGAGCGGGTCGCCATCACCAGCCCGTCCATGGGGGTGAACCCCATGGTGGTATCGACCGAGCGCCCGAACGCCACTGCGGCCAGCGACGCGCCGGCACCCAGATGAGCCGTCACCAAGCGGAGGTCCTCGCGGGGTCGACCCAGAAGAGTGCCGGCGCGCCGGCTGGCCCACGAATGGCTGAGGCCGTGGAAGCCGAAGCGTCGAATATTCCACTGCTCCCGCCAGGAGCGGGGAATCGCGTAAGTGGAGGCCTTGGCCGGCATGTGGGCATGGAACGCCGTGTCGAAACAGGCAACCTGCGGAAGGTCCGGTCGCATGGATCGCAACGCCCGAACAGCAGCCAGACCAATCGGGTTGTGAAGAGGAGCCAAATCAGCAAGCGCCTCGAGGGTCGCGTCGGCGCGATCGTCGAGGAGGACGGGCTCCTCGAACGCCGATCCGCCGTGAACCACTCGGTGGCCGATCGCTGCGACTCCTGGATGGTCCTCGAGAATTGTACTCAGCGAAGCGGCCAACGCAGAGGGCTCCTCCCTCGGAAGGTCCCTCGATGCCACGAGATCATCGGCGTCGTCCAACACCCTCAGCTTCACACTGCTCGATCCGGCGTTGACGACAAGAATCTGCACGTACCCACCCTCTCAGATCCCATCACTGACTTTGCGTGATGTGGACTGATCCAGCGACACTGCGAAGGAGGGGCCGATGACGGGCACCGAACCCTCACCATCCTCCGCCGCCGTCAGAGAAGACGAGTTGCGCCAGCTGGACGCCTACTTCCGGGCAGCCAACTACCTCACTGCAGGCCAGATCTATCTCATGGACAACCCCCTGCTACTCCGTCCGCTCGTCCCCGCAGACATCAAGCCCCGCTTGCTCGGCCACTGGGGAACCAGTCCTGGTCTCAATTTCGTCTACTCCCATCTGAGCCGGATCATCAAGGCACAAGAGCTCAATGCCCTCTTTGTATGTGGTCCAGGTCATGGTGGTCCGGCCGTCGTCGCCAACGCCTGGCTGGAGGGAACCTACAGTGAGCACTTCCCACACGTGTCACGCGACGGTGAGGGAATGGCTCGCCTCTTCTGCCAGTTCTCCTTCCCAGGTGGCATCCCCAGCCACTGCAGCCCGGGTACTCCGGGATCCATCAACGAGGGAGGTGAGCTTGGTTACGCGCTGAGCCATGCCTTCGGGGCTGCATTCGACAACCCCGACCTCATCGTGGCCTGCGTCGTGGGTGACGGTGAAGCAGAAACCGGACCGGCCGCCACCGGATGGCACTCGAACAAGTTCCTAAATCCTCGCCACGACGGCGTCGTTCTACCCATTCTCCACTTGAACGGGTACAAGATCGCCGCCCCTACGGTGCTGGATCGGATATCCACTGCCGAGCTCCTCTCCCTCTTCACCGGCTATGGCTATACGCCGGTCTTGATCGAGGGTGGCTTCGACGGGGAGGAACCCATGGCTGTCCACCGTCGAATGGCGACCGCGATGGACCAAATTTTTGAAGCAATACGCGAGATCCAAGACTCCGCACGAAGCCATGGCGTGCGGTCGAGGCCGGCGTGGCCGATGCTGATCCTGAGAACGCCGAAGGGTTGGACCGGCCCAAAGGTGGTCGACGGGCTGCCAGTGGAGGGCACCTTCCGCTCGCATCAGCTTCCCTTGGCCTCGGTCCGCACCAACCCTCAGCATTTGGCCCAGCTCGAGACATGGCTCAGAAGTTACGGGCCCGAAGAGCTCTTTGATGACCGCCGGACACCGGTCGCGGCCATCAACGACTTCTCTCCGACCGGTGAGCGGCGGATGAGCGCGAACCCCCACGCCAACGGGGGGCTTCTGCTCACCGAGCTCGAGCTCCCCGACTTTTGTGACTATGCCGTCGAGGTCTCGAGCCCTGGGTCGGTAAAACGCGAGTCGACACAGGTGCTCGGTGACCTCCTCCGGGATGTGATCCGAGCCAATCCGTCCACCTTCCGCCTCTTTGGGCCCGACGAAACGTCCTCCAACCGGCTGCAAGCTGTGTTCGAAGTCACTGATCGGGCCTGGGATGCCGAACTGCACGCTGGTGATGACCACCTGGCCGCCGACGGGCGGGTGATGGAGATGCTCTCAGAACACCAGTGCGAGGGTTGGCTCGAGGGCTACCTCCTCACCGGGAGGCATGGTCTCTTCAACTGTTACGAGGCGTTCATCCACATCGTCGACTCGATGTTCAATCAGCACGCGAAATGGCTGAAGGTCAGCGCAGAGGTTCCATGGCGCCGTCCCATCGCCTCGCTCACCTACCTTCTCTCGAGCCATGTCTGGCGGCAGGACAACAACGGCTTCTCCCATCAGGACCCCGGCTTCATCGATCACGTAGTCAACAAGAAAGCCGAGATCGTCCGCGTGTACTTCCCGCCGGATGCCAATTGCCTTCTGTCGGTCACCGACCACTGCCTGCGGAGCCGAAACTATGTCAACGTCATCGTCGCGGGAAAGCAGCCTCAGCACGATTGGTTGACCATGGACGAAGCAATGGACCATTGCGCTCGAGGGCTGGGTATCTGGTCATTCGCGTCGGATGGCGGCGGAGAGTCTCTGCCCGACGTGGTCATGGCCTGCTGCGGTGACGTCCCAACTCTGGAAACTCTGGCCGCAGTACAACTCCTGCGCCAGCACCTGCCGGAGCTCAAGGTGCGGGTGGTGAATGTGGTCGACCTGATGCGGCTCGAGCCGGATACTGAGCACCCCCACGGCCTCCCTGATCGAGAGTTCGACGCCCTCTTCACGCCGGACCGGCCGGTGATCTTTGCTCATCACGGCTACCCGGCGCTCATCCACCGACTGACATACAACCGCACGAACCACGACGGCTTTCATGTTCGGGGCTACCGGGAAGAAGGAACGACAACCACCCCGTTCGACATGGTGATGCTCAACGATCTCGATCGATTCCACCTGGTCATCGACGTCCTCGAGCGGGTCCCTGGGCTCGGACCCCGAACTGCGCCATTGCGACAGCAGATGCTCGACGCTCGACTCGACGCCCGCCGCTACGGACGTGAGCACGGCGAGGACCCCCCCGAGATCGCCCAGTGGAGGTGGATCGGGGTCCGCGCTGGCCTCGGATAGGTGCGCTCTGACCTCACCTCACCGCCCACTCGGCGCGATCACCCTCCGTGGCCCTGTCACAGGTCAGCAGGTGAGCCACCGCTCTCCCCCGGAGACACACCTTCGGGATGTCGCCGACGGGCGCACGCCAGCCGATAGTCATCGTCGGGATCGATGGGAAATCGCACATTCACCGTTCCATGCTCCCGATACGAAGTCACTCGGAACCCCGATCTCATGAACACATCGAGCATCCCATGGTTCTCGGGCAAGGTTTGGGCCACGAACTCTCTGATTCCGTTTTTCAAACCGGCGGCCGCCAGCTGCTCGAGCAGCATCGTCCCGAGTCCCTGGTGCTGGAGCTCGTCAGCGACGACAAAGGCCACCTCGGCATCGTCTGCCCCCGGGAGTCGCTCGTAGCGACCAACTGCGACCAGCCGCTCCCCTACCTCGACTACGAGCGCCAGACGGTCCACATAGTCAACGTGAGTAAAACGCGCTATCTCGGCGGTCGACAACTTCAGATGAGTGAAGAAGAACCGGCTGTACACCGAATGCGGCGACAGACGCTCATGAAACTCTTCCAGCCGCTTACCGTCGTCAGCGCGGATGGGTCGTACGTGCGCGGCCGTTCCACCCTTCGTCTGGACATCGCGTTCCAGCTCGCTCGGATAGCAGCCACCTTGATCCGGTAACCCACCGCGTTCTTCGGTACTAGCCATGGCCAGATCTCCGTCGAACCCCGGCGCTACCACCGAATATCGGCCTCTTCAAGAGGCTGCGCATGGCGCCCCGACCTTTCGATGCTGCGCATGGTCCGGACCTTTTGGATCTGTTACGACGCGGAGTCTGAACGTGTCGCAGCAATGGTCGCGCTCCTTCGATCGCTCCGCTTCCCCATGATCTGTTCCGTCGATTGCGAACCGTTCTCGCAATCAAATGGTCGCACTATGATCACCGTACACTTGGCGTGCCGAGCGCACTGATGGGCAACCGATCCCAGGAGTACTTGCTTGAATGCTTGGTGGCCACGAGACCCGACGACCAGGAGATCTGCACCCTGGCATGCATCCAAAAGGGCGGGGACCGTGCCGTCAAATCGTGCAGTGGCCACAAATGGGACATTCGGCGCCAACTTCTCTGCAGACTCTGCGGCAGCATTGACGATCTCCCGACTGGTGACGTCGTATTCCTCCCTGGGACTCAGCACGAACGAGCCGATCGGCGGGTACTGCCATGCATAGGTAGCCTCAACCGAGGCTGAGCGAATGTACGCCTCCTCAAGCGCCCATTTCAGCGCCCGGGTAGATCCAAGTGACCCATCGATCCCCACCGTGATCCGACGCTCGACCGCCCGCAGCGGGAGGTCGTCGGGGTCCGTGCGGACCACGGCAACCGGACAACGGGCGTGCTGAATGCACTGGTCGCTCACCGAACCCAGGAGCAACTCCTGAAACCCACCTCTACCTCGAGCTCCAACTACCAGAACATCAGCTGTCCGGCTGGCCACGGTGAGGGCAACCGCTGGCCCCCACTCGGTGGCCTCGACCCTCGCCACGACCGAGGGATGACGTGTAGCCACCAGCCCATAAGCGTCGTCGAGGATCGCCTGGCCTGGCGAGAGGTCGGATGAGTCGGACTTGTACCATTCCGGTACATGCCTGTTCTCACGACCCTGACCGCAGATGATCCTCAGTAGCGATCCCCGCCGTTTTGCCTCATCGGCCGCCCATTTGAGGGCCAGTCGGGAGTGCTCCGAGCCGTCGACGCCCACGAGGATGGTGCCCTGGCCACCCCGGATCCGGACCTCGCCGTCATCTTGCGACATGGCGTCTCCTCTCCTTCTCCTTGCCCTGTACCCCGTCGGTCCCCAGCTACCCGAGAACATCAATCATCAGATCCCCAGCGCGCACAGGTCCACAACATCAATTGGATACCGCTAGAGGACGAATCCGTAGGGCCAAAGGTCCCGCGTTTGGGTTGCGCTGGTCGTGCCGAGTTAGAAGGCCGAAGGGATGGAGGACAGGTAGCTGCTGTTCGTTACAGTCAGTCTGAGCTCGAACGGTGGTGGATGCGTCGACCGCTGACCTCATCGAGAGCGATGCGGATGAAGAGCTCTCGTTCCTCGCCCACCCACGGCAAGAGACGGAGGTACTTGAGCAGATCGAGCTCGGATAAGTTCGTCAAGTGGACGCATTGGCCGATCACCAGCACACTCCAACCCTCGTGATAAACCAAGTCTGCCCCGTCGATCTCAAAGGCTGCCATACCATTTCCAGTGGACCGATCGAGGTCACCCCCCCGACGTGCACGACACAAGATCGCATCATCGCACACGACGTAGTTGATGGGAAAGATCACAGGACGTCCGTGCAATACGCCACCTATCCGGCCGACACCTCGGTCCTGGAGTAGAAGTCGGCACTCCGCACGATCAATGGCCTCTATGTTTTCGTTCACACCTCAGGTGACCATGAACCCGTTTGTCCGGACAGGGCCGAAGGTCCCACTCGAGGACCACCTGGTATGCGCTCAGGTCCCGGTAGCGTCTCGACGCCGGGCCTGGGCCGAGCGTTCGGCAACACGCGTCGCGTAACTAGCGGCCTGGGTTCGACGCTCCATGCCCAGTTTGGCCAAGAGGTTGGACACATAGTTCTTTACCGTCTTCTCAGCAAGATAGAGCGTGGCGGCGATCTGACGGTTGGTCTGACCGGCAGCCACGAGGTCGAGAATTCTGCGCTCCTGAACGGTGAGGTTGGCCAACAGTGGGTCTTGGTCGCGTCGATCTTGCAGTCGATCTATGACGCTCTCAGCGAGTGCCGGATCGAGCAATGACCTACCGCCGGCCACACGTCGGATGTCGTCCAAGAGGCTCTTGGCGCCCACCTGCTTCAGTACATAGCCGGCAGCGCCAGCCATGATGGCGGCGAATAGAGCCTCGTCGTCCGCATAGGACGTGAGCATCACGCATGCGATCTCGGGTGAGCTCGATCGGATCTCCCGGCAGACCTCGATGCCGCTCCCATCAGGTAGTCGCACATCGAGGATGGCAACCTGAGGCCGAAGTGGCGGGATACGAGCCAGTGCCTCTTGGACGGTGGCTGCCTCACCCACGACGACAAAGTCGGTGTCAGTCTCGAATAGCGAACGGAGTCCGGTCCGCACGATCTCATGATCATCGAGGATGAACACCCTGACGCTCAACTGCCTATTCTCCCAACTCGGCGTCTTCGATGACCGGTGTCCGAGTGGGGACCGGGCGACCATTTGGCTGATGTCGGCCACCGACGGAGCGCCAGGTCTACGCTACGATTGTTGTCGACGACGCATCGCAACCACCTTAGCTGTTGTGGTCGTTGGAGGACCTCGTGCCCTACCACTCGATAGAGGATCCAGCCAAGCTGCGCCGTGTGCTCGAGGCGGCACTGCTGCTTGAGCGGGACCTGGACCTGCCCACCCTGCTCCGGCACATCATCGACGAAGGACGCTCGATGACCACTGCCCGCTACGGCGCTCTCGGGGTCCTCAACGACGACGGGACTGCGCTGTCAGAGTTCATTGCCGTCGGGCTCGAGCCGGACGCGGAGAAGAAGATCGGCGCTCGTCCGACCGGAAGGGGCGTGCTGGGCCTCCTCATCACCGACCCGAACCCCATTCGGTTGGCCCGGATCAGCTCTCACTCGGAGAGCTACGGATTTCCTGCCAATCACCCTCCGATGACCTCGTTCCTGGGTGTGCCCATAAAGGTGCGGGACGCGGTATACGGCAACCTCTACCTCACCGACAAGATCGGGGGTGTTGAATTCACCAGCGACGATGAAGGGTTGGTCGGCGCCCTTGCCGTCGCCGCAGGCATCGCCATAGACAACGCCCGTCTCCATTCTCAGGTCCAAGAGGTGGCCGTCTTCGAGGAGCGGGATCGATTGGCCCGGGAGCTGCATGACACGGTCATACAACGTCTCTTCGCCATCGGGCTGTCGCTCCAGAGCATGCAGGCCAATCCCACGTTGGCGGCCAACCAGGATCGGTTGAAATCTACAATCGCAGATGTCGATGACACCATCCGACAGGTCCGGACCAGCATCTTCGAGCTCGGATCGGACGGCCTCGGACGGGGAGTCCGTGCCCGGGTTCTCTCGGTCTTAGCGGACCTGAGTCCTGTGCTCGGGTTCGATGTCCACCCGTCGTTCGAAGGCCCCGTCGACACCGCCATTTCTGATCTCGTGAGTCAGCACCTCCTGGCCGTCATCCGCGAGGCGATCACCAACATCGGCCGTCATGCTCTGGCCACCGAGGCCAGAGTTGCCATCACCGCCAGCGACGGACAATGCCGACTGCAGATCGTCGACAACGGTTGCGGGATGACTGGGTATGAATCAGACAGCGGGGGGCTTGGGCTGGGCAATCTTCGACATCGCGCCGAGAAGCTCCATGGCAGATTCGACGTCGAAAGCCCGGACGCTGGCGGTACGGTGATCACCTGGCAGGTACCCCTGAGCCAGTAGGTTCTGCGCCGGATAGCCCCATAGTTGCGCGCAACGGATTGTAGGCGCTGTTCGCCGTGTTTGGGACCTTTTCCCCTACTGATTCTTCCCTCCCCCTCATACCCTGCATATGGAGAGGACGCGCGGAGTCGAGTTGGCTCCCACAGGAAGGAGCTCCGATGCCGCTCGCAGATGATCGCCCGGAGGTCGAGAGACCCGGTGAAGCAGCGCGCCGGATCGTTGTTGGCATCGACGGATCGGCGAACGCTACGGAAGCCCTCGAGTGGGCGGCAGCTCAGGCCCATCGCACTGGTGCCATCCTCGAGATCGTCACCGCCTTCGGACCGGGCGCCATCTTCGTCAGCCCAAGCGAGGTGAACCGAGTCCTGAGCCTGGACATCGACGAAGCGAGGCTACGAGCCGAGAAGGTTGCACCCGGGATCACCATCACCAACCTGGCCTATGGGGGCCTGCCAGAAGCAGTGCTCATGAATGAGAGCGTCGCTGCGGATCTCCTCGTCGTGGGTTCGCGAGGTCGTGGCGGATTCAAAGGACTCTTGCTCGGCTCGGTGAGTAGGAAGTGCGTGCATCGGGCACAGTGCCCGGTGGTCATCGGCCGACACGAACATGCGATCGACACTGCCGAGGCCGATCGAATCGAATCCGAGGCCCGGCCCGGAGTCCGAACGACCAAGACCTTAAAAGAAGGACCACTGATGAGCGCGGAACCAGAAGTCGAACACCGCATCGTCGTAGGCATCGACGGTTCGCCGTCCTCGATTGCCGCACTGCAATGGGCGGCCAACCAGGCCGAGCTCACCGGAGCATCACTCGAGGTTCTGATGGCGTGGGAATGGCCATACGCCTACGGGTGGTCGCCCGTCCCCAACGACTATGACCCGGCACGCGACAGCAAGAAGCTGCTGGATGCCGCTCTCGTGCCAATTCGGGAGGCACATCCCGGCACTTCCATCCAGGCAACCGTCATCGAGGGTCACCCAGCCCCCCAACTGGTCAAGGCGGCTCACGGCGCTGACTTACTCGTGGTCGGCAGCCGCGGTCACGGCGAATTTGCCGGAATGCTCTTGGGGTCGGTGAGCGAGCACTGCGTGACAAACGCCACCTGCCCAGTCCTGGTCCTTCGCGACCAGAAATAGTCAACGCGAACGAAGACATCGATGCCATCGGTTGAGGAGTTCGAAGGCAGTAGGGATCAGTCAAGACATCTCGGAACTTTCTGCCCTTGCCTCGCAACCCCCAGCCCGCCAACGTCAATACCATGTCTGCGAACGATAGAACTGAGGTAGCCATACTCGGGCGCCCAGAGTGCTTGGAGCTCTTGAGCCAGGTTGCAGTCGGTCGCGTCGGCGCAAGCATCGACGCCCTTCCGGTCATTCTTCCGGTGCATTTCGCGCTCTTCGGGGATGCCGTGCTCTTTCGAACTATCCCGGGCACGAAGCTCGACGCCGCAACGATCGGCGCAGTGGTCGCATTTCAAGCCGATGCATATGATTCGGTGAGCGTTACCGGATGGAGTGTCCTTCTCCAAGGCATCGCCTCAGAGGTCAACGATGAGTGGGGCGAAGGTCGAGCGGGTTCCGTATCGATCAGAGCGTGGTTGAGCGCACACCAGGCATCTCATCTGGTGCGCGTCGAGGCGACCAATGTCAGTGGACGAAGGTTTCGCATCGCCGGCAAAGGCTCAGGTAAGGACCTTCCCGATGCGGTCCAATAGTGCTTCAGTCGGTCATCGTGAATCGCAGACAATCCAATTGTGGAGTGAAGGTTCAGCCTCGAGGAGTTGCCGCGAGCACGACCATCGTATTGGTGACGCATGCTTCCGACGTGGCGGAGCGCGCCGACCGGATCATCGAGATGTGTGAAGGCTCAATTGTCGGTAAGAGTGAACCCCAAACGTCGGCCCCCGCCCGTCTCGTCCCCGTATCACCGAATCTGACGCAGCGAGCGATCGGCACTGAATTCTCTTAGCGTCGCGGTCCCCGGCGATTGGGACCAATGGCCCTGCCGAAGAACCCTTTGAGACTGCAAGGCTGAGAGAAGAGCCGGCCTTAGGGCTCTGAGCAACTCGAGCCGATTCGGCCGGGCTACAAAAGGAGCATCCCCATGGCCTACGACGGCAGCCGCACCTCGGCCGACCGTTCGCTTGCACCACTGGTCGGTGCGAGTACCTGGGAGCACGAACTGTTCGATCACCTCACTGACCACATGGTCCAGGAACGGGCCCTCCTCGAGGAGTACGAACGTGCTGCCAGCGAGACAAGGTCGGAAGCGCTTGCCTTTCTAATCCATTTGCTAGTTGAAGATGAGCGTCGTCACCACAGACTCTTCAAACAGCTCGCAATGTCCCTGAAGTCAAGCGTCGAGTTGCGACCAGGGAGCCCAGCGGTCCCGAGGATGGACTTCTACAAAGAGAACCGGGCCGAGGTCTTGGAAGTGACAAGGCGTCTGTTGGAACGCGAGAAGGATGACGCGCGACAACTAAGGCGCCTTTCCATGGAACTGAGCGAAGTGAACGACACCACGCTCTGGGGTTTGCTCATCGATCTCATGAGACGCGACACAGAAAAGCACATCGCCCTCCTGGGCTTTGCCCACAGACACGCAAAGCGCTCCGTCTCCTAGCTCGAGCTTCGGATCAAGTAGATCGAGCGGTGTCGCAGAATGCCTGACAGACCCTCTAGTCCAGTTAGTAGCTCCTTTCCCCTGAAAAAGTCGCAGTAGATACCCGCGATTTGTCTGGCGTACCGGTCATTCGCCTCGTCCCCATGTTCCGACCGGACTCGACCCCAGAAACCCCATCACTTCACCCAACAAAACTGTTCCAAGGGGGTGCAGCAACAGCGCGTGGCATCCGCCCTCGTGGGGAACCGCCTTGGGCTGCAGAAATGCGATGACGTGGGACTGACTGAGTCTCGCCGACACAAACCGTTCCGCCCTCTCAAGGTGAGGTGCACCGTCGTGCCGGTCGTATGCCAGCGTTCACTACCCGGCGATCGGCGCCGACCGCACGAATCCGGCGAGCATCTTGCCTATCTCGATACAGGCCGTCTGGGTTGTTACGACGGGATCGCCCGCAGCGAAGGCGCGCAATTCCTCCTCGTCGTCGGACTCCACCACGCCGAGACCCCAGGAGCCACTCCCGTCGAGCACAGGGCCGAAGATCACCATCTGACCGGAGTCGATCAACGGCCGCCAGTATGCGGCGTGACGGGTCATGACCTCCCGCTCCTCCTCGGTCATGTCGAGGGCGAAGCTCGGGCGAGGCGCCTGAAGCCTGAAGACGAAGGTAGCCACACTCGAACTGTAGGCGGACTCGCGCCCAATGATCCGCCAGACCGTCAATGACCAGGGTGAGTTCATTTGACGCGGCCGGAGCCACCTGGTAAACCGACCCGCACATCAGCGGCAATGTTCAAGGGAAGGCGGAAGGCGGGCGGCGGAGATTTGCAGATGTGCTCTTGAACTGCACGTCAGCAGTCCATTGCCGTTGCTTCGCACCGCTCTCCGTGACTGGGAGGGAGACTTCGGTGTTCCACGGACCATTCGCTCGATCCGGAGTACGGGCATCAACGGTGGGGCTGGTGCTCGGCCTCGCGGTGCTCCTTGTGTGTGCGTCACCGGTGTCTGCCAACGCGGCCAACCGGCAGACAGGTGCGGCACGTCAGCACGCCCGCGCGCGCCTGGTACCGGTAGCGCATGGCGCCGGGCCCGTGCTGGCGAACAAGATCATCCCACCACCGTCGAGGAGGATCACCCCCGGACAGCGCTCCCAAGCCGCTGCTGACCGCCCCGACCCTTACAAGCCGGTCTCCGTTCCAGCAGGACCCGTTCCCTCGGGCGCATGGCAGCCGCTCGGCCCGGCCCCCATCGGACCGCCGTACCTTTTCGCTGGCGGCTTCTACGGAGGTGTGAACTCGGGACGCATCACCGGGATCGCCGTGATCACGTCCGGCGCCCTCCTGGGTCGGGTCGTGGCAGCGACTGCAGGTGGAGGGATGTGGACCTCTGACAACGGCGGCACGACGTGGACTCCTCGGAGCGACAACGCCGCGACGCTGGCGATCGGGTCGGTGACCGTCGACCCGTCGAACCAGAACCACCTCATCGCCGGCACCGGTGAAGGCAATCAGTCCGGAGACAGCGCCTACGGGCTGGGCATCCTCACCTCGACCGATGG
>Ga0075028_100000578_pt1 | contig 13181 bp, 8 predicted proteins | sample LitLauG_LLR_2014_FD_71390 | JGI IMG/M metagenome (GOLD analysis project Ga0075028, IMG submission 71390) | Freshwater sediment microbial communities from Pennsylvania, USA - Little Laurel Run_MetaG_LLR_2014 | ecosystem: Environmental > Aquatic > Freshwater > Creek > Sediment | place: USA... | reverse complement strand
CTTCTAACGACATCACAGAAATGGTTGCGGGCTTGATGGAATACTCCTTCTCGGCAATTTTCACGAACTCGACACGAGTTCCGGGCTCGAGTCCAAGTTCCGCCCGAACTGAGGCAGGAATTGTAATTTGACCTTTCGAGGTTAGGGTTGCGGATGCCATGAGTCGACCTCCTTCCGCATATCTATATTCCTTACTTTATAGTAAGGAGGTAGCGAAGTCAACGTACCTCTTTCAGTCTGTCTGTGGCAGGCCCATTCTCGCCACGATCGCCCGGTAGCGGGCATCGGAATGCAGAAAATTGAATTCAGGCATGCACGGCAATTCGGCCATGTTCGCATCATGCTCCTTGTAAGACACTTCCAAGTAGCGCAGCGTTTCGTCGGTTCGTCTGAGCGTCGCGTAGGCTCGCGCAAGCTCGAACGGTTCAACGTATTCGTGACTCGCTCTTTTCTTAGTCAGGTCCAGGTTCCACTCCAAGGCACCGCGATACCCCCCTTGTGCAAAAGCCCGCCGCAGATCCGCAGCTAAGTCGGCATGCCCCCCAAAGTCCAGCGTTTTTTCCCATTCCTGCACGGACTCCTTCTCCATACCCTCAGCGCCGTACGCAACGGATAGAATCCAATGGAGGCCTGCATGGTCCGGCTGCGCTTCGCTTCGGAAACGTGCGTCCTGCACGGCCGCGTCATACTGATGTGCCCCAATCAGCGCCAAAGCCATCGCCCAGGGTCTCGCAAAGGGATCCAATTCCATCGCTTTCCTTTGCTCCTGTACCGCCTCGTCGTGGCGGTTGAGGGAATTGAGGATCTTTTCGCGCAGGTGATGCGGCTCCGCAAGAGAGGGTGTCAAGGCAACGGCTCGCGCGGATTCCCTCTCTGCCGCATTCCAGTCCCATTTGTAGAAGAAGTTCACTGCGGCCATGGAGTTGTGGGCTTCCGCCAGTGAGTCGTCGAGCGCCAAGGCCTTTCTGGCGGCCGCCTCTGCCTGGGGCATGACCGCTGCCGGCACCATCTCGCCCTCGACCGCCTTGAGCGTCAACGAGTCGGCCAGACCACTCCATGCAGCGGCGTAGTCGGGCTGAATGTCGATGGCTCTTTGGAACTGCTCCTTCGCTTTTTCGGTCTCAAAGGCAAACCAGTCGTAACGACCAAGAAAGTAGGCGTCGCGGGCTTCGGCTTTGATGGGTCTCTCCTGCTTTTCGGAAACCGAAGCAGTCAAGCCCACCTGCTTCGCAATCGCCTGCGCCAGCTCACTTTGCAGCGCATTGACGTCGTTCACGTCGCGGTCGTAACTTTCCGCCCAAACGTGGGTGTCGGTGGGAGCGTAGATCAACTGAGCCGTCACCCGCACCCTGTTTCCCGCGCGTCCCACCGAGCCTTCCAGAATCCCGTCCACTCCGAGTTCCTTGGCAATGTCTCCCAAGGGCCGATGGGCTTTCTTGTATTGCATCACCGAGGTTCGCGAAGTAACGCGTAAAGACGGGTTCTTGGCCAGCATCGTGATCAACTCATCCGTCATGCCGTCGGCAAAGAATTCCTGCCCTGGGTCGCTGGAGAAGTTTTCCAAGGGCAGCACTGCAATCGAAGGGATCAGCCGGGCCTGGCGTTTGTGTTGCTGGTCACGAACCCACAGCGTTAGAGGCAAGGTGGCCGCGAGAATCAGGACCGCCGCAGTCGATAAAATCGCCATCCTTTGATTCCTGGAGCGAGCTTTCTCAGGTGCCGCCGGCTCAGCCAAATTATCCGCCGAACCTGGCCGCACTTCAGGCGGCGATGCACCGTTCTGAACTCCGCTGGCGAGCTCATCAGTGGCGCCACTATCTGACCATTCCACCTCGCCAATAAAGCGATAGCCCCGGCGAGGAACCGTCTCAACCCAGCGCGGCTTGCCTGCGGAATCGGACAAGCAATCCCGCAGCCGCTGCACCGCAGAATTCAGGCCGTGGTCAAAATCCACAAACGTGTCATCGGCCCAGAGCTTCGAGCGAAGCTCCTCACGCGTGACCATCTCTCCCGGGCTATCCAGCAGCAGACAGAGGATTTGGAACGACTGTTCCCCCATCTTGACTTTGGTGCCGTACTTCCGCAGCTCCGCCAGCCGCACGTCCAGTTTGTACGGACCGAAGGAAGCAGTGCGGGCTTTGGTTGATTCCATGGGGAAGCTCTCGAGCCGCCACAAATGTCGCTACATTTTCATGCGCGCCGGAGTCGCCGTCAAGAAACTGGCGCAAACAGGTTCTGGGTTTAAACGAACACTGCTTTTAAGGCTTTTAGTTTCAATCGTTTACGCCGTGATGCGACCGTGCTTACAATGTTACCCGTTTTGCATTGCCCCTCCCGGACCCGCTGCGCGATAAACGGGCCTGAATCAGTCTTGATTCGAAAAAGGGGAGGACACGCAAATGAAAAATCATCGGAGCATGAAGCTGCTCCTTGGATTTGTCACCATCTGTCTGGCACTGGCTCCAGGACTCTGGGCCCAATCCAGATCTCAAACCGGCTGCGGCTACTACGAAGGGACCACGGCGAAGCTGAAGCCTGCCGCCTTCGTCGAGGAAGTCTCCGACGGCAACGCCGTCATTACAGGGCTCTGGAAGTTCACCTTCACCGCCAAGGGAAACGCCAACATTCCGGATGGCGCGACCATTGACGCCGGCTACGCCACCTGGCACGCGGACGGCACGGAGATCATGAACTCAGGACGGCCTCCCATGACCGGCAGCTTCTGCATGGGCGCATGGAAGCAGACAGGGCGCAGAAGTTACAAGCTGAACCACATCGCGTTGAGCTGGGATCCGAGCGGGACGACGTTCGTCGGCCCGGCCAATATTCGCGAAGCAGTTACTGTGGACAACACTGGCAATAACTATTCCGGAACATTCACGCTGACGCAATACGACACCAATGGAAACGTGATCGTGCAGATCCTGGGCGTGATCTCGGCGCAAAGAGTCACTGCCGACTAGCTGAAACACCGCGGTTCGGGTGCCCCGTCCTGGTCGCGGGTTCTGCGACCGGGCGGGGATTTTCTTTCAGAAAATCAGCTTGAGCGAGAACTGAATCTGCCGCGAAGATCCGGCGGTTTTGCTGATGATGCCGAAGCCGCTGCCACGGACGATGTTCGACGGCAGACCGAAGTTCACCAGATTGAAGATGTTGAAGAACTCGGCACGAAACTCCAGCGTGCCCAGTTCGCCATTCGAGCGGTGTCCGAAGGGTGTGTCTTTGACCAGCGCGAAATCGAAATCGTGGAAGGCGGGTCCGCGAAATGTGTTGCGGCCCAGCGTTCCAAATCGTCCCTGATTGGGTCCGGTGCCTCCGGGGACGTTGATCGGGATCGAGAAGAACGAAGCATTGTTCGCGCCTAACCCAAAGTAGTCCGCTCGCACGTCCCTGCTGGTTGAGAAGTGCGGCGTGCGAACAAGATCGGGGCGATCTGTGCCGCCTGCGCCCGCGCCGGTTTGCTGTACCCCCGAATACACGGAAAACGGAGAACCAGTCGTCAGGGTTGTGATGTTTAGAAACTGCCAGCCTGCAGTTAGCGCCCGTGGAGCGTCGCGAAGGAACGCCACACGATTCAGAGGCAGCAATTGTATCCAGCTCAGCGTCACGACATGCGTGACATCGAACGTAGAGGGACCCTTTTCCGCGCGCGGATTCCTTGGGTCCTGAGGCAGCGTTTGCAGAACAACGCCGGCGGTTCCCAACAGCCCTCCGAGGACCGAGCTGGTATCGTCGAGCGATTTTGAATAGGTGTAGCTCACCTGCACACCGATACCGGCGCGCGGAGAACTCTTGGCAACACTCGCCTGCAAAGAGTGGTAGGAGGAGTGCGAACTGCTGGTCATGATGTTCTCTTCGCCGTACCCACCGATGCGGTTCTTACCGGTCGAATCGAAGATGGTGAAGGGAGCGAACGCTGGATCGGCGCCGGTATAGCCGTTGGGCGAGAATGCGCTCGGCAGGTGAACTCCGGCAGTGGCAACATACGCGAGGCTTGCTTTGATATCGCGGAAGTCATGATCGAGCCCCAACGTGTAGCTACCGATGTACCCGTTTTGGAAATCGCGCGCAAATCCAACAATCGTCGGTAGTTGGGTTTGGTGGCCGGGGGTGCTGGTAGCAACTTCGGCCTGGAAGCGCGCCAGATCGATTTCCGTGTTGGGCCTGATGCTGGAACTGCGGCCATTGCGCACCGCGGGGTTGCCCTGAATGTCATAGGCAATGGGTAAAGGCTCCGGCACCACCGCATTTTGAAACGGAACTGCAACGCCGGGTTCAGCGGTAAAAAACGGGTTGTACACGAAGGGAATGGACGCGGTTAGAAAATTATCCTGCCACAGATTCGGCACAATCGTTGTGATGGCCCCGCCCACATGCAGGACGGTGTTATTCGCTACGGCGTAGTCGATACCCACTCTCGGGCCAGCGCCACTCCAATCCTGATTGTAGGGCGGTTGAGGATTCAAAATGTAGCGCTGGGTGGCGTTGCGATCCCAGTAGGACGTCGGCTTGCCGTTGGCGCCGAAAAAGAAAGGACCCGAAGTACGCTTGGTGGCCTCGTGGATGCGGCCGTTGACCTCATAGCGGAAGCCGTAGTTCACGCTGAGGCGCGAAGTCGCCTTCCAGTTGTCCTGGAAATAGAAATTGTAAGCTTCGCGACGGACTCCGGCTTCATCGAACTTGGCGCCTCCCGGCGTGTTATCCGAAAGAGCGCTGATGTTGTAGGAGTACGGCGTGGCAGTCAGCAAGCCAGTCAAGGAGTCCGGCAGCGGGTCGTCCTTTTTGATGTCGTGCGCGCCGCTGGCCGACGGAATGTCGTAGGGCGCGTAGGCCGTGCCTCCGCCGAACGAGTAAGCGCCGTTGGGGGCCGTACCGAAAATCGTGGAATCCCGGTTGAAGCGAATCTCGATGCCCCACTTGAAATTGTGCTTGCCGTGGAGCGCGGTCATGTCCTGCTTGAGCTGGTAGAGGTTGGAATACGAACCAAAAATGGAACCAGCCGGAGCGCCGAAGCTCTGATAAAGGCCGTCTCCAAAGCCAATGGCTGGCTGCGTATGATTGGCCGCCGGGAAAAACGGGGTGCTTCGAATGTAGCCAAGCCCGGTTTGCGATGTGAAGCGCGGGCCGAAGTTCCGCGTATAAGTCACGCCCGCGCTGCGTTGATGATCGTAGAACTGAATCGCGAAACTGGGATCGATCGCGGTCTGGTCGGGATTTGTGACCGGACCGTTGACCTGATTCAAGCTGAAGCGTGCAAGCAATTGCGCTTTGTCCGAAATACGATGGTCGATCCGGATCGAGAACTGATCGGTATGGGTTACCACCTTCGAAGAAGCGGAGTAGGTATGCACACCGAATGGGCCGGTTGGATCGTTGGGCAGCGGGTAGCGGTCGAGTACCGGTTGAATCGCGGGCGCGACCTTCACTAGCAAGGTGTCCCCCGGTGAAGTTGCGGTTTTCGGAAAGGTCGTGGTGTCAATGCCAAGACGTTCGTCGGCTGTGGGCACGGGGAAAACCTGTGTCGTCCCCAGGATCTGCCGGAAGCCCTGATACTCGCCGAAGAAAAAAGTGCGATCCTTGTGAGCGCCGGGGTTAACGCCGGGCAGAATGACGGGGCCACCGATCGTCGCTCCGAATTCGTTGCGGATAAACGGCGGAATGCGCCGATGATCCAACCCGACATGATCGAAGTAGTTGCGGGCATCCAAGGCCGCGTTGCGGATGAACTCGAACGCGCTCCCATGAAGAGCGCTTGTGCCGGAGCGGGTAACGACATTGGTAAAACTGGCTCCGCCGTGCCCGACTTCTGCTGGCATTACACCAGCATTGGACTGCACTTCCTGAATCGCGTCGACATTGAAATTGGAGAACGTCGCGCCGCCCATTTCAGGGTCGGTGGTATCGGCCCCGTCGATTGCGAATACCGTGGCCGTCCCGCGCTGGCCGTTGACCGCAAATTGCTGCGTGAAGTTCGCCGCGCCGTTGCTGTCGGTCATGGTACCCGCCGCGAGGAGCAACAGCTTGCTGAAGTCGCGGGAATTCAGAGGCAAGCTGGAGACTTCAGCTTTGGAAAGATGCTCGCCGCCCGAGGCCTGGGATGGAGAGTCGGTCTGTTTGTCCGCGGCAACTACTTCAACTCGTCTTGTTTCCAGGAAGGAGAGCTTCAAGTCATCGATTTTGGTTTCGCCGGCCTGGATTTCAATTGGTGTGACGGACTTGAAATCAACTGCGTTGGCCGTGACCGATATTGCGTACTTCCCGTCTGCCATACCCTGGAAAGAAAACATCCCAGCGGCCGAGGAGTGGACTGAGTAGTGGTTGTTACCTGTCAACGATCGCAACTCAAGCTGGGCATCCGGTACAGGGTGTCCCAACGCATTACGGATAACTCCATTCCAAGAAGACGCTCCCGCTGCTCCAAATGCCGTTAGTGTCAGCAAGGCCGCAGGCAGGCTCATCGAAATGAATCTACGAAAAAGAATAAGCATCAACCTGTCGGTGCTCAAGAAGATTGAATTTGGAAACAGGTGGTAAGTATAACTGGCAAGCGAGGGAGATGAGCGGCTACTTCTTCTTCACCCGGCGCTGGTGCGTGGAAGGAATCTTCATGTCTTCGCGGTACTTAGCCACAGTCCGCCGCGTGACTTGAATTCCCTGGCCTTGCAAGATGGCGGTGATCTGGTCGTCGGTCAGCGGTTTCGCGGGGTCTTCGTCCTCGATCAGCTTCTTGACTCTTCGCTTCAAAATCAGAAGAGATGTCCCGCCGCCTTCCGGGCCTTGCACGCTTTCTGAGAAGAAATAGCGCAGCTCGAAGACGCCTTGCGGGGTGTGGACGTATTTATTGGCCACGGCGCGGCTTACGGTCGAGGGGTGGACGCCAATTTCTTCGGCGACTTCCTTAATCATCATCGGCTTCAGCATGTCGATGCCGTGGTCGAGAAATTCGTGCTGACGTTCCAGAATTGAGAGGCAGACTTTCAGGATGGTCTGCTTGCGCTGCTCGATATTCTTAATAAGCTGTATCGCCGATTTGTAGCGCTCTTTAACATAGTTGCGCACGTCACGCTCGGCGGCGTCGCGGTGCATGAGCTTTTTGTAGCCCGGATTGAGGCGCAATTGCGGCACGTCGTCGTCGTTGAACATCACAAGCCATTCGTCACCTTGTTTTACGAAGGCAACATCCGGTTCGATCAGACGGGCATTGACGGCGTTGTAACGGAGGCCAGGCCGCGGATCAAGCGTGCGAATCAGCTCAAGGACCTTCGTGATGGCTTCGGCTGGGCGTCCCAGGGCGCGGGCGATTTCCTTGTAGTTCTTGAGCTGCATAGCGTGCAGGTGCTGGTCGACGACGTTTTCGGCGTCGGTGAGCAGCTGCGCATGCGCGGCAAAGTCTTCGTCTTTATGTTGGCCGCGAATCTGTTGCAGCGAATGAATCTGGGCCAGCAGACATTCGCGCAGGTCGCGCGCGCCGACGCCCGGGGGGTCCAGTTGCTGCACGGCGGCAATAGCTTCGTACAGCTCTTCGCGATTGAAGTTGACACGGAACTCGTGCTGGAACGGAGCCTTTGCCGGCGCCGTTGCTTGTCCGCTGGCTTGGCCATTGGTATGCGGCGTGACGCCGCCGGAATGTATGTCAATCGCCGGAACAAGCACGCCCGGGAAAATCGCATCGGCGGAAACCGCTGCCTCGAGTGAACCCGGCACGCTCCCATTCGCGGAATAATTTGAGAGATAATCAAACGCTGAAGCCGCCGTCAGATCCGGCATCACGCTGCTTTCGGGTTCCGCAAGCTCAGGGTTCGCTAGAGCAGGATTGCTGTGCGCCGCTTGCAAAGCCGCTTGATCCAAAGCCGCCTTCGATCCGGCTCGAACTTTCTCTTCCGGCACGAATTCCGTCGCCGCCTGCTCCAAACCGAGTAGCTCATCATCGCTGGCCAGCAGATAACCGTCTTCGTTCAAGTTGCCAATCACGGTTTCCGCTGCCTCGCGCACTGGCGGGCTCAAGCTTAAAGACCCGACCTGCCACATCAAGTGGTCGGTGAGGTTCGGCGCTTTCGAGAGAAACGCTTCAAATGAAGGCCGCTCGATTTCTTCCATCTCGGCGCGGCTCTTGTAGCCGGGGTCGAGGTAGTCCTGGAAGTAGGAGCCAAAATCAATCTCGTCGAACGGGTCTTTCTTTTCCGGAACAGTCTCGGCGGCGGCGATCTCGGCGGCGCGCTCTTCGTCGCGGCCCGTGGCCTGATCGAGCAGCGGTACGGAATCTTCGAGCTCTTCGAGAACCGGATTCTCCACAATCTCGGCGTTAATCATGTCCTTCAGCTCAAGCTTATTGAGCGCCAGGACGCTGACCATCTGCACCAACCCAGGGGTCAGGATTTGCCGCTGCGATACCCGCAGGCTCAGATTGTGTTTCAGGCTACCCATGCAATCTCGCGACCCTTTCGTGAGTTCTCAGCATATCTGCCTTGCATCCCCTGCGACACTACCCAAAGTAGCGTGCCTTCTTGTTACTTGTGTGCCACACGACGCGTCTGCGTTACGCCGCTGAAAAGCCCTCGCCCAGGTACAGCCGCCTCACTTCCGGATCGCTTCCCAACTCCTCCGGCGAGCCCGTCCTGAAAATCCGGCCCTCAATAATGATGTACGCACGGTCCGTAACCGAAAGCGTCTCGCGCACGTTGTGATCGGTAATCAAAATCCCAATGCCGCTCGCCTTCAAATCCCCAATGATTTTCTGCAAATCGAGCACAGCAATCGGGTCAATCCCCGAAAATGGCTCGTCCAGCAAAATAAATGCCGGATTGATGCTCAACGCGCGCCCAATTTCGACTCTGCGCCGCTCACCGCCCGACAACGACCAGCCTTTACTCTTGCGTACGTGCTCCAGCCCAAGCTTTTCCATCAACTGCTCCAGCTTTTCGCGGCGTTCATGCCATGAAATGGGCTGGGCTTCCAAAACCGCGAGGATGTTTTCCTCCACGGTCAGCTTGCGAAAAATCGAAGGCTCTTGGGGGAGATAACTGATGCCGTATTCCCGCGCCCGTAGGTACATCGGGACATCGGTGATGTCTTCGTCGTCCCAAAGCACCCGGCCCGTGTCGGGGGGTATCAGGCCAACGATGGAGTAAAACGATGTTGTCTTGCCAGCCCCGTTCGGTCCAAGCAGGCCCACAACCTCGCCTTGCTCGACCCGCAAACTAACGCCCTTGACTACCCGGCGCCCACGATAAGTCTTACCAATCTCGTCGGTGGCCAGGACATGCATTTAGTGTGCCACTCGGGTCTTAGTGATTACAGGGGAGTTAGCCGCGCCTTCCACAACGACCCTATCATCGTGCCTATAGAAAGTCAACGAATCGCCCGTAATCTGGCCTCGTTCGGCATCAAAAATGCTCGGGGGTCCGCCCTCGAGGAAAAACTTGTCCTCGGCGGCGATGTAGGTGAGTTTGGCCCCGGTGGCTTTGCGGCTAAGCTGCTGGATTGTGACGCCGCCCTGGGCCACGGCCTTCTCCAAACGGCTCGGCGTAACTTGCTGATTCGATGTGACTTGTTTGGCTTGCGCGAGGAAAACGTCGAGGTCCTGGCTGGTCACAGTGGCGTCGGAGCTGCGCATGATCACCCCGCCGTCGAAGTGAATTCTGCGCTCGGAATCGGTGTAGGTCAGGTGATGGGAAGTGATCGTGACCAAGGTAGTTTTGCCGTCGGCACCCGTTTGGACGAGCACCGTCGTGACCTCAGAACTGCCTTGTTCCGACCTGCCTTGCAACGCCTGGCCGGTTTGTCTTGATGCCTCGCCAGATGCCTCAAGCGACCGGCGGTCGCGATCGAAGCTGATCGTGGGCGCCTGCACTGTGTTCGGTCCTTGCCAGAGGCGGACACCTCCGGAATATCGTGCGGTGCCGGAGTCGCGGTGGGCTTGCATCGCTTTGGCGGTAACGTGGATGGGGTCCGAGGAAGCGAGCAGCGCGCCGTTCGGTTGGGGTTTGAGTTCGCTATAGGTGCTCTTGACGTTACCCTGGGCGGTGGCCTCGCCCGACTCGCGGTTGAGGCGGATGCTGTCGGCGGTCGTGGTCAAACCTTGGCCGGTGACTCGGGGCGCTCCCGTTAGCACAATCAGGTGATCGCCCGGAGTGAAAGATCCTTTACTGGCAAACGCCTGGCGTTGGCCATCGTGGTAGCGGACGTTGCCCTGCTGAAGAATTCCGTCGATGCCTCCTTCCGGGCGAAACGAGACGTCAAGGGAGTCGCTGGTGCTGACGCGGTCGGGCTGTCCGGGTGTGACGCTCGTGATGTTGGCGTTCGGCGCGCCATGCAGCGTGTGCAGCCGATTGGAGTCGCCGAGCGTAGCCGTGAACTGGTCGGCGGTAACGTGTGTGACTTGGCCTGGACCTCCGTTGGCAGGAGACAGAACGATTTCCGCTGCACCTGAAGTCTGCGCCTCGCTCAGGCGGCCATCCTTCGCCAGAAAGTCCATCGCCGCCGCCGTGATCTGGACGCGCTGTTGATTGGAGGCCTGCTGACCCGCGGCGTTCGCGCTCGAGCCTTTCTGGATCATCTTGACGTTGCCCTCGGCCCGCGCTTTTGAGAGCTGCGTGCCATTGGCAAAATCCAGAACGGCGCGATCGGCAAAAGCCTCGGTGTTTTGCGCACCGGATGTCACGATGTGCACGTTGCCCGCAACCACCGCCTGATGGAGTTGGGCTTTCTGTCCCGTCAGGAAGATTTCCGCTTGCTCGGAATGAAGCGCAAGCTGGGTCGCACCGGAGGCAATGACCTCGACGTTTCCCCTACCCAAAATGCGGTCGATGCTGTTGGCCTCGTTCAGGAAAACCGTGGCCTGTTCTGCTTCGATCTGCTGGGGGCCGTGCCGGAGGTGCACGTGACCGAGCACAACCTGGGGCGGGCTTTTTGTGATCAGGCCACTCGACGCGGTGAGGTCCGCGGCGCTCGGCGAGGTCGTTGTAATGTGGATCGCACGTTCGAGTGTGAGTTCGCCGGAATGGGAATCATAACTGGCGCCATCTGCCGATCCACTGGCGGTGGCCATGCTGAACTCGACTTTGCCGCTGGCCGAACCGTTTCCTGTTTTCTGATTAAAAACGAGCCCGGTCGTGCGTATATGCAGCGGCTCTTTCAAGTCTTCCGGCGGGGCCTGATCGGGATGCAGCAGCCCTTTCGGATTCGCCACGAGGTCAATCGTAACCGGTCCGCGGGCCGCGATGTCGCCGGAGTGAGGATCGTATTCGAAATCTGCACCGGAGATTTGATCGTAGCGAGAGGCATCGCGGCCGTAGATCGTAATAATGACGTTGTGCAGCTCCACGCGGCCACCATCTTTCAGTTGAATGGCCTTGCTTGCCTTGGCGGTGAAAATCGTCCGGCCTTGTTCCGATTTTGATATAGAAAAACTGTCGGCCGTTTGCTTGATGTCAACTCCCAGCTTCGTCAGCTTGTCGGGCAAGCCGCGCACGGCGGTCTGAATGCGCCAGCGCGCATAGCCGTAGAACCCCGCCACGACCGCCACCAGCAACAAGGCGGCCAGCGCGAGCCAGCGACGCAGGCGGGAAACCACGGAGGGCATTTTCAAAGTGTAGCGGAAGGCGGGGCGACACGCAGTGCGGGCTGAAGCTACTTATCGACTACGAACGTATCGGCAATGCGGTCGTGCCAGCCCTGAGAACGAGGATCCCAGAGCACGGACCAGTAGCCAAAACCGAAACCCAGTATCGAAATGTACTTGCTGAAAAATCGCGCGGTGGCGCGGCCGAACGAGATTCGCTGGCCTTCAAGATCCGTTACGCAAATGCCCACGACCCTTTTGCCCAGGGTGCCTTGCCACGCAGAAGACTCACATCCCGCAAAGTAGAGCCAGCGAACCAGAACAAGGAGAGCAGCCTTCGAGAGCTTGTCGACCAAAATCACTCCTCTCTCTGGCATTCCAACAATGTCACCAGCGATGCCGATCAGGATCCAACGACCAACATTGAAGGAAAAACAACAACTAGGACTAAGAGGTGGTCCAGAAACGCTGCGCCAAAACGTTCGCCAAAGCTGGCAAATCGGCGCGCGGCGCCAGTTGCGACCACCACCCCCTGCACTTGAGGCATGGAAGCTCCGCAACTCGGGCAAACGCCTACGGCAGAGCTTACGGCGATACCGCACTGGTTGCAGAAGGCTTTGATGGGATTCATATCAGAACAATTCCGTCCACTTCGCAGCCCGAAGCTCTATCGGCGCACGACCAACGTTCCGGCGATCATGTCATGCAGCGCCTGCTTGCGCTCGGAGAAACCCGCCAGGGCGTAGCCGACGCCCAGCGTCAGACTAGAGAGGTACTTACAAAAATGGCGAAGGGTGGCCGCTCCAAAGGAGAGCGGCTGAAAGTGAGTGTCGGTAACGCGGAGACCGAGCGCCATTTTCCCCGGAGTGGCTTGTGATTCGGAACTAACGAAGTACGCTTCATAGATCCAGTGTGCCGCAGTCGAGATCAGGAAGCTGACGCCAATCATGGGAACCAGCAGCAGAGGATTCGAGCCGGAGGAGTGTCGCGCTCCCATAAATCCAATAGGAAGATGAAGGGCAAACCGGACGGGCATCAATGCGAGATACACGATCAACATGTCGATGATGGCGGCAACCACGCGAATCCAGAACCCTCCGTAGCCAACCGCGGCAGCGCTGCGTCCGGCTGGCATCCTTGGCATGGACGTTGCGGGAGCAGCGGTTGGCGTTAGAGTTGCGCCGCAGAGTGTACAGAAGGTTGCTGCCGGGTTCACGGTCTGGCCGCATTGATTGCAGAAGGCCCTGGCTTCGCTCATGGCCCGAGACTATAACGCACTGGGTGAGAATTTAAAAGGAAGCGCGGAAGGAGCGTGCAGTTGGAGCGAAACAAACAAACGAGTGCCGAAGAATTCACCCTATCCCCGCAGCACCAGCGTACTGGCAAGAATGTCGTGCAAACTCTGTTTGCGCGGCGTGAAGCCAGCCATGATGAAGCCAACGGCCATGATCCCGGAAAGGAATATTTTTGCCAGGAACCGGCCCGTGGAGCGACCAAAGGAAATGCGCGCTCCATTCATGTCGGTCACTCGTAAGTGCAAGGCCATCTTGCCGAGCGTGCCCTGTTTTGACGAACTGGTCATCACGGCTTCATACAGCCATACACTCAAACTCGCCACGAT
>Ga0075028_100000576_pt1 | contig 13188 bp, 14 predicted proteins | sample LitLauG_LLR_2014_FD_71390 | JGI IMG/M metagenome (GOLD analysis project Ga0075028, IMG submission 71390) | Freshwater sediment microbial communities from Pennsylvania, USA - Little Laurel Run_MetaG_LLR_2014 | ecosystem: Environmental > Aquatic > Freshwater > Creek > Sediment | place: USA... | reverse complement strand
ACGACAACAGTTTGAGCGGGACGTGTGAATTGATGCATTCAACAGATACTTGGCCGATGCGGCTTTTGGCGAGCGCCGGGAAAATGTCCTCGTATTGCCGCCATTCACTGCCGAGCGAATGCTTCCAGTCGATATTGGCTTTGATGCCATAGCCATAGCAGATGTGCACGGCGGTCGTGCACGTGAGACCATCGATTGCACGATGGAGCGCCTCGATGCCCCAGCCGGCGACTTCGCTCATGAACACATTGAAGGCCGGCTCATCGAACTGGATAACATCGACGCCGTCTTTTTCGAGAGCGCGCGCTTCCTTGTTGAGCAGGTCGGCGAGAGCCATCGCCATTTTGATTTTGTCGCCGTAATGCGCGTCGGCGATCGTATCGGAAATCGTCATCGGCCCAGGCAGCGTCATCTTGAGTTTGCGCTGCGTATGCGCGCGCGCGTAACGCGCTTCCGCCTGATGCACTCGACCTTTGAGTTTGAGTTCTCCGCGGACCACCGGCACCATGGCCTTATAGCGATCGGCGCGGATTCCCATCTCGACCTTGTGTGCGAAGTCGATGCCGTCGACAAATTCCAGGAAGCCGTGGACAAAATGCTGGCGCGACATTTCGCCGTCGCAGACGATATCGATGCCGGCGTCCTCTTGCCATTTGAGAGCAAGCAACGTGGCGTCGAGCTTGGCCGCGGCCAGTTCCTCGCCTTGCAACCGCCATTGCGGCCACAGCTTGTTCGGTTCGGCCAGCCAGGACGGTTTCGGCAGGCTGCCGGCGACGGTCGAAGGAAACATCATACGTTGTGACTCTAATATCGTTCGGGCGGACGCCAACTATAGAGCCAATCGTAACGAGCGCGCAGCTTTTCTCCGCCCATTGCCCGCATCGCCAGATTGCGAATGAACGCCTCCGGCCCCGTCAGCCCATAAATGCGATCCTGGCGGCGGGAGAATTGTTGGGCACGCGCAGTGCGGTGCCACCGTGCGCCTTCATACGCGCGCAAAGCGTCAGATGGATCGTCGAGATATTTACTCAGCATATCGGCTACGACCGCGGCGTCCTCAATTGCCATACCGGCGCCCTGCGCGAGGAATGGCAACATCGGGTGGGCGGCGTCCCCGATCAGCGTCACGGGAAGTCTGGCGCCACGGAAGGGGTCCTTGCGGTCGTACAGCGCCCATTTCAACCAGCGATCGGGAATCGAGATGAGCGCGCGGGCCTTCTCCGACCAGGTCAAGCGTGAGAAATGCCGGAGGATCTCAGTGCGATCGCCGGCTGCGGACCAGCCAATCTCGTTCCACTCATCGTGGACGATGCCGACGATATTGATAAGTTTGCCGGCCTTGACCGGATAGTGCACGAGGTGCGCGTCGTGGCCGAGCCAGAGGTGCACAAACGGCTGGCGGAATTCTGCCGGCACAGCATCGGCGGAAACAAGTGCACGCCAGGCGGTGCGGTGACGAAATGTAGGCGGCTGCTGTCGTCGCAAGCGTGCGGCGACACTCGACCAGATGCCATCGGCACCAATCAGCGCGATGCCACGTTCGTCGCGCACCTGGGTGCCTTGCCTGGCGACGACGCTGACACCTTTGACGTGGACTGCGAAATCCTCGACCCGAACACCGAGCTTAAGCGACACGTCGATCTCGCTACGGACAGCGTCGGCGAGCACTGATTGCAAGTCGCCGCGATGAATCGACCAGTAAGGTGCACCGTAGCGGCGCTCCAACTCGTCACCCAACGGAATACGCACGATCTCGCGAGCGGATCTGCCAGACATGACCCGGATTGCCTGTGGCGCAACCGCGACCGATGCGAGGCGCTCTCGGAGTCCGAGAGCGATCAATACGCGACTCCCATTCGGGGAAAGCTGAAGCCCGGCGCCGGCCTCCTCGAGTTTCTCGGCTTGCTCGAATACGGTCACACGGATGCCAGCGCGGGCCAGCGCCAGCGCGGCCGTCAACCCGGCAATGCCGGCGCCGGCGACGATGACATGACGCGCGGGCGCCATGGCTAAAAGCCTCGATAGAGATCAGGCGGCAGCGGAAAGCGGCAACGCGCATTGCGGCGGGCGGGCCGCATGCGAGTCAATCGCCGGATTGTAGCGGTAGAGGGTCGAGCAATAGGGACAGATAATTTCTTTATCTTCGCCCATATCGAGGAACACATGCGGATGGTCATGCGGGGGAGTCGCCCCGACGCACATGAACTCCGTGGCACCGATCTCGATGACCGGTACGCCCGGATCGTTGTGGAAGTGGGGGACGACATGTTCCGCCATGGCAGGTCCTTTGGCAAATCCTCTGCTGCCGCACTCGAGCGGCGAATTTTCAATGGAACAATAGCGAGGCACGTGCGCGATGCCTAGCTCAATTGCACAGTGATACGCTGGCAATGCCGCCGAAACGCCTTGGTTGCCATGCACAGAAGTATTGCTGAGGCGCCGGGTGGCGATTCGCAGAATTCATAGTGGAACCCAAGAGTTGGAACCATTGCAGAAAAGCGTAACGCGCGTCCCGCGCATCGGGATCGCCTTGGCGACGGCGGTGTTACTCGCCGTGGCTGCAGCCTATGCGGTACCACGCGCGGTCGAGGCGGTTGGCAGCCTTGATGATCCGGCGCGTATTGCCAACCATGCGCTGGAAGACAAATTTGATGCGGCGGTGGCGCAGCGCGAAATCGAAAACGCGTTGACCGCACATGATGCCGATCTCGCCCAGAGCTTTGTAGACCTTGCCGGCAATCGGCATGTGCCGCTCGATCCGTCATTGGTGGGCAGGGTAAAAAATGCGACTGCCGAAGCCGCCACCACGCGGTACAAGGCAAAGAGTTTTGCGCGGGGTTTTGTAACCGGTGAGCCGGATGACATGGCCGCCCTTGCCGGCACCACGCTCGGGGATCTGTTTGTGTTCGGCGATATCCGTGACGCATTGCGCGAGGGCGCGCGCTTGGCGACCGGGCAGAAAGCCGACGAGCTGGTGCTGGGCCTGGCCTCCGCTGGAATTGCGATCACTGCAGCCACCTACATAACTTTCGGGGCTGCCGCGCCCGCGCGCGCGGGACTCACACTTATGAAAGCTGCACGCAAGACCGGAAGCCTTGGGACCGAACTCGCAGGCAATCTCAGCCGCATGATGCGCAAGACAAATCTGTCAGAGCCGGCGATGGCGGAGCGTGTCGGACGTGAAGCCGTGAAAGTCGAGCGTGCGGGCGGATTGCTGCAATTTGCACGGGATGTTGGCCGCGTCGAAAAGGCAGCCGGGGGGCGCGCTGCAGTCGATGGCCTCAAGATTGCAAAAGAACCGAGCGACATGACACGAGTCGCCAAACTAGCCGAGAAGGAAGGAAGCCGCACGCGCGCCATCTTGAAGATTGCCGGACGCGGCGCAATTGCGCTTGCGGCTTTCGCCTTCGATGCAAGCATCTGGCTTCTGGGCGCGTTGTTTGCTCTGTTCGGTTTCGTATCCGCACTCAAGAGCGCGACAGAGCGGGCGACCTTGCGTGTTCTTCGCCACCGCAAGGAGAGACGCAGGCGCGAACAAATGCAGCCAATTGCGGTCGCATTGGCTCACAGTTAAAACGCCCCATGCCAAGTTTCAGGAATGGCGAGGTCGAGATCGTTTATCTCGACGAGGGCGAGGGCGAGCCAATTGTGCTGGTGCACGGCTTCGCCTCCAACAAGGAGGTGAACTGGGTACATCCCGGTTGGATCACGACGCTCACGCGCGCTGGCCGGCGCGCGATCGCGCTCGATAACCGCGGGCATGGCGCGTCAAGCAAGCTCTACGATCCTCCCAGCTATCACAGCGCTACAATGGCAGACGATGTGCGCGCGCTGCTCGATCATCTCAAGATCGAGCGCGCCGACGTTATGGGTTATTCGATGGGCGCCCGCGTCACGGCGTTTCTCGCCGTGGATCATCCCGCGCGCATGCGCTCGGCGATCCTCGGCGGGCTCGGCATTCGGTTGGTGGAAGGTGTCGGCCTGCCCGAAAGTATCGCGGATGCCTTGGAAGCGCCCTCGCAAACCGATGTGCAAGATCCGACCGGTCGCATGTTTCGCATCTTCGCCGAACAGACCAAATCGGACTTGCGGGCGCTCGCAGCCTGCATTCGCGGATCGCGGCAGACGCTGAGCCGCGCCCAGGTGGCAGGCATACGTGTGCCGGTATTGGTTGTGGTCGGGACAACAGACCATGTCGCCGGCAATGCCCACGAATTGGCTGCGCTTATCCCAGGCGCGCGCGCCCTCGATATTCCTGGGCGTGACCATATGTTGGCGGTCGGCGACAAGGTCTATAAGGCCGGCGTTATCGACTTCCTTAACCAACGCGGATGAGCCATGCGCGGGGCGCCTTGCAGGGCTCTCTTGCGGCTCCAAAATTGTGATAAAGACCGATGGTGGGGATCCGAGAGGTGCCGGGAGAACCTGGGCATGGCTCAATATCAAACACGGCCCGCACGGGGCCTCGATAAAGTCGATCCGGTCTGGGTGCGCATCCGCAGCGAAGCGGAGGACGTTGCGCGCCGCGAGCCGGAGCTCGCTACGTTCATCTACGAAAACATTCTCCATCACGACAAGCTCGAAGCCGCGATCGCTCACCGCGTCAGCCAGCGGCTTGCTCATGCAGACGTGTCGGGAGATCTGATCCGTCAGGCCTATAACGACGCGCTCGAGGACCTGCCGGCGCTTGGCGAGATTTTCCGTGCCGATATTGTAGCCACCGTCGACCGCGATCCAGCCACCAGCCGGTTCATAGAACCGGTGCTCTATTACAAAGGTTTCCACGCGATCCAGACGCATCGTCTGGCGCATTGGCTTTACGGCAAAGGCCGCAAGGATTTTGCGCTCTATCTCCAGAGCCGCGCGTCGTCTGTATTCCAGTGCGATATAAATCCGGCGGCAAAAATCGGACGCGGTATTTTCCTTGACCACGCGACAGGCCTTGTGGTCGGCGAGACCGCGGTGATCGAGGACGACGTTTCGATACTGCACGACGTCACGCTCGGCGGCACCGGCAAGGAGCACGAAGATCGCCATCCAAAAATCCGCCGCGGCGTAATGATAGGGGCGGGCGCCAAGATCCTGGGCAATATCGAGGTCGGTCATTGCGCGCGCATCGCCGCCGGCTCGGTTGTCATCAAACCGGTGCCGAACAATGTCACAGTCGCCGGCGTGCCGGCCAAGGTCGTGGGTGAAGCTGGGTGTCCCGAACCATCGCGGGCAATGGACCAGATGCTCTACGGTATCATGCTCGACGGCTGAGATACGCTTGCGTCGGGCTGTCCGATCGGGCAAGGAGACGTTGCCCCCAAGACAGGAGCGGCCCTTGGACGTTCAGGAAGTCAGAAAACTCGACGGCTATCTGAAGAAGCTGTTCGGTAACGCGCAAATTCGCGTGGTGCCGAAGAGCTCGGATGCCGCCGAAATTTTTGTCGCGGAAGATGATCTCGGTGAGCTCACCGTCGATGATGAGGATGGCGAACGCTCTTACAATTTCCGCATGGTTATTCAGGTCGGCAACGATCCCAGCATTCAACCGGTGCCGACGCTCAACGCCTATCTCCGCCATAAATTCGACAACGAGAATATTCGCGTGGTGACGCGCCCGAAGAAAACCGATTCATTGGAAGTCTATATCGGCGAAGAATTCATCGCCGTGTTGTTTCTGGAAATCGAGAAAGGCCGTCGGTCCTATATTCTCGAATTGCCGATCCTGGACGTCGATCTGGTGGATTGATCGCTAGCCCGGGTGCAGCCGCACGATCAGCCGGTCGATATTGCTCGCGACTTTTTGCCACTCGGTCAACCAGTCGCGCGGAAATCGCAAGGTGATGTCGGCATTTCCAATACGCCGCTCGAGCAGGCAAACGCCCGAATTGGTCACTCCCTTGCGCGAACAACGTGCCAGAAAGTGCTCGGGTGCGTTGGACTCGAACACGAGATCGTCCCCGTCATAGGGCGTGTCGTTACGAAAGCCACGAAACGTGAGCCCGGGCGGACCTGCGGTCGGCTCCGCCACGAGATAGCGCGGGTAAATCGTTTGCACACGCTCCATCAGCGGCAGCGTGGCCTCTCCGGACGCGATCGTTACAAATAGACGCTCATTCGGATCGATCGGGGCGCCGACCGTCGGTTTGATGGCAGGGTCGGGGGGCACCAGGCTGGGCCATAAATACGAGAGGTCGACACGTTCATGAACGCCAGGGCGGCGCTGGACGCTCATGCGGATCGCGGCCGGCTCGACATTGAAGGCGGTGCCAGAAATAACGATTGGCAGCGAAGGCGCATCGAGCGCAACCGGCACATCGGGCCAGCGCGGCCATAATACGTAAGCGACATAGATCCCGGCGAGAACGACCACCGCACTGAAAACCACCAGTGGCGCCAGCAGTGGGCTATGTCCGCTCCGTCGGCGGCGCTGAGAGGCGCGCTGGGCCGCCGGGGACGGATGCTGCGCGAGACTGGCCAAGGCTTTCTCCTTGCGAGCCCTTGCGGGCGAATCGGACGGATTATGCCACGCCATGTGACGCCAGTGCCTTCAGGGGCATTTACCATTTGTTAAGGATTGGCTGGCGCGGCCTCACCTCGTTTGCAACAGATGGCCTCTCGTATTGCGTTGAGGTCTCGGATGACCGCGGAATCGGTGCAAATGTTGTTCGCGCTATTGCTCGGCTTTGCAGCCGCCGGCATGTGCAGCTCCGGCTATCGGCTCGTCACCAGCCGCCTGCCGAGCTTCAGCCAGCTCAGTGCCGGCCCTGGCGCGGCGGCGTTCGCGGCGATCCCGGTGTTGGTTGTTTCGGCTCCATTCCTGATCATGCGCAACACGATTCTCGGCCGGCGGCAGGAAGGCCGCCGTTTCGAATTTGTATTCCTCGCGACTTTGATCGCCGGGTTCTGGAGCCTGATGTCAGGCTCGGTCCTGGTAATGACGTTACAGGCCTGCGGTCTCTGCTAGCCCAAGGCGCTTCCCTCACCACTGCTGTTCAGGCAAGTTTGCCCGCCCTACGAGAGAGACGCGGCAAATGCCTATTTATGAACTCGACGGACAGGCGCCGGAATTTCCCGGCGAAGGCCAATACTATGTCGCCGATACCGCGGTTTTGATCGGCCGCGTGCGGCTCAAAGCCGAAACCAGCGTCTGGTTTGGTGCTGTCCTGCGCGGGGACAATGAATGGATCGAGCTCGGCGAGCGGTCGCAGATCCAGGACAATGCCACGCTGCACTCCGATCCGGGATTTCCCATGACGATCGGTTGCAATTGCGTGATTGGGCACAATGTCATCCTGCACGGGTGTACGGTCGGCGATAATTCATTGATCGGCATGGGTGCGATCATGCTCAACGGCGCCAAAATCGGGAAAAATTCCCTCTTGGGCGCCGGCAGTGTTGTGACCGAGGGTAAAAGCTTTCCCGATAATTCACTGATCGTGGGTGCGCCTGCGCGCGCAATCCGTACGCTCGATGAAAAAGCGGCAACGATGATCCGCGCCGGCGCCGATATTTATGTGCGTCGCTGGCAGCAGTATGCAAAGGGACTGAAGCGGATCGGCTAGGCCTTAAGCCGCTGCTTTCCTCATTTATCGATTTCGCAGATACTCCTTTACTCCTCGCAACGATCCGATCCCGAGCGTCAAAGAAACTGTGCTTTGAATTTTATCGGTGAAATCACGGTTGCTGCACCGCGAGAGGCGGTGTTCAAGGCGCTCAGCGACGCGCCATTTTTTGCGTCTTGCATCGAAGGTGTGCGCGCTCTCAAGGCGATCGACGCGACCCATTACGACGCGGTGTTAGAAACCCGCATTGCCTATATGCGCTTTAACTTTAAAGTCGCAGTGCACATGAGCCGCGTAACACCGTGCGAGGAGATCGAGGCAAAAGTCGAAGGCACACCGATAGGTATTGTGGGCCGGCTGACTGCAACCGCGATGACGCGGCTTGCCGATGCCGATGGAGGAACTGTCATTCGCTATTCGATCGACGCGACGTTGACCGGAAAGCTCGGTAGCATGGGTCAACCTGTGCTCAGGGCGAAGGCCAAGGAAATGGAAAAGCAGTTTTCCGCACGGCTAGCCGCCGCCTTCGCCGGCCAGCAGCCTGGACCGCCGCCATGATGGCTTTTGAGCTGCTCGAGCCGGGTTCGCTCAAGGAAGCCATCGCGCTGATCGATCCGGACGATCCCGAGGTGCGGCCGATCGCAGGCGGCACGGCGCTGATGCTGATGATGAAGGCCGGTGTATTCCGGCCCAGGCGCCTGGTCAGCTTGCGCAAACTAGGCGAGGCATTCACCCGCATCGCCGCGGCATCGGCGGGCGAGCTGACTATCGGCGCGATGGCGCCGCTCAGCGCGCTTGAGCATTCACCCGTGGTTGCACGTGGCGCGCCGGTGATCGTGCGCACCATGCGGCGGCTATCGAATGTGAGGGTACGCAACGTTGCAACCGTCGGTGGCGCGCTGGCTCATGCCGACCCACATATGGATTTGCCGCCGGTCCTGATCGCGCTCGGCGCCGCCATCGCGGTCGCCGGTCCCGCAGGCGAGCGTACAATGCCGGTCGAGGAGCTTTTCACCGGCTATTATGAGACTGCACTTGCCAAGAATGAACTGATCACGCAATTGCGCATCCCGGCGCAAGGTGAAGCCCGCGCGGTCTACTTTAAAGTCACCTCCGGCTCCGCCGATGACTGGCCGTCGCTCGGCGTTGCCGTCGCGCTGCACGCCGAAGGAGGGACCGTCAAATCCGCCCGTATTGTCGTTAGCGCAGCAACTGCCAAGGCTATGCGCCTGAAAGCCGCGGAAGCAGCGCTGATCGGCACTAGCGTCGACGACAAGACGCTCAAAAAAGTAGCGGACGCCGCCGTAGACGAGGCCGACATCATCGCCGACCTGCGCGGCTCGGCGCCCTACAAGCGTGAACTGCTGCGGGTCTACGCCGCGCGCGCGGTGCGCTCAGCCATGCAGACAAGCGGGGGCGCACACTGATGGCCACGGCTACTGTATCCGGTGGACAGATCGGCCGCTCTCTGCCGCGGCTTGAAGGGCACGACAAAGTGACCGGCCGTGCCGAATACACTCATCTGATGCAATTGCCCGGCATGCTGCACGCAAAAATCTTCCGCAGCACGGTCGCGCATGGCCGCATCAAGTCGGTAGACACCAGCGCCGCCCGCAAAGTGCCGGGCGTCTATGCCGTCTATACCGGCGACGACGTGCGGACAGTCATCGCAGAGCCCTATTATGGGCCGGCATTCCACGACCAACCAATCCTGGCAATCGGCAAGGTGCATTTTGTTGGCGAACCGGTCGCGGTGGTACTCGCCAGTGACCCGCATGTCGCTGATCAGGCCGCGCAGCAGATCGTGGCGGAATACGAAGAGCTGCCGGCGGTTTTCGACGAGGTCGAGGCAGCCGAAAACAAGACGTTGGTGCACGATGAATTGAAGCCGGCCGGCACTTTCGCCGACCTCAAGCATCTCAAGGGCCGCAAGGGGACTAACATCGCGCTCGATTTCAGGCTGCGGCGCGGCGACGTTGATAAAGCATTCGCAGCTGCGGCGCATGTGTTCCAACACATGTTCCGCACCCAGAAAGTGCTGCATCTGCCACTCGAGCCGCACGCCTCGATCGCTGATTATCGTGACGACGGCGTCACCATCTATTCATCGGCACAAGGGCCGTCGTTTGTGCGCACTGAGATCGCGCGTTTGCTCGGCTGGCCGGAGAACCGCGTGCGCATCAAGGTGCCGTATCTCGGCGGCGGCTACGGCGGCAAGCTCTATATCAAATTGGAGGCGCTAGCGACCGCGATGTCGATGCTGGCGCGCCGGCCGGTGAAGATTGCGCATACAATGGAGGAGCACTTCTACACGATCACCAAACACCCGACCACGTTCCGCATCAAAAGCGGCCTCGACCAGGACGGCCGCATCATCGCTCGCAAATGCGAGGTGTGGTGGAACGGCGGCGCCTATGCCGATATTGGCCCGCGCGTGACGCAGAAATCGGGTTTCACCGCAGCCGGGCCTTACGACATCGAGAATGTCTCGATCGACTCCTATGCGCTCTACACCAATCTGACGCCGGCCGGCGCACTGCGCGGCTTCGGCATTCCGCAGCTGGTGTGGGCGTATGAAAGCCACACCGACATGATCGCCCGTGCGCTCAATCGGGATCCGCTTGAGTTTCGCAAGCAGAATCTGCTGCGGGACGGCCGGCCGCAGGCGACGGGCACGATCTTGAAGGACACCGCTATCGAGAAAGTGCTCGATCGCATCGCCGAGCGGCTCAATTGGAAGCAGCCGTTTGATCGCGGCAAGGGCGTGGTACGGCGCGGCCGCGGTTTCGCGGTTGCCCTCAAAGCGGTGATCTCGCCGACAACCTCGGTGGCGATCGTGAACGTCTCCGCCGACGGCAGCACCACGCTATATTGCGGCACCGTTGACATGGGGCAGGGCTCCGATACGGCGATGGCGCAGATGGTCGGCGAAGTGCTCAACATGCCGGCCGAGTCGGTGCGGGTCGTGCCGCGCGATACCGACGTGACGCCCTATGACATGGGCACCCTCGGCTCGCGCTCGTTGTTCCACATGGGTCACGCTGTCCGGCTCGCCGCCGAAGAGGCACGCGCCAAGATCGCCGACTTGCGGCGCGAGTTGGGCGAGCCGGAGGGCAGCAACGCTCCGCTCGCCGATCTGTTTCGGAAGAAATACGGTATGCAGGCGGGCAATATTGTCGGTACTGGCATCTACAAGCCGGACTACATCCCTCCCGACGCCAATGGACTCACGACTAATGCGACGCCGTTCTGGATGGTGGCGGGCAGCGGCGTCGAGATCGAAGTGGATACCGAGACCGGTCACGTGCGCATTACCCGCCTGATTAACGTCGCTGATGTCGGTAAACCGATCAATCCGAAAATAGTCGAGACCCAATTGTCGGGCGCTTCCCTGATGCAGCTCGGATTCAGCATGTTCGAGAAGATGCATATTGACGGCGGCCAGGTCACCAATGCATCGCTCGCGGATTACAAGATTCCGGGAATGCACGACATGCCGCCGGTGATGGAGAATGAGGCGGTCGACACTTATCAGAGCAACGGTCCGTTCGGCGCCAAGGGAGTAGGCGAACTCGCCACCTTCGGTTTATCGCCGGCGATCGCCAATGCCATTGACGATGCCGTTGGCGTACGTCTCACCGAATTGCCCTTGACTGCGGAGTCGGTATTCCGCGCGCTACGCGCCAAAGACAACAAACCGCTCGGGGACGAATGAGATGAACACGGCGGCGACAACGACGATCAATTTCACGCTGAATGGCCGGCCGGTCGCGGCCGACGTAAAGCCGCACCACAACGTTGTCGAGATGCTGCAAACGCAGTTCGCCTTGTTCGGCGCGCGAGAAAGTTGCGGGCAGGGTCTGTGCGGCTGCTGCACTGTGCTGGTGGACGGTAGGCCGGTGTCGGGCTGTCTTCATCTCGCGGTTTTTCTTGAGGGTGCCGAGGTGGTCACGGTCGAGCATCTGGCTGCCCCGGGTAAGCTTGACCCAGTCCAGCAGGCATTCATCCAATGCGGAGCCTTCCAGTGCGGCTATTGCACGCCCGGCTTTGTGATGATGACCAAGGCGCTCATTGGGCAGCATCCCGATCCCGACGACGAGCAAATTCGGGACTATCTGTCCGGAAATCTATGCCGCTGTGCCGCCTATCCAGAAATCGTAAATGCGGTCAAAATGGCCGCACGCAATAGCAAGGCCGGATCAACCGGCTGACCCAAAACGCGACCTAGAGGGAGGGATTGATCCATGACAACGGCAACCGTAGCCGCTTCAGAGCCGTGGTATCGCAGCCTCAACGCGACGCAGTGGAAAACTGTGTTCGCCTCGAACCTCGGCTGGATGTTTGACGGTTATGAGACCTTCGCGCTGATCCTGGTGGTCGGCGTGGCCCTTCGCGATCTGCTTGATCCGTCGCAATTCACCCAAATCCCGGCTTTTGCCGGCACGGTCATCGGTATCACGCTGCTGGGCTGGGGCATCGGCGGCGTGATAGGCGGCGTGCTCGCCGACTATATCGGCCGCCGGCGCACAATGATCTTCGCGATCCTGGCCTATTCGATAACGACCGGCCTTTCGGCCTTCGCCTGGGACTGGGTTTCGTTCGCGCTTTTACGCTTCTTGGTCGGCATCGCCATCGGCTCTGAATGGTCAACCGGCGCCTCTCTGACTGCGGAAGTGTGGCCCGACAATGCTCGCGGCCGCGGTGCCGGCCTGATGCAATGCGGCCTGGGTATTGGATTCTTTCTAGCCTCATTTACGTGGCTGTTCGTGAGCGGCTACGGACCGCACGCTTGGCGCATCATGTTCTTCATCGGGGTTCTCCCGGCGCTGTTTGCGCTCTGGTTGCGGACCGGCGTTCCCGAGTCGCAAAAATGGGAGCACAGCAACGAAAAGCGAAAATCTGCCAGGGCACGAAAAAAGAGCGGTGCCCCAATGAGTGAGGAAGACCACGCGTTCACCCGCTTTACCTTCGCTGATCTGTTCGCTGATCCGGAAATCCGCAAGCGCACTATCATCGTATTCTTGATGTCTTTGACGACGACGGTGGCATGGTGGGGCATCTCGACCTGGGTGCCGCCCTTCATTGCTGCCGCCGCGGGCAAAGCCGGACTGCCGCCGCAAACCTGGGCGAGCTATGCCGGCATGAGCTACAACCTCGGCGCCATCTGCGGCTATATCGGCCTTGGCTTCTTGGCTGACCGTTTCGGACGCAAGCCGATCGTGATGATCTTCTTCGCCGCCTCGTTGGTGCTTACGTTTGCGCTCTACAGGTGGACGACCGATTTGCATATGCTGCTGTTGGTTGCGGCGATCAACGGCTTTTTCACGCTCGGCCAATATTCGTGGATGTCGGTCTGGCTGCCAGAGCTGTTCCCAACCCGCATGCGGGCCACCGGCCTGGCCTTTGCCTTTAACGCTCCCCGGTTCATCGCGTTCATGGGACCGCTGTTCGCCGGTATGCTGATAGCCCAGTTCGGCGGTTTCAGTGGGATGGCGGTGGCTTTCTCGTTCATTTATATCCTGGGCTTCGTCGTGGTCCCACTCTTGCCGGAGACCAAGGGAAAACCTTTGCCGGCCTAAAGTCGGTGTGACGTTGCAAAGCGGTGCAGCGCAAGCTGCACCGCTTTATTTTGTGC
>Ga0075028_100000575_pt1 | contig 13204 bp, 8 predicted proteins | sample LitLauG_LLR_2014_FD_71390 | JGI IMG/M metagenome (GOLD analysis project Ga0075028, IMG submission 71390) | Freshwater sediment microbial communities from Pennsylvania, USA - Little Laurel Run_MetaG_LLR_2014 | ecosystem: Environmental > Aquatic > Freshwater > Creek > Sediment | place: USA... | reverse complement strand
GCACGGCGCTTTCCATGATGGCGCTCACGCAAATAGCGATCGACGCTGTCAACGCGGTGGCTGGAAGTACGTTATGGAATAAACGCGGTGATTATGCCCGCCGCTGACCGCGGGCATCTAACCGCACACGCCTAATCGCAATCGCTGGCGGCGATCAGCGTGCGCACCGCGGCTTCAATGCCGTGGCGATCGGCGGCGGTAAAACGCGCCGGCAGCGGGCTGTCAAGGTCAAAAACCCCAAGCAGCGTGCCGTCAGCGCGCAGCGCCGGCACCACCAGCTCCGAGCGCGAAGCGGCGTCGCAGGCGATATGCCCGGGGAAGGCATGCACGTCGGGCACCAGCAGCGAGGTGCGCTGCGCGGCTGCCGTGCCGCACACGCCACGGCCCATGTCGATGCGCACGCAGGCCGGCTGACCTTGGAACGGCCCGAGAACTAGCTGTGCACCGCGCAGAAAATACCAGCCGGTCCAGTTCAAAGCAGGGAGTGAGTGAAATACCAGCGCGGCAAGATTGGCGGTATTGGCCAGCAGATCGCGTTCGCCCGCGAGCAGTCCCTGCAGGGCGCGTTGCAGTTCCTCATAGCTGGAGGTGCGCGCCACGCCGGCGCGCCCTGCGGTTCCGGGCATCATGAGCGCATCATACCTGAGCAGCGGCGCCAGGCTGCGCGGGCGTTACGCCGCCGCGGCGGTTTCGGCAACGCGTACGCAGTTGCGCCCTTCATTCTTGGCGCGGTAGAGGGCCTGGTCGGCGCGATCGATGGCCTGCTCCACGCTCTCGCCGGGCAGTGCTGTGGCCACACCGATCGAGATGGTGATCTGCGCGATTATTTCATCGCTCCCCTGGCGCCGGATGCGCAGCTTGCCGAAGGCGGCGCGGATTTGTTCGGCCAGCGCCAGCGCACCATGCCCCGGGGTCTCGGGCAGCAGCACGACGAATTCCTCGCCACCGAATCGCGCCACGACGTCACGGCCTTTGACTGCGGACTTCAGCACCTGCGCCGTAGCGCGTATGACCTGGTCGCCGATCAGGTGGCCGTAGGTGTCGTTGACCTTCTTGAAGTGATCGATGTCCGCCATCAGCAACGCGGCGCTGGCCAGACCGCTCCCCCCCACGCCATACAGGTCCGTCAGCGCGCTTTCGAAACCGCGGCGGTTGTGTAACCCGGTCAGCGGATCGCTGAGTGCCTCACTCTGCAGGTTGCCCACGCTGTCGCGCAGCTGCTGCATTTCCGCGCGGCTGGCTTCCAGTTCGGCCCGCACCTTCTCGGCGGCGCTGCGTGCTTCGCTCGTCGAGCGGACCAGCGACTTGATGACGCGCTGCAGGCCCTCGGCGTCAGCGATATTACCCAGTTCGCGCTCGCATTCCCCGAGGGCGCGTGCATATTCTGCGGTGCCTTCGCCGGAGGTGGCGGCAACCTTGGCGAGTTTGCCGAGCAGCTCACTGAGTCCGTCCTGCAGCTGCGCGGCCGAGCGGTTCTCGCGCTCGGCGACGTGGCGTTCGTAGAATTTGTCGATTTCCGGCTGGCCGATGGCCTCGGGCGCCTGCAGGCGCGTATTGATCGCCTCGCTCAGCGATTTGTTCAGGCCGGCGAGATGCTCGTACCAGACGGCGTAGGAACTGGGTCCATAGTGGCCGCCATACTGCGCAATGCGCGGTAGCACCAACCGAAGCAGTTCGGCGCTCTGTGCCGGGGTTTGCGGATAGCGCATGGAACGTCCCTGTCAACGAGCAACACCTGCACCACCTATCGTCCGCGCGCGGCTGAACTTGAAGGCGCCGGGCGCTGCTAATGCCCGCCCTGGACGAAAAGGCCCTCCCGGCGCAGGGCCTCGCCCAGCCGCTCTTCTATAGCGGCCGCTTCGCGGCGGGCGATACCCTGCAGGTGCAGGGTCGGGCCGGAAAGCAGTTCCAGACCGCGCCGCAGCACGCTGCCGGCGGCACGGATCCCCGCCTTGTGCTGGTCGAAGCGCAGCGCCGGGCGATGGCTGGTCATGCCCACGTAGATGCCGTAGGGCTCGGGGCGCGAATCGCTGTAGTCGAGCAGCACCAGGTAGATATTGGAGCGCCCCCGGCCGCCGGCGCGGAATCGCGCCGCGACTTCGTAGACCAGCGGCAACCATTCGATATGGCGCATCGGCAGCCACTCGGGCACCGACGGCGCCGCCTGCTGCCACAAATCTGTGAGCCAGGTCTCAATATGCACCGCCATCGCCCCGCGCATCCACAGCTCATGGATGCAATGCGCGCCCACCGGGCCGTCGCCCGCTGCGCAGGCGGCGCGCAGGCGCGCCACCAGCGCGGGCTCAGGCAGACCCTGCAACGGGCGGTCCGCAGGCAGGACCGTGCGGGGTTTCACAGGGGCTCTGCAGCGCTTGGTGGGCACGGGCGCTAGAATAGCGCGCCCCACCGCCCACAACCCTGGAGAGCTACATGTTCCGACCCCTGGCCCTGATGCTGATCTGCACCGCAAGCGCCACCGCCTGGGCCGCCGCGCCCGCGCCCGCCGCCGGCCCGCAGACCGAAGAAGAGAAGACTGCCTACGCCATCGGCCAGATCGTCGGCACCAACCTCAAGAGCTTCACCTTCAGCAAGCACGAAATGAAGATGGTGGAGTCCGGTTTCGCCGTGGGCCTGGCGGGCACCAAACCGGACATCGATGTCGACAGTTACCGCGCCAAGGCCCAGGCGTTGCAGGTGGCGCGCGCCGGAGCACTGGTCGCCAAGGCCAAGGAAGTCGGCAAGTCCTTCCGTGACAAGGCGGCTGCCGACAAGGACACCGAGACCACGGCTACCGGCATCGTGATCACCACGCTCACCGAAGGCACCGGCGCCGCACCCGTAGCCGCCGACAAGGTGAAGGTGAACTACGAGGGCAAGCTGATCGACGGCACAGTATTTGACAGCTCCATCAAGCGCGGCGAGCCGGCGACCTTCCCGCTCTCCGGCGTAGTGCCTTGCTGGACCGAGGCCATGCAGCACATGAAAGTGGGTGGCAAGAGCCGCATCATCTGCCCCGCAGAGCTCGCCTACGGCGATCGCGGGCAGCCGCCGACGATACCGGGCGGTTCCACGCTGGTGTTCAGCGTCGAGCTGCTCGATGTCGTGAAGGGGCCATGAAATATCTGCACACCATGGTGCGGGTCAGCGACCTGACGGCGTCCCTGAAGTTCTACCGCGAGGCGCTGGGCCTGCGCGAACTGCAACGCATGGAGAACCAGGCGGGCCGCTTCACGCTGGTATTCCTGTGCGCGCCCGGCGATGACGAGGCGCAGGTGGAGCTCACGTACAACTGGGATCCGGAGGTGTACAGTGGTGGTCGCAATTTCGGCCACCTGGCCTACGCGGTGGAGGACATCTATGCCACCTGCCAGCGCCTGATGGATCACGGCGTCAGCATCCTGCGGCCGCCGCGCGACGGCCACATGGCTTTCGTGCGCTCGCCCGACCAGATCTCAGTCGAGCTGCTGCAACAGGGCGCCAACCTGCCAGCGCGCGAGCCCTGGGCCTCCATGCCAAACTCCGGAACCTGGTGATGGGCCTGAAATTCACACTCAGTCCGCTGGAAGCCCGGGTGATCGGTTGCCTGATCGAGAAGCAGATCACGACGCCCGATCAGTATCCGCTGTCGCTTAACGCGCTGACCAACGCCTGCAACCAGAAGAGCAACCGCGATCCGCTGCTCAACCTCGCGGAAGGTGAGGTGCAGCAGCTGATCGACGGACTGGTGCGCAAGCACCTGACGATCGAGCGCAGCGGCTTTGGCAGCCGCGTTGCCAAGTACCAGCACTGCTTCTGCAACACGGAGTTTTCCGGACTTAAATTCACGCTGCAGGAACTGGCTATTGTCTGCGAGCTGCTGGTGCGCGGCCCGCAGACGCCCGGTGAGCTGCGCACCCGCGCTGCGCGCATGACGCCGTTCGCCGATGCCGGCGAGGTGAGCAGCGCGCTCGAGGCCCTGGCCAATCGGGCCGACGGTGCCCTGGTGGTACAGCTGCCGCGCGAACCCGGCCGGCGTGACGCGCGCTTTGCCCAGCTGTTCACCGGTCCGCCGGCGGCAGCGTCCACGCCGGCCACGACTACGCCGTACCGCGCCAGCCCGGTGCCTGATCAGGCTGCGGAGGCCGGCGGTGCTGCGGGCGGCGCCGACCCCGAGCGGCTCGCGCAGCTGGAACTGGCAGTGCGCGAGCTGCGGGCGCAGGTTGCCGCGATCCAGGACGAACTGCGATCACGCCCGTGAGCGGGGCCGGTCCGAGCCTGCTGTTTGTCTGCATGGGCAATATCTGCCGCTCGCCGACTGCCGAAGGCGTCATGCGTTTCCTGCTGGAGCGCGAAGCGCCGACGCTCCGGGTGCGCCTCGATTCCGCCGGCACCCACAGCTACCACCTGGGCGCGGCGCCGGATGCCCGCTCGCAGGCCGCAGCCCGCAAGCGCGGCATCGACATCGCCGCGCTGCGTGCCCGCCGGCTGGAGCCCACGGATTTCCATGCGTTCGATCGCATACTGGTGATGGACCAGCGCAATCTGGATGATGCACGCGCCGTGGCGCCGGGCGACGCCGCCGCGCGCCTGCAGCTGTTCCTGGACTACGCGCCGCAACAGCCAATACGCGAAGTACCCGATCCTTATTATGGTGAGCCCGACGATTTCGAACAGGTGCTGGACCTCAGCCTGGCGGCGGCACGCGGGTTGCTGCAGCAGCTGCGCGGCCTGCCGCCAGCGTGACTCGGGCAGTATTCTGCTACTCTGAATGTTGCCGGCCCACTCCGGCAATGCCCAAGCAGTCAGGGTCACCAGCATGACGATTCGCGGCAAGTCATCTGCCAAGACATCCGCCAAGGTACCCAGGGAACCCTGGCACTCCGTCAGCATCGTTCCGGGCAGGAATCCCTGCGACGCGGTGCTGGCCAGTCCGCGCCGCCGGATGCTCTCGCGCGATGCGATCCGCCTGCCATTGGCGGGCTGCAGCGATCCGGAGCATTGCCAGTGCCGCTACCAACATCACCATGACCGCCGCTCCGCAGCACGCCGCAGCGACGACAGTGGCGGCGGAAGCGCACAGGGCAAAGCGCCGTCCAAGGACCGACGCCGACCGGGCGAGCGCCGGGCGCGCGATTAGCGTCTGACTGCTTTAGCGCGCTCACGCGACTGCAATACCGCTCCGGCGGCCGACTCCAGCGCTGCAATCGCGACGCGCGGCCTAGCAGTGACGATGGTTTGACGACCAAACCATTCCCCACCAGACCAGCACGTCTGCAAATTTGAAATGAAGCAGCGCGCATTGCGGGATTAAATGCTGCGGTAAGTTAAATCGTTGTCGGAGCAGCGCGACACCGTGCTTGCTATCTACACATTGATGACAATGCGCGCCGGTCAGAACGGGGAGCAGAGTTCGACATGTGTAACGCAACTTCGCACGTGTGCCTGCTACTGCTGACCTCCAGCGCGGCGCGCACGAATTCACACATCGTTGCCTGCGTGCCGCCCTCCGAGTGGCAAAGCTGATTTCACGCGTTACGCCGCGCTGGCGCGGCGCCATGATGCGGGCGATGCTGGCATGGTTGCTGTGGTGCGCTGTGGGTGCTGCAACCGCCGACGTTGCGCCCGCTGAGGCACCGGCGACCGGGGCGCCGGTTGAACGGACCGCCTTTGACCACCTGACCACCGGGTTCGAGCTACTCGGCAATCACCGGGACCTGCCGTGTGAGTCCTGTCACCGTAATGCAATATTCACGGGCACACCGCGCGACTGTGCCAGCTGTCACGGGTTGGGTACGCAGGTTCGTGCCACAGCCAAACCGCTCAATCACATTCTGAGCTCGAGTCGTTGCGAGAGCTGCCACACACCTGTGGCTTTCAATCCAGCCGTGAATTTTGATCACGCCGAGGTACGCGGCAGCTGCTCTTCCTGCCACAACGGCGCGCAGGCGCAGGGCAAGGGTCCGACGCACATCGACACTTCGCTGGAATGCGACGCCTGTCATTCAACGCTCAACTGGGCGGGTGCGCAGTTCGATCACCTCGGCGTAGTCAGCGGCTGCGCCACCTGCCACAACGGTGTCTCAGCCAGTGGACTTCCCGGCACGCACATGCCCACCGACGGCGCGGCCTGCGAGCTGTGCCACGTTCCCACGCAATACACGAGTTTTTCCGGCGCACTGATGAACCATGCGGCGGTGACGCCGCCGATGCCCTGCGCCTACTGTCACGAGGCGGGCAAAGCTTTTATCGGGGTTGCGATGGTCACCCGTCCGGCGGCCCCGCACCCGAGCACCGGGGACTGCGGTAGCTGTCATCTGTCGACGATCTCGTTCAAGAGCGGCACACTGCAGCCAGCCAATCACATTCCGACCTCGCAACCCTGCAGCCTCTGCCATTCGAATCCGGCTGATTTCAGTGTCTATGTGATGAAGCACGATGGCATCAGCAATAGCTGTGCCGAGTGCCACGCCGCGGGCAGCAGTTTTGCCAACATGGCCCCACCAGTGCTGAAGCTCCCACCAGCCAATCACATTCCGATCGGTAGCGCCAGCTGCGAGAGCTGCCACAGCGCCACCAGCTTTGACAGCTTCGTCATCAGCAACAAAAGTCCGCCGATGAATCACGCGGCGGTGCCGGGCGTGGCCTGTGCCACCTGTCACGCCACCGGCTCCAGCTGGGTGGGCACGCCCACCACCGTGCTGCCGCCGGGCAATCACCTACCCTTTGGCACCGCGGCCTGCGAGAGTTGCCATGCTGCCAGCACTTTCAGCAGCTTTACCTTCAGCAATCTCACGGGCACCGCGCCGCCCTCGATGGTGCACTCCGTAGTGAGTGCGATGACCTGCTCCGCTTGTCACGAAGCCGGGCTGAGCTGGGCTGGTGCCCCGGCAACCAAACTGCGCCCTGTCACCAAGGCCGATGGCACCGCCCACGTCGCCACGGGCGAATGCTCGACCTGTCACTTCAATACCACGAGCTTCAAGGGCGCCACCGACCTGCCGAACAATCACATCCCGCTGCCGGCGGCAGACACTAACAACTGTGTCTTGTGTCATACGACGCCGGGTAACTACACCTTGGCAGTCATGAACCACGCGAACATCGCCAGCAATTGCGCGCAGTGCCATGCGCTCGGCAAAAGTTTCGCTAACATGGCCCCACCGGCCCTGAAATTGCCGCCGGCCAATCACATTCCGATCGGCAGCGCGGCTTGCGAGAGCTGCCACAGCGCCACCAGCTTTAGCAGCTTCGTCATCAGCAACAAGAGCCCGCCGATGAACCACGCGGCAGTGCCAGGCGTGGCCTGCGCCGCCTGTCATGCCGCCGGCTCCAGCTGGGTGGGCACGCCCGCCACCGTGCTGCCGCCGGGCAATCACGTACCCTTTGGCACTGCGGCCTGCGAGAGTTGCCACGCTGCCAGCACCTTCGGCAGCTTCACGTTCAGCAACCTCAGTGGCTTTGCACCGCCCTCGATGGTGCACTCCGTAGTAAGTGCGACGGTCTGCACCGCCTGCCACGAAGCGGGCCACAGCTGGGCCGGTGCGTCCGCTACCGTGCTGCGCCCTGCCACTAAGACCGATGGCAGCGCCCACGTCTCCACAGGCGAATGTTCAACCTGTCATTTCAACACCACCAGCTTCAAGGGTGCCACCGACCTGCCGAGCAATCACATCCCGCTGCCCAGCGGATCGTCGAGCCAGTGCAGCGCCTGCCACAGCAATGCCACAAATTACGCGATCTATACGATGGACCACGCAGTCGTGACCACCACGGCCTGCGCCGTGTGTCACGCCGCGGATAGGAGTTTTGCCAATATGGCGCCTCCTGTGCTCAAGGTGCCACCGGCCAATCACATTCCGATCGGATCGGCGGCCTGCGAGAGCTGCCACAGCGCGACGAACTTCGGCAACTTCACGATCAGCAACAAGAGTCCGCCGATGAACCACGCGGCGGTGAGCACGCTAAGCTGCGCGAGCTGCCACGGTTCCGGCCTGTCCTTCGTTGGCGCACCAACAGTGCTGACGCTCCCAGCGACCCATGTGCCCGTCGGCGCCGCGGACTGCGCGCTGTGCCATAGCAATTCAAACTTCAGTTCGTTCGGATTCGCCAACGTCACCGGCACTACGCCGCCCGCCATGGTGCACAGTGCCGTGGGTGCGGCCGCCTGCTCGAGCTGTCATGAGCGCGGCAACAGCTGGATTGGTGCACCGGCGACCGTGCTGCGCCCCGCTACCAAGGCCGATGGCAGCGCGCATGTGGCCTCGGGTGAATGCTCGACCTGTCACTTCAACACCACCAGCTTCAAGGGCGCCACTGACCTGCCGAACAATCACATCCCGCTGCCGGCTGCCGACAACAACAGCTGCGTGCTGTGTCATACCGCGGCGGGTGACTACGCGGTTGCGGTGATGAACCACGCGAACATCGCCAGCAATTGCGCGCAGTGCCATGCGCTCGGCAAAAGTTTCGCTAACATGGCCCCGCCGGCGCTGAAACTTCCGCCGGCCAATCACGTGCCCATTGGCACAGCATCGTGCGAGAGCTGCCACAACGCCACCAGCTTTAGCAGCTTCGTCATCAGCAACAAGAGCCCGCCAATGAACCACGCGGCAGTGCCAGCCGTGGCCTGTGCCACCTGTCATGCCACCGGCTCCAGCTGGGTGGGCACGCCCGCCACCGTGCTGCCGCCAGCCAATCACCTACCCTTTGGCACCGCGGCCTGCGAGAGCTGTCACTCCAGTTCAACTTTTGGGTCGTTCATGTTTGCAAATGCGAGTGGCACCGCGCCGCCCGCCATGGTGCACAGTGCCGTGGCAGCAGCCGCCTGCTCGAGCTGCCATGAGCGAGGCAACAGCTGGATTGGTGCACCCGCGACCGTGCTGCGCCCTGTCACCAAGGCCGATGGCACCGCCCACGTCGCCACGGGCGAATGCTCAACCTGCCACTTCAATACCACGAGCTTCAAGGGCGCCACCGACCTGCCGAACAATCACATCCCGCTGCCGGCGGCAGACACTAACAACTGCGTCTTGTGCCATACGACGCCGGGTGATTACACGGTGGCGGTGATGAATCATGTGAACATCGCCAGCAATTGCGCGCAGTGCCATGCGCTCGGCAAAAGCTTTGCCAACATGGCGCCACCGGTGCTGAAACTGCCACCGGCCAATCACATTCCGATCGGCAGCGCGGCTTGCGAGAGTTGTCACAGCGCAGTCAGTTTCACCAGCTTCGTCATCAGCAACAAGAGCCCGCCGATGAACCACGCGGCAGTGCCAGGCGTGGCCTGCGCCGCCTGTCATGCCACCGGCTCCAGCTGGGTGGGCACGCCCGCCACCGTGCTGCCGCCAGCCAATCACGTACCCTTTGGCACCGCGGCCTGCGAGAGTTGCCACGCTGCCGGCACCTTCAGCAGCTTCACGTTCAGCAACCTCAGTGGCTTTGCACCGCCCTCGATGGTGCACTCCGCAGTGAGTACGATGGTCTGTTCCGCTTGTCACGAAGCGGGACTGAGCTGGGCTGGTGCGCCGGTCACTAGGCTACGTCCCGCCACCAAGGCCGATGGCACCGCGCACGTGGTCTCGGGCGAGTGTTCGACCTGTCACTTCAATACCACGAGCTTCAAGGGTGCCACCGACCTGCCGAACAATCACGTCCCGCTGCCGGCCGTGGACAACAACAATTGCGTGCTTTGCCATACGACGCCAGGAAACTACAGCGTTGCAGCCATGAACCACGTGAACATCACCGCGAACTGCAGCCAGTGTCACGGCGCCGGCAAGAGCTTTGCCAACATGGCCCCACCGGCCCTGAAACTGCCGCCCGCCAATCACATTCCCTACGGCACCGCAGCCTGCGAGAGTTGCCACGCGGCCGGAACCTTCACGACTTTTGTGATCAGCAACAAGAGCCCACCGATGAACCACGCGGCGGTGGCAAGCCTGGCTTGCAGCAACTGTCATGCCACGGGCATGACCTTTGCGGGCACGCCGGCTACCGTGGTCGAGCCGGGCAATCACATACCAATCGGAACGACGGCCTGCACCAATTGTCACTCGACCAGCAATTTCACCAGCTTCGTGATCGCCAATGCCGTGCCACCGATGAATCATGCGGGCTTCACCACCGGCTGCACTGGCTGTCACGGTGTCGGCCAGAGCTGGATCGGTACGCCGACGGTCAAATCCCTGCCGGCCACGCACATTCCCACGGGCAGCATGGCCTGCGAAGGCTGCCACTCGAATTCAAGTTTCAGTTCCTTCGCGTTCGTGAATGCCAGTGGCACTGCACCGGCGTCGATGGTGCACAGTCAGGTGACGGCGATCGTCTGTTCAACCTGCCATGAGGCGGGCAAGACCTTTATCGGCACGCCGGCGACCCGGACCCGGCCAGTTACCAAAGCGGACGGCACGGCGCACGTGGTCGCAGGCGAATGCTCGACCTGTCACTTCAATACTGCGAGCTTCAAAGGTGCTACCGATCTACCCGCCAATCACCTGCCGCTGCCGGCGGCCGACAACAACAACTGTGTCTTGTGCCATACGACGGCCGGCAACTACAGCGTCGCGGTCATGAACCATACGAACATCGCCAGCAATTGCAGCCAGTGCCACGGCGCCGGCAAGAGCTTCGCGAACATGGCACCGCCAGCACTGGTACTGCCACCGGCCAATCACATACCCTTTGGCACGGCGACCTGCGAGAGCTGCCACGCAGCCGGTACCTTCACGACATTTGTGATCAGCAACAAGAGTCCGCCGATGAATCACGCGGTGGTCGCCACTCAGGCCTGTAGCACCTGTCACGCCGCTGCCAAGACCTTCGCCGGCACACCCGCGACTGTGGTCGAGCCGGGCAATCACATTCCAATTGGTACCGTGGTGTGCACGCAGTGCCATGCGCCCGCAAACTTCAGCAGTTTCGCGTTCACCAACGCCAGTGGCACGGCGCCCGCGGCCATGGTACACACCGGCTTTTCGAGCGGCTGCGTCAACTGCCATGGCGCGGGCAAGACCTTTGTGGGCGCACCGGCCACCAAGGTGCTGCCTGCCAATCACATTCCGACTGCCAGTATCGGCTGCGAGGGCTGTCACTCGGCCACTAATTTCAGCAGCTTTGCGATGAGCAATGCCAGCGGCGCGGCGCCACCATCAATGGTGCATAGTCTGGTGACCGCCATCGTGTGTTCGAGCTGTCACGAGGCAGGTCTGACTTTTGTCGGCACACCTGCCACCAAAGTGCGGCCCGCCAAGAAGGCCAACGGCACAGCGCACGTGGCGGCCGGAGAATGCTCCACCTGCCATTTCAATACCACGAGCTTCACGGGCGCGACCGATTTGCCCACCAATCACATCCCGCTGCCGGCTGCCGACGCCAACAGCTGTGCACTCTGTCACACGACGGCGGGGACCTACAGCCTGGCAACGATGAATCACGTGAACATCACGGCCAACTGCGCGCAGTGCCACGCCTATGGTCTCGTTTTTGCGAACATGACCGCCCCGACCCTCAAGTCGCCGCCATCAGGAGCCACGGGGCACATACCGTCCAATGCTCCGAACGGCACGGCCAACGTCGCCTGCGAGCTGTGTCATACCGCCACCGTGTTCACGACCTTCTCCGGTACGATCATGAAGCACGCTGCCGTGAGTGCCATGACCTGCATGAGTTGTCATGAGATCGGCAAGACCTGGAAAACCAACACCGGGGTCAACCTGTGGGTCCGACCCTCGGCCAATCACCACGCCGGCGTCGACTGCGGCGGCTCAGGTTGTCATTCCACCCGCGATAAGTTCGCTGCGCGCCGTACTGCGGTGGTAGCAGCTGGCCGTAAAGCCAGTGCCGCGGCGGGCGCGGCCGCGCGGGGCGTCGCCTCAACAGCGGGTCATGCGGCGGGCTTTGACCACCGGCGCGTACCGGGCAGCGCCTGCCTGAGTTGCCACAGCGTGGCCAACGGCCTGGGCAAACCCGCAACGCATATCGCCACCAGCGACAGCTGTGACAGCTGCCACGCCACGCTGGCCTGGCTGCCCGTGGCACGCGTCGATCACCTGCAGGTCAGGGGCAACTGCAACAGCTGCCACAACGGTGTGCTGGCGCGCGGCAAGGGCCGCGGTCATGTCAGCAGTGACGGCCGTTGCGAAACCTGCCACACCAGCAATGCTTGGACACCGGCGCGCTTTGATCATGGCGCGGTCGTGGCGCACAGCTGCCGCAGCTGCCACAACGGACTGCAAGCCAGCGGCCCGCCCATCATTCACGTACCGACATCGGCACAGTGCGATACCTGCCACGGTACGCTGGGCTGGAAGCCGGCGATTCTTGATCACACCACGCTGACGGCCAGCTGTGTCACCTGCCACAACAACATCGTGACGTTCGGAGTCACGCCCACTCACATCGCTACCCGCCTCAACTGTGCCACCTGCCACAACTATCCGGACTGGGCGGTATTGCATTTCGTACACGCTGCAGCGGCCTACCCCGGCACGCACCGCGCGGCGCTGACCTGTAGCGCCTGCCATACCAGCAACAGTGAGCAGATTCCCTGGCCCTCGCTGGCCAATGCCGGCACTTGCGGCGGCTGTCACGCGGCGCCGTTCAGGCCCACGTCCCATCCCAAGACCGCTGCCGGCCTGAAGTACACGCTCAGCGAGCTGCGCGATTGCACCGCTGCCTGCCACGTCTACAGCGATGCCACGCTGGGCACGGTGGTAAAAGCGGTGCCAGCCAACCATCACCGGGTGGGCGACAGCGCATTCCGGCACTAGTGCACGACGCGGCGTACCGGCTGCCAGATGCGCAGCAGCGCGTTGAGCAGCCACGGGGTGTGCCGGTGGATCCATACCAGCACGCGGCCGTGGCCAGTCACCACGCGTTCCCGGCGACGACGCCGTACTGCGCGCACAACGACGCGCGCCACGCGCGCGGGGTCGGCGAGCATCCAGGCGGGCATCGACTCGGGCAGCCCGCCATGGTGGCGGCCGAGGTTGTCGACCTGGCGGAATTCCGAACTCACGAAACCCGGCGAAATCAGTGTCACGTTGACGCCCTGGCGACGCAGTTCACTGCGCAGCGACTGCGCCAGCGCCCGCAGCGCGAACTTGCTCATCGCGTAGGCGGATATCCCCGCCAGCGCGATGTGGCCCGCCACGCTGCCGATGATCACCAGGCTCCCGCGCTGTTCAATCACATCGGCCAGACCGGCACGCAGTGTGCGCAGTAC
>Ga0075028_100000574_pt1 | contig 13206 bp, 11 predicted proteins | sample LitLauG_LLR_2014_FD_71390 | JGI IMG/M metagenome (GOLD analysis project Ga0075028, IMG submission 71390) | Freshwater sediment microbial communities from Pennsylvania, USA - Little Laurel Run_MetaG_LLR_2014 | ecosystem: Environmental > Aquatic > Freshwater > Creek > Sediment | place: USA... | reverse complement strand
GATCTACACCGAGGCGCTGCCGAAGGCGATGTTGTCGACCTTGCTGGTCGCTCCGCCGCCTCCTCCGCCGCCTCCTCCACCGCCGACGGTTGTGAAGACCGTGGTGAAGCCGGTGGCGCGCCTGATTCAATCCGGAAAGCTGATGCAGCCGCGCGCCATCCCCAAGGAAGTGGCTGTGTTTAAGGAAGCCGAACTTCCCCCCGACGTCATCAACAACTCGGGTGTGACGGGCGGCGTGTTTGGCGGTATTCCCGGACAGGGCATGGTCGCGGCCATGGCGCCTCCTCCGCCGAAGCCGACGGCTCCGACGCGCGTCAAGCAGGGCGGCAACGTAACCGCGGCGTCAATCATTACTCAGACACGCCCCGTGTATCCTCCGCTTGCCCGGCAGGCCCGCATTCAGGGTAATGTGGTTCTACACGCAATTATTGACAAGGACGGCAAGGTTGCGCAGCTCGAGGTGATCTCCGGACACCCGCTGCTCGTGCAGTCCGCGCTGGATGCCGTGAAACAGTGGCGCTATAAACCGACGCAGCTCAATGGCGATCCGGTGGAAGTCGACACGACGATTACCGTTACGTTCACGATGGGTGGTTAAGTTTTAAGTTTGAGCGGTAAGGCGGCCTGGGGGAGCGGTTTTCCGGCCAACCGGAAGCCCGCGAATTGAGACCGCCATCTGGGAGTGGGTTGGAACCGGCAAAGCCGGTTCCAGCCAGCAAGATTCGAAACGAACTAAGAAAGAAAAAGGAGCGAATCACATGCTTGGTCATCTAGGAACTTGGGCAATGAACATGTACGTTCTGCAGGGCCAGTGGGACCTGCGCGCCATGTGGAGCAGCATGAGCATCATCGCGAAGGCTGTTGTGTTCATTCTGTTTCTTCTGTCGGCGTGGTCCCTTGGCGTCATGATCGATCGCGTGCTGATGTACAGCGCGGCACGCAAGCAGTCCCGCGTATTCGTACAGCAGGTTGCCGGCGCCCTGCGCGAAGGCAAGCTGGACGAAGCCATCTCGATCGCCGAGCGCAACAAGAAGAGCCACATCGCCAAGGTTGTGGCGACGGGCCTCTCCGAATTCCAATCCGCCTCTTCCCAGGTTGCTGATGCCGAAGTGATCGAAGCCGCCAAGCGCGGTCTGGATCGCTCCGTGGCCATCGTGCACGCCGAAATGAAGCGCGGCCTCTCGGGTCTCGCCACCATCGGTTCCACCGCGCCGTTCGTCGGACTATTCGGCACCGTGGTCGGAATCATCAACGCGTTTAAGGGCATTGAGACCACCAAAGCGACCGGGTTGTCCGCGGTCGCCGGCGGTATTTCCGAAGCGCTGGTCACCACCGCGTTGGGCCTGCTCGTGGCCGTGCCTGCGGTGTGGGCGTACAACTACTTCGTGAACAAGGTTGAGGCGTTCGACGTCGAGATGGACAACTCCTCGATGGAACTCGTCAACTACTTCATCACGCGCCGGGCAGGCGGAAAGAAGTAACCCATGGCATACAAGCCGCACATCGGTGAACCGATGTCGTCGCCAAATATTATTCCCATGGCGGACATCATGCTCGTGCTGCTGATCATCTTCATGGTGGTCACGCCCATGCTCTCGAAGGGCTTGTCGGTGGAGTTGGCGAAAGTGCAAAACCCCTCCGACATGCCCGATGCCGACAAGGATGACGCGGTCATCGTCGGCATCTCGGCGAGCGGGGACGTGTACCTCGGCAGCGCCAAGTCGGACATCACGCAGATTGCCGACCAGGTTCGCGACCGCATCTCCAACAAGCTGGACAAGACCGTGTTCGTTAAGAGCGACGGTCGCGCCAAGTACGGAGACGTGGTCAAGGTTGTGGATGAGATTCGCTCCGCGGGCGTCGATAACGTCGGCCTGATCACCGATCGGGCTGAGGGTAATCGGCGGACCGCTCCACCACCGCCTGCCGGCGACTAAATCCTTCTGGGAAGCGCGGCCGCTGCCGCGCTTCCCACTTTCTGCTTCGCTTTGCTTATCCGTTCCGCTGGCAGCATCGGAACGACGGAATTTGAATCAGGAGCTACCACAATGGGAATGGACGTTGGAGGAAAGTCGGGCGGTTCGATGGCGACGATGAACGTCGTGCCGCTGATTGATATTCTCTTGGTGTTGATCATCATCTTCATGGTTATCACGCCGCTCACGCCAAAGGGTCTGGACGCGCTGGTGCCGCAGCCGGCGCCGCCGAACCAGAACCAGCAGCAAGACATTACGCAGAAGACGATCGTCGTTCAGATTCTGGACACCGGAAAGCTGAAGATCAACGATGAGGACGCCACCTGGGATACGCTCGGGCCGCGCCTCACGGACGTCTTCAAGGAACGCGCGGAAAAAGTCGCCTTCGTCAAGGGTGATGACGCGGTGCGATTTGCGGACGTGGCCAAGGCCATTGACGTAATGCGCGGTTCCGGAATCGACAAGGTAGGACTGATCACTGCTAATCTGGAAGCGGGCAAGTAGCTCTCTGGCTGCCGCCGGCGCGGCCTGCTCTCGGAAGTTGCCGGCTCTTTTTGCCAACCCATAATAAAGTTGTTTTGTTCCGGGGCTTTGGTGGTGTAGAGTGTGCGGCTGTGGCTCGTGTCTGCAAGGGTTTAGGCGTCGCGGGAACCAACGAAAGCGGATTTGCGCCTCGTGCGACGCCCGGAACAATCGACAGCAGGATCATTACCCTCTCGGGGGAATACAAAATATTCGCGGGGACGGATTGTTTGCCATGAATCCTTTTGCGTATTTTCGTCACTCTAAAAATAAAAATTCTGTGGCTCTGTTCGCGCTGGCCATGCTCGCTGTGGGCTTCGGCGCAACGGGTTGCGAGAAGTTGAAGGCCCGCGACGAACTGAACAAGGGCGTCGCCGCCTACCGCGATGGCAAGTACGATGCCGCCATCGAGTTCTTTAAGGGCGCGAAGGAAGACGATCCCACGTTGACCAACGCCCGCCTCTATCTAGCTACGGCTTACGCCACTCAATATATTCCCGGCGCGCCGTCCGATGAAAACGTGCGCATGGGTGAAGCCGCGGTCAAGGAATTCCAGGACGTGCTCTCCGCGGATGCCAACAACGTTTCGGCCATCGACGGTATCGGTTCGATCCTCTTCAACATGGCCGGTACTCCCTACACACGGTCGCGCTTTGAGGAATCCAAGACCTACCACATGAAGCACATCGCGCTGAAGCCTGAAGATCCCGAACCGTACTACTGGATCGGCGTGATTGACTGGACGCTGACCTACCGCGCCAACCTGGAAATGCGCGGCGCCTGGCGCTTGGCCCACCCCGGCAAGCCCCTGAAGGATGACGACGCCATGCCTCCCGACGTTCGTCCCCAGTACATCAAGGACAACGGCCAGCTGATCGATGAAGGTATCGACGACCTGAAAAAGGCCATCGAACTCCGCCCCGATTACGATGACGCCATGGCTTACCTGAACCTGCTGCTGCGCCGCAAGGCTGACGAAGCCGCGACGCCCGACGAGCGCGCCGGCCTCCTGAAGCAGGCGGACGACTTCGTCGAAAAGGCCAAGGAAATCAAGCAGAAGAAGATGGAGACCCCGGCCAAGCCGTAAGGTTCGGCAGTCTCGCTCTTCCGAAGCAGATTCACAAGGCGGTCCGGAAACGGACCGCCTTTCCTTTTAGTGGCACCGCTTCTAGTAGCACAGACTTCAGTCTGTGGATTTCCAACAGGTCTTGGCAACCAAGCCAAGCTGTTAAGTCCGGGCGGACTATCAAACCCCAACAGACTAAAGTCTGTTCCACCAACCCAGTAGCACAGACTTCAGTCTGTGGATTTCCAACAGGTCTTGGCAACCAAGCCAAGCTGCTAGGTCCGGGCGGACTATCAGACCCCAACAGGCTGAAGCCTGTTCTACAGGGCACCCCTGGAACTCTTTTTCCCGCTAACACATCAAATAGACATAAAATAGGCCCATATGTCCTCGCTCGAAAAGCCGGTAGGCTTATCTTCCCTGGTTGGCGCTGGCGCCAGGGCTGAGCGCACCACGAAGGCCCTACAGGTCCGTTTCATCGAGCTGGTGGAGAAAGTCCGGCAGACGCGCCCGGCGAGCGATATTGAGATGCTGCGGCGCGCCTTTGATTTCGCCGCCGAGCAGCACCGCGCCCAGCTGCGCAAGTCGGGCGACCCCTACCTGTCCCATCCCCTGGAAGTAGCCCACATTCTGGCGGACATGAAGCTGGACATCACCACGCTGTGCGCGGCGCTGCTGCATGACGTGGTGGAGGACACGCGCGTCTCCACGCAGCGCATTGCCGAGCGCTTCGGCCCCGAAGTCGCCACCCTCGTCGAAGGCGTGACCAAGATCAACCGGCTGGACCTGCTGGCGCCGGAAGCACGCCAGGCGGAAAACGTTCGTAAGATGCTGCTGGCCATGGTGAACGACGTCCGCGTGGTGGTCGTGAAGCTGGCTGACCGGCTGCACAACATGCGCACGCTCAATTTCCTGGGGCCGGAAAAGCAGCAGCGCATCGCGCGCGAGACGCTCGATATTTATTCTCCCATCGCCAACCGCCTGGGAATGGGCTTGATCCGCGGGGAGCTCGAGGATCTGGCCTTCAGCTATCTGGAGCCGGAAGCCTACCGCGAGCTGCAGAACACGGTGGTCTCCAAGCGCAAAGAGTTCGAAACATTTCTAGGTGACTTGAAGGACTCGATTCGCAAGCGCCTGGAAGAAAACGGAATTGCGGCGGATGTCGATGGCCGCGTGAAGCGGCTGTATTCCATTCACCAGAAAAGCTTGCGCCAGCACCGCACCGTCGATCAGATTTACGATTTGCTTGCCGTGCGCGTGATTACGGACACCATTCGCAACTGCTACGCGGCGCTGGGCGTGGTGCACCAGGTTTGGCGCCCGGTGCCGGGGCGCTTCAAGGATTACATCGCCATGCCGCGGCCGAACCTGTACCAGTCGCTGCACACTACGGTGATTCACGCGGGGCAGACGTTCGAAGTGCAGATTCGCACGCAGGAAATGCACCGCATCGCGGAGCAGGGCGTTGCCGCGCACTGGCGGTACAAGGACGGCAAGGACGTTTCCGACGCCGACGACCAGCGCATCTTGTGGATGCGGCAGTTGATCGAGTGGGTCAAGGAAATGGAAGAGCCCTCGGAGTTCATGGCCACGCTGAAAGTGGACCTGTACCCCGAGGAAGTGTACGCGTTCACGCCCAAGGGGAAAGTGCTGGCGTTGCCGCGCGGCGCGACGCCCGTGGATTTCGCGTATGCCGTCCATACCGAAGTTGGCAACCAATGTATTGGCGCGAAGGTGAACGGCCAGATCGTCCCGCTGCGCCACAGTCTTTCCAACGGCGACGTGGTTGAGGTCTTGACGCAGAAAGGCCACGTGCCCAGCCGTGACTGGCTGAACTTCGTGCGCACTTCCCGCGCCCGCAGCAAAATTCGCCACCACATCAATTTCATCGAGCGCAGCCAGGCCACGGAAGTTGGCCGCCGCCTGCTGGAACGCGAAGCGCGCCAGGTGGGCCGCAGCCTGAAGAAAATTCCCGAGGAAGACTTGCAGCGCGTGGCCACCGAATACGGTTGCGCCAAGCTGGAGGATTTGTTCGCCGATCTGGGCTACGGCAAATTTTCGGCGCGGCAGATTATTTCCAACGCCTTGCGCGAGCCGCTGGCTCCGCCTCCGCCGGACAAGCCGAAGGACGATCCTTCGACGCGGCTGGTCTCCACCGTCAAGCGCATGCTGCGCGTAGGCGAGGCCACGCTACAGGTTGGCGGGCAGAGCGACCTGATGGTATTCCGCGCCAAGTGTTGCAACCCGATTCCCGGCGATGAGATCGTGGGGTACGTCACGCGCGGGCGCGGCGTCGCCGTGCACTCCAATTCGTGCCCCAACGTCCAGAACTTGCTTTACCAGGTGGAGCGTCGCATTGACGTGGAGTGGGGCGGCGCCAACGGATCCACTTATCCGGTTACACTTCTTATCCGCGCACAGGACCGGCCCGGCATGCTGGCTGACATCACGGCGGTCATCAGCGAGACCGGTTCGAACATCAGAACCCTTGGCAGCCACCCCGATAACCTCCACGCCCGCATCGATCTCACCCTGGAAATCAGTGACCGCAAACAGCTGGAACGTATCATCGCCAACATCCGGAAAATTTCCGGCATATTCGGTGTAGAACGTCTCTATAACGTGTAGCACAGCGGTTCTTTATCCTGAGCCTTTGCGAAGGGTTCGCTGTGCGGTTTTTGCGATCACACTCGCAAAGGTGCCGGCACGTTCGACTTACAAACCCGCACAGCGAACCCTTCGCAATCGCTCAGGGTAAAGAGTCGCTGTGCTACCAGGGAGTTTATCTTCGCGGCACACGCCACTTCCGCGCGCCCTCCGCTCGGTTACAATTTAAAAATGCACTCTTTGCGTCGATGGCCCTTCGCTCTGCTGCTGGCCGCTTGCGTATTCGCGGGCGCCTGCAAATCCGCGCCGAAGCCGGACAATGAACAGGCCGTGCAGATGGCCATGTGGCTGGACAGCGTCCCCGAGCTGAAATCCCTGGGCATCTCCAATGCGGAAATCGGGGAATTGAGCAAAGCGCACGAAGCGGGCCTCACCGATCCGTCCACCGTCGTGCTGATCAAGTACGCGCGGGAACGCAAGGTGCCGTTTGCCGACGGCCAGCCGATCGCCAACCTGCTCCGTGCCGGTTCCTCCGAGCAGACCGTGCTGGATCTGGCGCGGCTGAACCAGCTTGGCATCTGGGCTGGACAGGCCGTCGCCATGCGCCTTACCGGACTGTCGGACAAAATCATCCTGGCTGTCGCGCAGCGCCGCTCCCAGGGCTTGCCGGTGCTGTCCGGTGAGAAGCTCGGGCAATTGAAGAACACCGGCGTGAGCGACGCGGTGATTCTGGACATGGTGCAGAAGGGTACGTCGGAGCAGGCTGCATCGAGCTTTATCGCCCAGCGTGAACACGCAGCAGGCGGCCATAAATTCGTGTTTCAGACGCATGCCCACAAATGACGGCGGTGAATTCGCCGTTCGCAGGATTTCCCTTTTGTGCCATCGCACATCCCGTATATCCTCACTGAATGAAATTTCAGAGCGCGAGTTAGGTGCGTGCTCGTGAACGGAACCCGTGACTCCCGTGAAACTTGAAATCGTGCAGGCCGGAAATCCCATCCTGCGGCAGCGCGCGCGGCCGCTGAGCATGGAGGAAATTCGCAGCCGTGAAATTCAGAAGCTGATTGAATCGATGCGCACCAGCATGCATGAAGCGCCGGGCGTCGGGCTTGCCGCGCCGCAACTGGGGCTGGCGCTGCAGCTGGCGGTGATTGAAGACCGCGAAGAGTACCACAAGGAAGTGCCCGAAGCGCTGCTGCGCGAGCGCGAGCGCGCGCCCGTGCCGTTCCACGCCATCATCAATCCCGTGATTGAGGAAATGACGGAGCAGACCGCCGAATTTTACGAGGGCTGCCTCAGCCTGACCGGATTTTCCGCTCTGGTTCCCAGGGCCCGCGGCGTGCGCGTTTCCTGCCTGGATGAACGCGGCCAGCATCGCGTGATCGAGGGCTTTGGCTGGTACGCGCGCATCCTGCAGCATGAGATCGATCACCTGAACGGCAGCCTCTACATTGACCGCATGCATTCGCGGTCCTTCACCTCTACGGAAAACTTGACGGAGTTCTGGAAGGGCAAGCCGGTCGAGGAAATCAAAAAGACGTTGGGCGTGGACGGCGAATAGCGCCCGGCAGTTCAAGTCACCAACGATCAGGCGGTCTCCAGGGTTACATAATCAGGGTCGCTACAACACGGTTCTTTTAAAGTCCCGGAGGGACGGAAATCCGTAGCCCACCACGGAAGTGGTGGGAATAGGCGACGAGCACCGGAGAGCCCCGAAGGGGCGGCAGAGGGGTCCGTTGTTTCAGCCTAAATTCTTCGAAGTCTTGAAACTGAATTTTCGTATCTTGTTAAGAAGTCTCGCGGGGATTATGTCTCAACACATCGATTGCTCACGGCATTTGAAAGCCGTGTGCTGCCCTTTCGGGGCTCTTGTTATCACGTGCTCGATATTCCCACCGCTTCCGCGGTGGGCTACGTATTCGCGTCCCTGACGGGACTTTTGCGTCTTACAGACTTCCGTTTTCATTTCTGAGCTACTTAATCATTCGCCCGTACATACAAAACTCTGAACCCTGCGCCACTTGTGCTTTTGACCCCTACGCTGCGCATGGGTAGAATCGGACTCATCTTGCTCGCGGAATCACGTTCGCGAATTCTCTTCACCTTAGTTCTTGGCGGGGCTGTGCTCGTTTCCACCGGATGCGTGCACGCGCTCGGTCCAGGCTTCCACTTCAACGATCGCAAATCGGAGATTCGCATTTCCTCCACTGCTCCGGGCAGCATCCACTTCAGCATTGCCGACCAGCTGCAGAACACCGGGAACCGCACGCTTCACTCGCTCGACGTGCGCCTGCCCGCGGGGCCGGCCACCGGCGCGCAAAACCTGCGGCTGCAGATTGAAGGCGGGCAAGTTTCTCCGGAGCGCGATTCGCCGGAGGATGCCCGCATGATGCTCGCGCCGTTCGCTCCGGAATGGAAAATGAGCGACACGCGAAAGGTCGTCACGGAGTGGGACGTCGTGCCCGGTGACGCCCGGCGCGCAACGATGGCCACCTCCCCGCAGGGATTTTTTGTCGCCGACGCATCCGTCTTTCCCCAGTGGCAGACTCCCACCGGCCCATTTGCGCGCGGCGGCACGACCGCGGATAAGGAACTGTTGACGGTATATGCCCCGCCGGATTTTCGCATTCTGGCGCCAGGCAAGCCGCTGAAGCCGGGTCGCGATGGAGCGCAGAACGCGCGGCGGTTCGTAATTCATCCGGGCAATGACTCGGCTCCGTACGTAATCGCCGGACGCTACGAGGTTCAAAGCGTCGCATCGCGCGAAGGGCGCGTGGAGTTCTGGATGTTCCACCCGGTTAATCCTTCCCAGGCGCAGGCCGCGGCGGACCGTCTCTCATCTTCGATGAAAACATTTGCCGATTATTTTGGCGGAATTCCGAAGCACGATCCTCTCCTGCGCATCGCCGAATCGCCCGTGGAGCTTCCCGGTGAATTCGGCGCGGACTCCGATCCCGGAGGCCTGTCATTTCCGGAAGGAGCGATGCTCGATTCCAGCGCGATTCAGCAGGGGCTGGCCGCCGAATCAAATCTGCAGCTGGCGGAGTATGAGTTGGCGCGCACCTGGTTCGGCTGGCGCGTGCGCCCGCGTCCGGAGGCGCAGATTCTGATGGGCCGCGGCCTGGGATTGTTCGGCCTGGTGCTTGCCGCGGAGGCTCGCGGGCAGGATCAGCGGCGCGCCATGGTCGTCTCGCTCATCGACCGTTACGACCAGGCTCGCGCCGTCGCGCCCGATAAGCGTTTGATGGAGCCGCCTGCCGGTTACTCGCGCGCCGAGCGAGTTTCCACCGGCTACCGCGGCGTGCTTTTTATCGTAGCGCTTGAAGATCAGTGCGGTTATGAAAACCTGCGGAGCGCCCTGCGGTATATTGTTCATGATCGCGCGGCCAGCGATACCGGCTACGAAGAACTGCGCTCCGCGGCGGAAATGACATCCGGAAAAGACCTCGCGGAAATGTTCCGCCAGTGGCTGATTCAGCCGGGAATTCCAGACGATTTTCGCGCAAGATATCAGAAGTAACCCAGTTCGTACCGCCGCCTTCAGGCGGCATCCGTTCAACTTCAGAGTGGTCCCGGCAAAACGCCCCGCCCAAAGCAGGCGCGGCCGAGCCGGACAAAATAGGAGGACTTCGTGATCGAACCCGTCGCAACCGATCGAGGACCCAAGGCGATCGGCCCATACTCCCAGGCCATCCGCGCCAACGGACTAGTGTTTCTCTCCGGGCAGATTCCTCTCGACCCGAAAACGCAGCAACTGGTGGAGGGGGACGTCGCGGTGCAGACCGAACGCGTCCTGGAAAATCTGAAAGGCGTGGTGGAGGCGGCGGGAAGTTCGCTGCAGCACGTGGTGAAGACCACCGTGTTCCTCGCGGACATGAACGACTTCAGCGCGATGAACGAAGTCTACGCGCGGTACTTCAAGAATCACCCGCCGGCGCGCTCCACGGTAGAAGTGTCCCGGCTTCCGAAGAACGCGCGCGTCGAAATCGATCTCATCGCCCTGCTTTAACGCCCGGGCGAACGAAAACGCTCAGCACGCGCCCTGGGTCTGAGTGCCTGGCCCCAGGTGCTCGCGGCATTGCTCCACAAAAGCGCTGATCGTGGCGCGCTGTTCCGGCTCCAGCTTTGGCAAAGCTCTCTCGAGCATTTCCACGGCCTCTTTCCAGCGGCCCAGATTCGCCAGCATCGTCCCGAAGGTCACCGCGGCATCGGCCAATTCCGGACTCAATTCCAGCGCCCGGCGAAATCCACGCTCCGCTTCCGCAAATTGGCCCAGGGCAAAGTGCGCCGTGGCCCAGTCGCTCCAGCGGTCCCCGGTTTGTTTTTCCTGCAGGAGTTCATCCAGGTGGCTGATCGCATCCGCATAAAATCCCTGCTCAAACAAATACACCGCATAATCATGCTGAGTTTTGGCGGCCATCGGCTACTCCTGTCTCCGCTACTGCGTGGCGCGGATCGAAATCAAAATATTTCTATCGGCAGATTGAGTCCCTCTCGATAGAAGCAACTTGCGGTCCATAGGCGCGGGATGGAATTTATGGAGATGTAATATGTTTCGCGTTGAAACGCAGTTCCTCTTGCACAACATCCGCTCTCGCGCACATAAAGCAATCCGCTCTCCAAGTCGATCATCTTCATTGAGAACGGTGCGCGCCCACGAACGCGGCGCTGCCGCCAAAGATCCACCGCTCATAAAGCACGAAAGGCGCCCGATGCCCACCGCGACCAAAACCCGTTTGCTGATGCTCGAAGTCACCTCCCACTGCAACATGCACTGCACATTTTGCCCATCGGATGACCTGGTGCGGAAAAAAGGGCACGTCAGCGATGAACAGGCCATTCAACTGATCCGCGAGGCCCCCAAACTCGCTCCAGGCATTCCCATCATGTTCAACGTGCTGGGCGAACCGTTCCTGAACAAGAAACTCTTCGATTACATCGCGCTGTGCGAAGAAAACGGCGTCGAGGCGGCGCTGATCACAAACATCACTCTGCTGACCGAGGAGCGGCTGCAGAAGCTATTCAAATTCAGCAATGTCGATCTGAACCTGAGCCTGCACACGCCTACCGACAAATCCTTCGCCGAGCGCGGTTATAAAAAGATCGCCAGCTTCAAGGAATATCTCGAAATGGTCTGCAACACGGTGGAGGCGAAGTTTCGCGCCGGCAGCAAAATCAGCGTCGAAATTTATCTGTCCAGCGAACTGATCGAGAACCTGATGCAGAACGACGCCGGATCGCGCCTCTGGACCATGTACAAGGATCCCGGCGAATACCAGGCCGGCTGGGAAATCTGTTCGCAACGCTTTACGGAACTGGGTGCCAAAATTGCCCGCGATTATCCGCAGGCCTTCGCGTCAGGTATGGAGGAAACCAGGCAAAAGCACGCGGAACTGATCCAGGCCGGGCAACTCGTTTTTCGCGCCGAAGAGCTTCCGGAATGGCGGCTCGAAAATGAAGTCTCGGGCTGGATGTTCGCGCCCGGCGTTGTGGTGCGCCGCAAGGGTTTCGGCATGTGGGCGTATCACGAGAAATTCGTGCAGAGGCATGCGCAGCCCAGCCGCTTCGTCTTTCACGAGGAGCAGACCAAGCCCTTTCAGTGCGTCGGCGCGCTGGCCTTCGGCATACTTTCTGACGGCACCTACACGCTGTGCTGCCAGGACGTCGAAGGAGAGATGGACATCGGCAACATCGCCACGATGGACCTGCGCACGGCATACGATTCGCCGCGCCGGGAGGAAATCATCCAGAATTGCGCCACCTCGCGAGTGTGCCGCCGCTGCGCCGGCAATACCATGGTTCTGGACACGCAGCCGATCCGCGACGAGTGGCAGACCGTGGATAAATTCGGATTCGGCTGGCACATCTTCGAGAAGTATCTCTTCGGAGTGGGTGGGCGATGGACTGCGGGCAGCGCCAAGTCCTACTTCTACACGCGAATCGATTCGATGTTTCTGGCCATCGAGTTCCGGTCGCCGTTTCCCTCCGGCTTGAAATTCCAGGCGCTGATCAGCGCCTACGATCCGGTCACAAAAACATTCTCGCTGGAGCACTCCGTGGAATTTCAGGGCCGCAAAGACCTGGCGTCGCGCGAGGACATTCCGGTAAAGCTGCGCCGCAACACGTTCCATCGGCTTACGATTCTTTCGCCTACGTTCAGTCCCAAAGAACTCTACGGCTCTGCCGATGAGCGCCGCCTGGGGCTGGCCATTTCCACAGTTCGTCTCGGCGGGCAGCCCTATGCGGAGTTGGCAGAACTCGAATCATCGCTTGACGTCTCCAACGTGCCGCTCGCAGTTCCGAACCCTCCGGCCTATTCGTTCCCGATTCTTTCCTGACGATTTCCGGGTTGTGAGCGGATTCGCAACCCGGAAGGCAACTCCCAACTTCGCAATTCCCGCAGCCGCAAGGCGAAACTCTGCAGCGATTTGCGCAAACTGTGTCTGGGCCGACCCGTTGCGTTCGAACGACACGCAATTCTTTGCACCACCATCCGTCTCAAATCAGCATCTAAGTAACTGCGTAGTGCTCCGACTTTGCCGCTCCCGCCTATTGGTTTTCGGGATAACAGTCATCACCGAGTTCGATTCGTTTTCAGAGCGGATTTAGTATGGAAAGCGCGGATCTTGGGGTAGATTTGTAGCAGTAAGCGCCATGGCCGAACCGGTTGGGGAGGCTGCCTTTGCTCCTTCGCGAGAAGATCAAATTGCTCGTGCCCGGTAAGCTTTCCGGGAGGGCCCGTCTCTCTGCGTTGCGAGCGTTTTGGCGTGAGTTTTTCTCCTCTGAAAGGCACCACACACAGGAACAGGAATTGGCGCTGGCGCGGTATTTCGACCGGCGCGCGGCCGCTCCCGAATTGCGCGGGGCTTTGGCCCGGCTTCAGACCATCCGCCGAAGGATTCTGGCTAATTCACTCCTGCGAAGCTGGGCCGAGTGCTTTGCCTGGCTCTCCGCCGGAGTAATTGCTGTCGCCCTCGTCAGTGCGCGGCTTTACGGTGCGCTTCTGGCGATCGCAGTTTTTGCCGCAACATG
>Ga0075028_100000573_pt1 | contig 13218 bp, 10 predicted proteins | sample LitLauG_LLR_2014_FD_71390 | JGI IMG/M metagenome (GOLD analysis project Ga0075028, IMG submission 71390) | Freshwater sediment microbial communities from Pennsylvania, USA - Little Laurel Run_MetaG_LLR_2014 | ecosystem: Environmental > Aquatic > Freshwater > Creek > Sediment | place: USA... | reverse complement strand
CCTATGTCCCCCGCCGAGACGGGCCGTTTGCCGTTGAGCTTCGCGACTTCGAAGAGCGCTTTGAGTCCCACGTTGACCGGATTGCGCAAACCATCCAGGCCAAGCTTGGCGAAAATGCGATTTTCACCGGTTAGCGGAACAATGTCCGCGATAGTCCCAAGCGCGGCAATTTTGAGGAACGATGGCAGAAGGCGCTCACGACCCGATTTCTCCAACAGGGCCTGCGCCAGCTTGAAAGCCACCCCAGCGCCGCTGAGCGCCTTGGTGGGATAACCGCACCCTTCTTGATTCGGATTAAGAACAGCGCACGCATGCGGCACGCCCTCAGGGCCGGGGAGGTGGTGATCGGTGACGATGAGATCAATGCCCAGGCGACGAGCGGTCTCTGCCGCAGCGAAGGCACGGATTCCCGTGTCCACGCTGATGATGAGCTTTACCCCGGCGGCCGCAGCCTGCTCGATCACGTCATCCTTCATCCCATAGCCATCGCGGATGCGGTGCGGTACGTGGAAATCGGCCGTTCCGCCCAGGAGTTCTATGGCCGTCTTCAGAATGACAATCGCGGTGGTGCCGTCGACGTCGTAGTCGCCGTAGATCAGAATGTCTTCTTTGCTGGCGATTGCCGCTTCAAGGCGAGGCGCAGCCGCCTCCATGCCAAGCATTTCATAGGCGGAATGTAGCTGACTGAGCGAAGGGTTGAGAAACTTCTCCGCCTGCTCTACAGACGAAACACCGCGAGCCAGCAAAAGCTGCGCCACGATTCGGCTACCCGAGTTCAATCCCGGCAACTCGCGAAGTTGCTCCGCAAACGCAGCCACTTGCTCGGGATCGGACGCCTGCACCAGCCAACGCATCTAGATTTGGCTCTTGCGCCCGATCGCTCCAAGCGAGCGCAGCCCCCCAAGCACGCGCGCGCCAAGGCTGGGGGCGAAAAGAAAATCGAGAAAGGCTTCCATCTGAGCCGAAAATTCTGGCCCATAGCCGTACCACCAGAGCTTCTTCATCCTTGGCAGACGGTCAACGTCGAAATACTTAACGCGCACCATCTCTTCCATGCCAAGCCGGCCGTGCGTGCGGCCAATGCCGCTTTCCAGCATCCCGCCGTGCGGAGCTTCGCTGATTGCAAATCCGGAAAGCAGATCGTTCACCATCACAGTCCCGGCGCGCAGGCGACGAGCCAATGCCTCGCCGCGGGAACGATTGCCGGTAAAAATGCTCGCAGCCAGGCCATAAACGGAATTGTTGGCGAGGCGAACGGCCTCATCGTCGCTATCGAACGGCATGATCGGGAGTACAGGCCCGAAAGTTTCCTCCGTCATGATCCGCATGCCGTGGGTCACGCCGGAAAGAATCGTGGGTGCATAGAAATTCGCGCCCAGTTCAGGCAGACGCGTGCCGCCGCACAGAATCTTCGCGCCTTTCGCGAGCGCATCCGCCACATGCGCCTCCACAATTTGCAGTTGACGCTCGTGGATCATGGGGCCGATTTCCGTTTTTGGATCATCGCCATTGCCGACGCAGAGTTTGTTCCTCTTCGCAACGCATGCTTGCACGAAGCGGTCATGCAGACTCCGATGCACGTAGCAGCGCTCAATCGAAAGACACGTCTGACCGGTGTTCATGAACGCTCCCCAAACCGCTGCGCTCGAAGCAGTGTCGAGATCGGCGTCGTCGAGCACGATCATCGGGTCTTTGCCGCCAAGCTCCAGCACCACCGGGAGAAAGCGCGGCGCGGCGGCTTCCGCAATACGGCGTCCCGTATTGACGCTGCCGGTAAACACAATCTTGTCGACCGCAGAATTGACAAGCGCGGCGCCGGTTGCGCCATCGCCAATCACAACCTGGAAAACATCGCGCGGGACGCCAGCCGCGTGCAGTAGCTCTTCGAGCTTCAGCGCAACCAACGGCGTCAGCTCCGATGGCTTGAGCACCACCGCATTGCCGGTCACCAGCGCCGCAAGAGTCTCGCTCGCTGGTGTAGAAAACGGATAGTTCCAGGGAGAGATGATGCCAATCACGCCCCACGGCTCGCGGAGCAGGCGGCCGGACTTGGCCTTCAAAACAAGATTGCCGTGCGGCACGGGTTGCGGGCGCAGAAAAGTATAAGCCGTTTCAATACAGAAACGAGCCGCATCGAGCACCACCAGCAGCTCGGTCGTCAGCGATTCCGCGAAGGGCTTGCCGCACTCCGCGGTAATCAAGCGCGCCACTTCCGACTTGCGCGCGTGCAACAGCCGCTGGAACGCACGCAGAATCTCCGCGCGCCGCCGCACGCCAAGTTCCCACCAAACGGACTGAGCCGCGCGAGCCCGCGCCACCGCCGCCGCGACTTCCTCCTCGGACGCGCAGGAAAACTCCCGCAGAACTTCCCCAGTCGCTGGATTCAGCGACGCAAAGCACCGGGCTTCAAGAGCAGGAAATGTAACCATTGGCCGGGTTTCACGTAGAGACGGCCGCCCTCGGCCGTCCACCAGCAAGAAACCCCAAGTTTATCAGCACGCCGCCCACTCAATACTCCACGTTCACCAAAAACAACCCACTAGCCGGAGCCGTAGCCCCAGCCGCCGAACGACTGCGCGCCTCCAGAATCCCCCGCAAACCTTCGCGGTCAACCAACCCCTTGCCCACCAAAACAAACGTTCCAACTAAATTCCGCACCATATGATGAAGAAACCCCGACCCGCGAACCGTGTAGACCAACTCGTCGCCGCGCCGCTCCCACGAAGACAAATAAACTGCCCGAACTTTGGAGCGAGCCTGCCCCGCGTCCCCAACTCTCTTTTCCGGGTCCACTGCCGCAAACGAAGTGAAGTCGTGCTCCCCGCAAACGACATCCGCGCCGGCCATCATGGCGGCCTCATCCAGAGGATAGGGATAGTGCCAGACATAACGGGCCACAAACGGCGAACAGGTCACCCGGCGATCCATGCGGTATTCATAGGTCTTAGCCCGAGCCGATTTTCTGGCGTGCAACCCCGGCGGGGCTTCCTCGGCCAAGATTACTCGGACGGCCCCTGGCAAGGTGTCGTTCAAGGCCTTGGCCAGGTTTTCCAGCGGAATCGGGGATCCGGTCGCAAACGTCGCAACTTGAGCCAAAGCATGAACCCCGGCGTCCGTCCGGCCCGAGCCTTGCGGTAAAACGTTTTCCCCGGTCACCCGTCCAATAGCGGATGCCAGAACACCCTGGATCGTCGGGCCGCCGGGCTGGATTTGCCAGCCTAAGAAGTCGGTGCCGTCGTAGGCAAGCGTGAGCTTGAGGTTGCGTTGGATTCCGCCGTCGTGGATTTTGGCGCTAAATCCGGGCTGATTCGGCCCGTCAACAGGCGCTTCTGGCCCTTGACTTGCCGGGTCGCCGGGGACTTTGTCGGTCATTGTAAAAATCGAACCTTTCTCCGAACCTTTCGCTAGGTGCCGTCATCCAAAGGGCTTACCCGGCGTCCGCAGTATGCCAATTCGATATACTACTGGTTCCTTCTGGCCCACGGAGAATGCGCTACCCGGCGGCAAACGGCACACCAGGACGGAACTCGGGAAGCGCGATTTGCGTACTATCTCATGAGTTTTGTGCATTCCCACAGGTTTGAGCTTTGGCCGGAATGACCCAGCGGCCACGATCCGAGTGAAATAACGCATATTGCGAGTAAGTCGGCGGTTGCAAGCCAGCAGTCACGAACCAGCAGTTACGAAACAATGGAGAGAAACGAAATGCAGCAATTTTCCGGTAGCGCGTCGGTCGGTCGTTTGATTTTGGTTGGCATCATGGTAGCGGGCCTGGTACTGCCGGGAGCAGCCCAGGAAGTGGACTATTCCAAGCCGGCTGCCCACTTTCCCAATCCCTTTGCGCCCTACATGCAGCGCACGGTGGCCGCGCCAAAGCTTACGAACACGGCCCGCATCGACCAACTGATGAAGGACGGCAAGCTCATGCTTTCGATGAACGATGCCATCGCTCTGGCGCTCGAGAACAACCTCGACATCGCCATCGCGCGCTACAACCTCGACATCGCCGATACCGACCTGCTTCTGGCGAAAGCGGGCGGCGCGACGCGTGGCGTTAATACTGGCATCGTGCAGAACACGCCCGGCGGCGGCGTAGGGTCAATCGGATCAAGCACCTCGGGCTCAGGAGCCGGCGGAACTTCGACGGGTACGGGCGGTGCGGGGTCAGGAGCGGCTGGGATCGTGGCGTCAACTTCGGGCGTAGGATCGGCTATTAGTTCGTACGACCCCATCGTGACTGGCTCGTTTCAGCTTGACCGGAACGCGTCCAAAAATACAAGCGCATTCCCTCCGAATTTTCCGGAATTCCGCACCAACACAAGCGCGGTGAATTTTGGATACCAGCAGGGGTTTCAAACCGGGACCAACCTTTCAGTTTCCTTTGACAATTCGCGTGCAACTTCAAATAGCCCCTTCACGAGTTTGAGTCCGCTGCTGAATTCGAGCTTCCGGTTTACGCTGAGTCAGCATTTGCTGCAGGGTTTTGGCTTCTTACCCAACCGGCGGTTCATCATTACAGCCAAGAACAACAGAAGGATTTCTGATGCAGCCTTTCGCCTCCAAATTATCACTACCGTGAATCAAATTCAGAACATATACTGGGATCTGGTCAACGCTTACGAGGATGTGAAAGTCAAAGAACGTTCGATTGCGCTTGCCAACAAAACGCTTTCTGACAACAAGAAACAGGTAGAAATCGGAACTCTCGCTCCGATCGAAGTAGTACGCGCCCAAAGCGCGGCCGCGTCCAGTCAGCAGGATCTGATCGTTTCGCAGACCAATCTGCAGTTGGAACAATTGTTAATGAAGAACGCCATCAGCCGCAGCCTCACCGATGTACATCTCGCGGACGCGGAAGTCATTCCCACGGATACCATGGAAATTCCCGACAAGGAAAGCCTTATGGCCACCGAGGAGCTTGTCTCGCAGGCGCTGAAGAGCCGCGACGATCTGAAGGAATCGCGTATTGACCTGGAAAATCGCGGTATCACCAATCGGGCCGCCAAGAACGCACTTTTGCCCACTCTGGATGCCTTCGCCTACTACGGCGGCGCGGGAGTTGGCGGTAACCAAAATCCCGCTAATCTTTGCGTTCCCCCGAACACCTCGTTTTGTACGACCGCCCCAGGTGCCCCAACGATCGGATACGGAGGCACGCTGAATCAGTTAATCGACAGCAGCAACCCAGACAAAGGCGTGGGAGTCCAGCTGAGCATCCCCATCCGCAACCGCGCGGCGCAGGCCAATCAGATACGTTCGCAGCTCGAGTATCGACAGGCGGAAATGCGTTTGAATCAGCTTGAGAATCAGGTTCGAATCGAAGTACGCAACGCCGTATTTTCCGAGCAGCAGAGCCGCGCTCGCGTTGATGCAGCAAAGGCTGGCGTCGAGCTGGCCAAGCAGTCTCTGGACGCCGAGCAAAAGAAATACGCGCTCGGGGCCTCGACAAATACTTTAGTCTTGGGCACACAGCGCGACCTGACCCAATCGGCGACCAGTTTAGTCTCTGCCATGGCTGCCTATGAGAAGGCGCGCGTCGAGTTGGACCGAGTGACCGGCACTACGCTCGAGAGGATTGGCATCGAAATCGCCGACGCTGAGCGCGGCCAGGTCACGAAAATGCCGTCCGTCCCGGGCACGATTCACCTGGACAAGGTCATCGAACACTACGAGGGTTTGGCTCCCGATCCGTCGGCCACGCCCGCACCCGTGCCTACACCAGCCCCGCAGTAAGATCGCGCGAAAACACCATCGTCGGGCACAGGTTTTGCGACCTGTGCCCCTTTTTTGCGTCTAAAACCGCATAGACAGGGCTTCGGAAGTCTGTTGGGCTTTCCCAAACCCGCGGTTCGTAGGACAATATCTGCTTGCACGCAGATATGATCCCGCAAGCACGACACAGGAGACCTCCCCATGAAAATCGCTCGCGACGTTACCGAACTGATTGGCCACACCCCGCTCGTGTTTCTGAACCGCGTCACCGAGGGCTGCCAGGCCCAGGTTGCCGCCAAGCTGGAATACTTCAACCCATGCGCCAGCGTAAAGGACCGCATCGGCAACAACATGATTGACGTGGCTGAAAAAGAAGGCAAGATTGCGCCTGGTAAAACAGTGTTGATTGAGCCGACCAGCGGCAACACTGGCATCGCGCTGGCTTTCGTGGCCGCCGTGCGCGGCTATCGCCTGATCCTTACCATGCCCGAAACCATGAGCATGGAGCGCCGCATGTTGCTGCGCGCGTTCGGCGCGGAGATTGTTCTCACGCCTGGACCGAAGGGCATGAAAGGCTCCATTGCCAAAGCCGAAGAGCTGCTGGCGCAAACGCCCAACGGCTACATTCTGCAACAGTTCGCCAACCCGGCGAACCCGCAGATTCACTTCGAAACCACGGGTCCGGAAATTTGGAACGACACCGATGGTCAAGTCGACATTTTGATCTCCGGAGTTGGAACAGGCGGCACCATTACTGGCGTGACGGAATACATTCGCCCGCGCAAGCCTTCGTTCAAAGCCATTGCGGTTGAGCCGAAAGAAAGCCCTGTGCTCTCCGGCGGCGCGCCCGGCCCGCACAAGATTCAAGGCCTCGGCGCAGGCTTCGTTCCGGACATCCTGCGCACCGATTACATCAGCGAAGTGGTTCAGGTTTCGACCGATGAATCGGTCGCCATGGCGCACCGCATGGCTCGCGAGGAAGGTCTGCTGGTCGGCATTTCGTCCGGCGCTGCCGTGACCGCGGCCTTACAAGTGGCGAAACGTCCGGAAAACGCTGGCAAGCTCATCGTCGTCGTCATCCCCAGCTTCGGCGAACGCTACCTCACGTCATATATGTTCGATGCGCTGCGCAAGGAAGCTCAGGAGATGACCGCCGTCGCGGTCTGACGCATGCCCGACACACGGCCCGAGACGCAGGTCGAATCCAAGCCCGGATTCTTCGCATCCGTCCGCGAGGACGTGCGAGCCACCTTCGAACGCGACCCTGCCGCGACCTCGTGGGTGGAAGTGCTGCTCTGCTATCCGGGCTTGCAGGCCGTGTGGGCGCATCATCTCAACCACTGGCTGTGGGCGCATCAGATGCACTTCCTCGCGCGGCTGCTCTCGCAATGGGTTCGGTTTTGGACCGGCGTGGAGATTCACCCCGGCGCAACGATTGGCCGGCGCCTGTTCATCGATCACGGCATGGGGGTTGTGATTGGCGAAACCAGCATTGTCGGCGACGACTGCACCATCTACCAAGGCTGTACCTTGGGTGGAACAGGCAAGGAAAAAGGCAAGCGCCATCCGACGCTCCAGAACAATGTGACCATCGGCTCGGGCGCGCGCATTCTCGGCAATATCACCATTGGCGAGAACTGCCGCGTAGGCGCGGGTTCGGTTGTGCTGCGGGATATTCCGGACAATTCCACCGTCGTCGGCGTGCCCGGGCATATCGTGTTGCGCGACGGCAAGCGCGTGGTCATCACCGATCCGAAAGAGATCAGCGATCCACTGTCCGAGGTCATCATTCGACTGGCCGAGGAGGTTCGTGAACTGCGTCATCGCGTCGCCGAACACAATCACGAACCCTGCGGTCCGGACCCGGATCTGGGGTTGGAAGAAGCGGTTTCACCGCCTGCCGCCGCCTCGAATCCTGCGGGCTAGGGTCGGCGGCGAGAGGCCGGTTTTGGCCGGATTTGTTGCAAAACTTTTCACATTTTCTGTCCGACACCGTAAGGTGTTTGTGAAAAGTTTTGCACATCTTTCGGGCGAAATAGTACCGGATCGCGCACGGGCTAGGACGCCCGCGCCTCCATCGAATCGGCAGCGCTGAGCGGTGGTTTATCCTAGGCCCGTGCTCCTTTCGGTCGTGATCATCACCTACAACGAAGAGGCGAATCTTGCTCGGACGCTCCGCAGCGTCGCCGAAATCGTTCGTGATGGCGCTGGGGAGATCGTCATTGTTGATTCTGGCTCGACCGACGGCACGGTCGAGGTTGCGAAGTCGTTCGGCGCGAACATTTTCCAGGAAGATTGGAAAGGCTTCGCGGCGCAGAGGAATTCGGCGATCGACAGGGCCAGCGGAGATTGGATTCTGAGTTTGGATGCGGATGAAGAACTAAGCCGCGAAGCGCAACTGTTCGTGGCGAAATTTCTGGGCAACGCCGATGCGGTTCAGCCCGGCGGAGTTTTGTTCGGCCGACGCAACTATTTTCTTGGCCGTTGGATCCGCCATGGTGGTTTCTATCCCGACAAGAAGCTGATTTTGTTCCGCAGAGGTAACGGACGCTTCGAAGAACGCCTGATGCGCGAAGATGTCGCGCTGGCGGCAGGCTCGTGGACCGAGGATCCCGGCAACATCGATCTCATCCATCACGCCTATCCCTCCATGGCCAGCTATATCGAGCACATGAATCGCTACTCGTCGCTGGGTGCGCAAATGGCGGTTGAGAAAGGCCGACGCAGCGGGCCTGTCGACATCCTGCTTCGTCCCATCTCGACTTTTTTCTACAACTATTTTTTTCGGCTCGGATTTCTGGATGGACGTGAAGGGTTTCTGTTGCACGTAAGCCACGCGGTTTATTTGGCGTGGAAATATGCGAAGGTCTGGGAACTTTCCAGAACGCGGGAACTTAAGCCTTGATTCGGTTGCTCCTAGCCTGAGTGCCTCTCGCGGAAAGCTGTTCGGCAGGCTTTTGCGGTTTCGAGTTCGCCGAGGCGGCTGCCTTCCTGTTCGACAAGATAATATTCGATGCCGCCGACGCTCTCTGCCGCAGCGAAAATTCCCTTCCAGTCCGCCGCCCCTTCGCCCAGCAAAACCGTGTAACCCTTCCCCGGCTGGGGCGACCAGTCCTTGCAATGAATGGAGCGAATACGTCCGGGATTGGAACGGATCCAAGAGATTGGATCTGAGCCGGCTTCCATGCAGGTGCCTACGTCGAGCTGGAGCATGATCGACGGTTTGGTATTCTTCGCCAGAATTTCCATGGGGCGCTTGCCCTGGATGGGCGTGAACTCGGGTTGGTGGTTGTGATAACCCGCGTGCAATCCTGACTTTTCGAGGAGGTCGGCGGCGGCGTTCAGATTGTCCGCTACAGTCTTCCAGCCATCCAGCGTAGAGATCGCCGGCGAAGAAGCCTGGACAACATACTTCGCGCCGAGGATCAGATTTTTGTCGCGAGCGCGCGCGAGATTGTCGCCAACCAGGAACGGAGCGTCGTTGTGCGTGGAGAAGCAGTGGATGCCGAGGTCATCCAGGAGCTGTCTCATCCGCTTCGTGTCGCTTTCGTTCCATTCGAAGTACGGCGCATAGAATTCAACACAGTCGTATCCCATTTCTGCGACGGCACGCACGGTTGCGAAGGGATCTTTCTTGAGGGCTTCGCGGACGGAATATAGCTCCAGACCAACAGGGATGGAGGGCGTCGCGCTGGCGCGAAGCGCCCACGGCAGGACGGCGGAGAATCCCAGGAACGCGCGACGGGAGAGCTGGTTACGGGCCATGCGGAAATGTTAGAGCATGACTGGGAGTATTGCCAGTCGCGCGTTTCGGGGAAATTCCAATTCAATGGGCAAGATCGGAGATACGAAACCGTGAGGGCTTACAAGACAGCGATCTGGGCGGGGGAGGGGCCTTTCGACCCCGCCCAAGATGACGGTGGAAACAACAGTGTTGAGACTTGAGGAGTTTCTTTAAACTGCTATTACTTTTTTCTGGAATCTGCGGGCCGCGGCGAAAAACAGTAACACGCCCATGATGGTCAGCATGAGGCCGTCGAACCAGAGGTGACGCAAGCCTGCTCCGCGCAGGATAATGCCGCGCGTGATGTTGATGAAGTATGTGGCGGGGACGAACATGCTGATGATGTAGAACGGCAGCGGCATTGTTTCGCGCGGAAAAATATATCCCGAGAAGAAGATGCTGGGAAGGAATGTGAGGAAAGCCATCTGCATGGCTTCTGCCTGGGACCTGGCTCGCGTGGAAATCAGTGTGCCGAAGGACAGCGAGACGAAGAGATACGGCGTTGAAAGCAGCAGGAGCAAAGGCACGCTTCCGTGAATTGGAACACGGAAGACCGTTACCAAGGCGATCAGAATTATGCACAGTTCCGTAAATCCGATTCCGAAATAGGGAAGAATCTTGCCCAGCAAGAGTCCCATAGGCTTTACGGGCGTGACAAAGAGCTGTTCCAAAGTTCCTTTCTCTTTTTCGCGCACGATGGCGAAGGCGGTCAAGAATGTAGTCACGCTTAGCAGCAGAACCGCGGTAAGTCCTGGCAGGAAAAAGTTGGGCGACCGCGAATCAGGATTGAACAGGACCTTGGGGCGCACTTCAAGAGGCAAGGTCTGACCCGGAGCTAACACGCGCTGCAGAGACTCATCGAGGCCGACGGCTGTGGTGACATTGATGGCCTGACCGGCAACGGTGGAATCCGAGCCGTCGATGAGGACCATGACCTGTGCGGTCTCGCCTTTCAGCAGGCGGTCGGAATAATCCCAGGGAATTTTGATGCCGACACGGGCTTTACCTCCGATGATCGCCTCGTTCATTTCACGATCTGAATAGACATACTTCACAACGTTGTAGGTGTCGGTATTGCGCAGGCGGTTCACGAACTCGCGGCTCAACTCCTTGCGATCATCGTCCATGATGACGGTTTTGATCTGGCGGATATTGGTGTCGATGCCGAAACCAAGAATGGTCATCTGCAGGATCGGGATCATCAATGCGAAAAAGATGGCGGCCGAGTCCCTGCGAATGTGAATGATTTCCTTGTACATCACCGCGCCGATTCCCTGGAATGGATTACGCATTGGGGGTCTCCATCTCGGCCTGGCGGCGGTAGGTAAGCTCCACGAAGACGTCTTCCAGGCTCGCTGTAAGCGGGCGAACCTCTGTGACCTCGACGCCTTGGCCGTGCAGCATTTTGGCGAGAGCCGGCTCGTCGAAGGAATTGTCGACGAGTGCGTGGATGGATTGGCCGAAGACCGTCGCGCTGCGCACGCCCTCGAACTTTCTGGCCAGGCGAAGTCCGCGCGTGACTTCCGTCGTGCGAATCTCGAGGCGCTTGGTGCCCTGCGGATTCACATCCGGCATCATTTCGAGTTCCTGCGGAGTGCCGTCGGCGATCAGCTTGGAATAGTAGATGTAGGCGACGTGGCTGCACCGCTCGGCTTCATCCATGTAGTGCGTGGTGACAAAGAAGGTGATGCCCTTGCCGGAGAGATCGAAGAGGAGGTCCCACAACTGACGGCGTGCCACGGGGTCGATACCGGCGGTTGGCTCATCGAGGAACATGATTTTAGGCTCGTGCAGCATGGAGCAGCCGAGGGCGAGGCGCTGCTTCCAGCCGCCTGAGAGTTTGGCCGCCTGGCGTTCCACATAAGGCCCAAGGGCATTTTGGGAAATGATGTCGTCGATGCGGGAACGCAGTTTGTCGGAGCGAAGGCCGTAGATGCGGCCGTAGAAGGTCAGATTTTCCATGACCGTAAGATCGTCATAGAGGGAAAACTTCTGCGACATGTAACCGATGTGTTCGCGCACGCCTTCGGGGTCTTTGCGGACGTCAATGCCGTCGACCCATGCGTCGCCGCTGGTCAAGGGCAAAAGTCCCGTCAGCAGCTTGATTACCGTGGTTTTGCCGCTACCGTTCGGCCCAAGGAAACCGAAGACTTCGCCGTGCTGCACAGTAATGTTCAGGTCGGAAACGGCGGTGAAATCGCCAAACTTGCGGGTTAGGTTCTCGGTGCGGATGGCGATGTCGGTCATGGCGTGTCCTTTGAACTCACGTCTTTTGAGTTCACGTCTTTCAACTTCACGTCGGCCGCCATGCCTGGGCGGATTCTGCCTTGATCGTCGTGAACCCTGATTTTTACGCCGACCATTTGATGTACGCGCTCTTCGCGCGTCTGCACGTTGCGGGGAAGGAATTCCGACTGTTGATTGATCTGTTCGACGTCGCCGTCGATTGTCTGACCCGGGAGGGAATCAAGAGTGACGGAGGCCTTCTGCCCGACCTTGACCCGGCCCATCTCCGTTTCCGGAACGTAAATGCGAATGTAGAGCTGGTCGCGTTCCAGCAGTGTGACGATGGGAAGGTTCGGGGCGATTAGGTCGCCGTGTCGAATATCCATTACTTCCACGGTGGACGGCGCCGGGGAGACGAGCTGGCGTTCGCGATAACGAGCGGCGTCGTATTCGTACTGTGCGCGGGCTTGTGCAACATCTTCGCGGCGGCTGCCGCGCTGGTATTCCAGAGCCTTGGCTTCAGCGCTTTGATACTGGTGCTCGGCGGAGGCAATCTCTTCGGGACGAAAACCGTGTTGCAGCGCCGCGAGTTTTTGCTCTGCTGATCGCTGCGCACCGAGCGCGTTTTTCCATGCGCCTTCGGCGTCGTCGCGCTGCTGCTTGGAGAAAACATCCTGGTTGGATAGGTCGCTAACGCGCCTCCAGGTGGATTCCGTGCGGACGGAATCGGCGCGCGCGCGATCGACATCTGCCTGTGCGGCTGCGATGTCTTCCTGACGGGAACCGTTTTTCCTGAGGTCATAGTCGGCTTTGGCCTGGGCGGCTTGCGCTTTTGCCTGGTCAACTTCTTCCGGGCGAAAGCCGTGCTGAAGTTTTTGCAAATTCGCCAAGGAGGCGTCCATGGTGGCCTTCAGTTCGCGGTCGTCGAACGTGGCCAGTACTTGACCGGCTTCCACGCGGTCGCCCTCCCGCACCAAAACCTGATCGATCCGGCCTCCTACTTTGGAGCCTACACGGATGTCGCGGGCTTCGACCGTTCCTGAAGCTACCAGCGGCTGAGGCCGCGACGACGCCCAGACGTATGCGGCGATGCCAAGCGCCAGAACGAGAGCTATAAGAACAAATCTATTGCGTTTCATTTCTTACTCCCTGTGCGGTTGCGTTCCGAGCACGGCGGAGAGCTGACCGCCGCCCAGAAGAAATCAAATCCGTTGTCCAGCCATTCCTCCAGCGGAGGTGGCGGAGATTGCAGCGTCCAAAGAAGCATTGATCCAAACAGAGATTGTTGAAAACGATAGGCCAGGTTCTGAACGTCAGAATTGGGAGGAATCTCACCCCTGCCTTCAGCCTCGCGAAACATGCCCCCCAACTTCCCGCGGGCCTTGGTTAACGTCGGGGTCAAGAAGCCGCGAACTGGTTCGCTGGTGAGGAAAACAGTGAACATGCTGCGTACCATCTTGGGGCTGCTAGCGCCTTCCGCCGGCAGGGCGTGGTAC
>Ga0075028_100000572_pt1 | contig 13222 bp, 14 predicted proteins | sample LitLauG_LLR_2014_FD_71390 | JGI IMG/M metagenome (GOLD analysis project Ga0075028, IMG submission 71390) | Freshwater sediment microbial communities from Pennsylvania, USA - Little Laurel Run_MetaG_LLR_2014 | ecosystem: Environmental > Aquatic > Freshwater > Creek > Sediment | place: USA... | reverse complement strand
CGCGGACATAGTCCTGGCCACCAAGGCCGGGATCTCCCGACGCAGCGGGTTCCGGATGGTCGACACCTCTCGGGCCGGGCTGCTGGCCCAGCTGGACGAGTCCCTGCGCCGCCTGGGCACCAGCCACGTCGACCTGTGGCAGGTGCACAGCTGGTCCTACGGGACCGAGCTGGACGAGACCCTTGCCGCACTGGACACCGCGGTCAGCACCGGCCGGGCCCGCTACATCGGGGTGTCCAACTACTCGGGGTGGCAGACCGCGCGGGCCGCCACCTGGCAGCTCGCCTGGCCAGGCCGCGCCCCCCTGGTGTCCACCCAGGTCGAGTACTCCCTGGTCGAGCGCGGTGTCGAGCGCGAGGTGGTGCCCGCGTCGCTCGAGCTCGGCATGGGGCTGCTGCCCTGGTCGCCGCTGGGACGCGGCGTGCTGACCGGCAAGTACCGCACCGGGACCCCTGCGGACTCCCGGGCCGCCTCCCCGCACTTCGCCGCGTTCGTCGACCACGTCCTGACCGCGGAAGCCGACCGCGTCGTCGCGGCCGTGTGCACGGCCGCGGAGGGTCTGGGGCTGGCCCCCCTGGAGGTCGCGTTGTCCTGGGTGCGGGACCGCCCCGGCGTCGCCGCGCCCATCGTCGGTGCCCGCACTGCCGCGCAGCTGCGCGGGACGCTGCAGGCCGAGTCAGTCACCCTGCCGGCCGAGATCCGCGCCGCCCTGGACGAAGTGTCCCGGCCGCCGGCCGGCTACCCCGAAAGCGGTGAGGATCAGCACCGCCCGCCCCACGACGGGAGCGACCCGAGCTGAACGTCGTCCAGATCCTGCAGCGAGGCGGTCTCGACGGGCACACGGTGCTGCCTCGCGAGGTCGTGCTGGCCGCCACCGGGCTGGCCGAACTCCAGGACGCCTGCTCCGCCGGAACCGTGGTCGCCGACGATCGCTGGGTGGCGCTGGAGTCGGTGGCCACCGCCGAGAACGCGGTGGCCGATGAGGTCGTCGGGCTCGCCGCGCAGTCACGCCTCGCGCTGGTGCTCGGTGAGGTTCCCCCAGGGGCCGACGTCTACGCAGTGCCACATGCCGAGCGGCTCAGTCTGGAGGAGCTCGCTGCCGCACTACAGCAGGCCCCACCGGACGCGGCGGTCGTCGTGGCCGGCGACCCGGACGAGCTACCCGGCCGCTGGCCTGGCGCCGCGCTGCGTGACCTGATCGATTGGGGGGCGCTGCCGGTTCGCGACGTCCGCCCCGACCCGGGCGACGGCCCGCTGCTCGCGCGCCTGCCGGCGGCGCTGCGCCGGGCAGAGCTGCTGGCGCCGCAGCCGGACGACCGCAGCGTGGTCGTGGTGGCGTGCGCCGACGACCAGGAGGTGACCTTGCGGGCCAGGCAGCTCGTGTCAGACTCGATCCCGAGAGCGTTCGGGGCCATCGACGTCCTCGTGCTGACCCCGCTACGGCGTGGATCGGCGGGTCAGGTCGCCCTGGCCGAGGCGCTGCCCGGCACCGAGGTGGCGACGGTGCACGAGGCGGTCGGACGCACGTGCCAGGCCGTCGTCGCCTGCTTTCCTGGTCAGGCTGCTGGGGTGCTGTCCCGGGCCCTGGTGTACAGCTGCGTGATGCGCGCCGGGCGGCACCTGTCGGTCGTGACCGCTGCAGGGGACGCACTACCGTCGGTGGTCGCGGGCGATCGCGGCCCGCGTCGGGTCACGATGCTGCGCCGGCTGTTGGTGTCCGGCGCCGCCGAGCTGGACGCGCTGGGGACCTGACGGGTCACAGGTTCAGGTCTTCAAGGTCGTCGTCGTCCTCGTCATCAATCACGTCGTCGTTCTCGTCCTCGTCGTCGTACTCGTCGTCGTACTCAACGACGGACATCGGCACGACCTCGTCGTAGGCGTCGTACAACGCCTCCTCGTACGCGACGAACGCGTCGGCGAGGTGCGCGTACTCGGCGAAGACTTCTGGATCAGCCTCACCGGTGCGCCGCTCGGTGGCGGCCAGATGCGCCTGCAGCGCCTCGACCAGGGCCTGCAGGCGGGTGCGGACGATCTCGGGGTCGGCCATGGGGAGGACGCTACCGGTCCTGACACCATTCCCCGGCCGGTGATGCCACCATGTGCACAATGGCCGAGTACGAGGTACAGCAGCTGCACCTGCCCCGCGGCACCACGCGCAGCGCTGCCCGCCGCCTGCTGACCGACCGGGCTGAGTACGGGGGCTGGGAGATCTCGCGGCTGCTGCTGTTCCCGGACGGGTCCCGCAAGATCTGGCTGCGCCGTCGGATCATCCGGGTGCGACGGACGTTCTCCTCGGCGTCGTCCGGCTGAGCCTGCGCCGGCAGATGGGTCAGCACAGGTCCAAGAAGCGGTCCAGGACCCGAGTGCCGAACTGTAGCCCGTCGACCGGCACCCGTTCGTCCACGCCGTGGAACATGGCTGCGAAGTTCAGATCGGAGGGAAGCAGCAGCGGTGCGAACCCGATGCACCTGATGCCAATTCGGGAAAACGCCTTGGCGTCGGTGCCTCCGGACAGCGTGTAGGGCACCGGGCGGGCGATTGGGTCCTCCGCCCTCAGCGAGGCGCACGCCGCGTCGACCAGCCTGCCCTCGAACTCGGTTTCCAGCGCGATGTCGTGGTGGACGAACTCGCGCTGGACGTCCGGCCCGAGGAGGGCGTCCAGCTCGGCAAAGAACTCCTCCTCGTAGCCTGGAAGGAACCTGCCGTCGATGTGCGCCTCGGCGTGGCCGGGGATCACGTTCACCTTGTACCCGGCTGCGAGCATCGTCGGGTTCACCGTGTTGCGCAGTGTCGCTCCGATGAGGATGGCGATCGGGCCCAGCTTCGCGACGACGCTGTCGATGTCGCCCGGGTCGAGATCGACGCCCAGAACGTCGGAGATCTCCGCGAGGAATCGCTGGACAGTCGGGGTCACCCGGATCGGGAAGGTGTGGCGTCCCACGCGGGCGACGGCCTCGCACAAGGTGGTCACCGCATTGTCGTCATTGATCATCGACCCGTGGCCGGCGCGGCCACGGGCGGTCAGCCGCATCCAGGCCAGTCCCTTTTCCGCGGTCTCGATCAGGTACAGCCGAGTGTCCCCCCCGACGCTCACACTGAAGCCGCCGACCTCACCGATCCCTTCGGTCACGCCGTCGAACAGCTCGCGGTGGCTCTCGACCAGGCGGTGGGCGCCCTGTTTGCCTCCAGCTTCCTCATCCGCCAGGAAGGCCAGGACCAGGTCCCGCGCAGGCCTTCGTCCCTCACGTAGTCGCTGACGGACAACGGCCAGCGTCATCGCGTTCATGTCCTTCATGTCCACCGCGCCACGACCCCAGACGCATCCGTCGGCCACGTCACCGGCGAACGGGTCGACCGTCCAGTCCGACGCGTTCGCGGGCACCACGTCGAGGTGGTGGTGGATGAGCAACGGATCGCGGCCGGGATCGGAGCCGGTGACCCGAACGATCACGTTCGCCCGCCCGCCGCCGGTCTCGATGAGCACGGGGTCAAGACCGACCTCGGCGAGCTTGTCCGCGACGTACTCCGCGGCCGGGCGCTCCCCGGGGCCTGAGCCATCGCCGAAGTTTGTGGTGTCGATGGCAATCAGCTCGCTGCACAGGTCGGCGACCTCCTGCGCTGCCGTACGCCGATCCGACGGGTGCTCCTGCGTGGCGGCCATGTTCCCATCTTGCCTGCCCTCGCACCGTCAAGGCACTGGCAGGGCCTTTGGTAAGGTTGCGCCCGCTGTCCGCGCCTCCCGCGGATGAGTCCGAGTGGCGGAATGGCAGACGCGCTAGCTTGAGGTGCTAGTGCCCTTTAACGGGCGTGGGGGTTCAAGTCCCCCCTCGGACACTCCTCATCGCAACGAGACAATCCTCTGCAAGCTTCTGACCTGCACGTATGTAATCCACTGCGTCCACAGCGTCCGCCTGAGTCCACCCCGTACGACCGACTCGACGGGCTGTGTGTAGAGAATTTGTAGAGAAACGCGAGCGGCACGGTGCTTGTGTGGTCTCAGCTGATGTGGATCACATTGGCCTCAGGTGATCCGTTACATGGCCTCGACTGATGTGCGACATGGCATCGGGTGATGCGTTACAGGTCTCGGGTGATCCTTGACGCAGGTGCTGGCACTCAGGAGATCGGAGTGGAAGAAGAGCGAACGGTCGTCGAGCAACGGTACGAGGCGGTGATGGCCGTCGTTCGGGACGGCGAGTCGGTGGCCGCGGTTGCCAGGCTGTATAGCGTCTCGCGACAGACGGTCCACAGCTGGCTCAGCAAGTACCAGGCGGACGGCATGGCAGGCCTGATCGACCAATCCCACAGGCCACGACGCTCACCGAACCAGACTGCACCGGCAGTCGAGGCGGCGATCTGCGAGATGCGTCGTCGTCGGCCGACTTGGGGGCCGCGACGGATTGTTCACGAGCTGCAGGCGCAGGGCATGATCGCTTCGCGCGCCAGCGTGCATCGCGTCCTGGTACGCAACCGGCTGATCGTTCCCGGTACCAAGCGTCGACGCCCCGGTGACTACAAACGCTGGGAACGCAGTCGGCCGATGGAGCTGTGGCAGATGGACATCGTGGGCGGAGTGCACTTGGAGTCCGGAGTCGAGCTGAAGGTCGTCACATGCGTTGACGATCACTCGCGCTTCTGCATCTCCTGCGGTGTCGTGCCGCGAGCAACAGCGCCCGTCGTGTGCCAAGTGTTCGTCGACGCCCTTCGCATCCATGGGGGTGCCGGAGGAGATCCTCACGGACAATGGCAAGGTCTTCACGAACCGGCACACGCCGTTTCGCAGGCCTGAGACGATGTTCGACCGCATCTGTCGCGAGAACGGCGTCGTCCATCGGCTGACCGCGGTCCGCTTCCCCACGACGACCGGCAAGATCGAGCGCTTCCATCGCACGCTCAAGGACGAGCTGCTCCGTGGTCGTCGCTTCACGAGTCTCGATGATGCTCAGGCTGCGATTGACGTCTGGGTCGCCAGCTACAACAACGAACCGCCTACATCAGTCCCTTGGCATGCTGACTCCGGCGACGCGGTTCCATGCTGAGCGCCCAGTCCGGTTCACAGAGCCGAAGCAACGGGTCGTCTCCGAGGGTGGTGTCGAGGTCAGGCGGACGGTCGCGCCGCGCAGGACCATCACAATCAACCGACATCCGTACTCGGTGGGGGTCTCGTTCGCTGGCAAGATCGCCACAGCCCAGATCGAGACGACCGTCGTGCATCTGTACGTCGGTGGCAAGCTGATCAAGACGATCCCGCGACGCCACCTCGGCGAGGTGACACGGTTCGTGCCCGACAAGAAGCACCGATCTCGGCGGGCTGCGGACGCGCGCCGACGAGCGCTCACGGACCAGACGGACGAGGACGGCGCCGCGTCCGCTGTCCCTAAGTAGCTCGCTGGCTTATTTAGGCTTGTATGATAACCCTAGACAAGGAGGTGCCATGTCAAGGGTTATCCAACGCCAGTGGAGCAACGATCTGTCGGCCCCATCCCGCCGCGACCGGCAGACCTGTGAGTACGAAGCGTACGTCCCAGACATTCTCGTGGGGCGGCCGATCACCTTGCGGGGTGATGTGGCCGCCGACATCACCGACGCCGAGTCGGCCATCGCCAGGCTCGACGTGGAGGCGACGTCCCTCGGCGACACGGAGGCGTTGGCCCGCATCCTCCTGCGCGCCGAAGCGGTCGCCTCCTCCCGTATCGAAGGGCTGGAGGTCGGGGCGCGGCGGCTGCTCCGTGCCGAGGCGGCAGCTCAGCTCGGGGAACACCCCTCGGATGTCACCGCGATGGACGTCCTCGCGAACATCGACGCCATGGCCTCCGCGGTGCGTGGCCTGAACCCGGGCGACACGATCACGGTGGATCACCTCCTGGCGTTCCATCGCCGCCTGCTCACCGGAACGCGGTTGGAGGCCCATGGCGGCCGCATCCGCACGGAGCAGAACTGGATCGGTGGCAGTGACTACAACCCCTGCTCAGCAGCATTCGTCCCGCCGCCGGCCGAGTTCGTGAGCGATCTGCTCGACGACCTGTGCGCATTCTGCAACGACGATTCCCTGCCGGCCGTCGCCCAGGCGGCGATGGCGCACGCCCAGTTCGAGACCATCCACCCCTTCGTCGATGGCAACGGAAGGACCGGCCGTGCGCTGATCCATCTCGTCCTGCGGCGCCGCGGTCTAGCCGTCCGGGTGCTGCCTCCGGTGTCGCTGGTCCTGGCGACCTGGGCCAAGGATTACATCGACGGGCTGGTTGCCACCCGCTACCGAGGCCCCGCCACCTCACGAGCTGCACAGGACGGCCTGAACCTGTGGGTCGGCAGATTCGCGGGCGCCTGTCGTCGTGCGGTCGAGGACGCGGCCTCCTATGAGCGGCGAGCACACGAAATCGAAACGGAGTGGCGTCGGCGTGTCGGGCGTATCCGCAGCCGATCTGCCACCGACCTCCTTCTTCGCGCCCTGCTCGGCGCACCCGTGGTCACGGTGACAAGTGCCGCCAGCCTCATCGGCCGCAGCTTCCCGCAGACCAACGAGGCCATCACCCGGCTCGGCGATGCAGGGGTGCTCGAGCAGGTGACCGTCGGCCGCCGGAACCGCGCCTTCGAGGCCCCCGACATCATCGAGGCGTTTACCGACCTCGAACGCCCAGCTCGCCAGCCCCGAGGGTGACACCCGGGCCAGCGAGCCTGAGCGGCGAGTGCCACGGCGGCGAACCTGATCCCCGAGTTGTCACGCATCTCCTGAGGCCAAAGTGTCAACCATCAGTTGAGACTTCACAGAGCGGCACGGTGCTGTGTGGTCTCAGCGGATCTGGATCACGTCGACCTGGAGTGATCCCTTACGTGGCTTCGACCGACGGCGACATCAGGTCGACGATGCGCTCCGCTTGGCAAATGATCGTTGACAGCGTGCGGTCCGGCCAGGCTCTTTGGGGTACAGCGGGTAGCCTCGGCTGTCCCGAAGCGGCGACGCGACGGTCAGCGACACACCGTGAAGCGACTTTAGTTCGCCACGCTGATACCGCGCCTCTGCTACAGTACGGCGCATGCCTTCCAAGATCCTTGAGGAACTCCAGAGCCCAGCGCTCCGCGCCGCGATCGTGCGGGCGCTCCGGTCCACGTACGAAGAGAACCATGAGCGTCACGACCCCGACATAGGGCATGACGCGATCACGTTCGGCACGTCAGTCTGGCGCTCCGGTGTGTTCTTCATGAGCAAGGAGCTGGCAGGCGTCCCAGGTGCGTCGTGCGAGGAGGTCAACCAGTCGCTCGCCATCATCGTCGGTCGTTGCAGACTGCGTGTCCACAAGCTGGGAACGAGTGAGCTGGACACACCGGAGCGGTGTTTCCCGAACAACACGGGTCCGGCGTCGAGGATGGGTGGCGACGATCGCCAGCTGACCTTCGATCTGGGTGCCCCGGAGGCGACCGAGTACTTGGACTGGGTCATCGGACACTACGGATCGGCCGACGATGGTATGCGTGCAGTGCGCCGGCAGGCTGTCGGAAGCGAGCGAGCCCTTGACGGCAAGATCGCGCGGTGGGAGGCCATCGAGACCGTCTTCGATGCGCGCGAGGGTGCCACGATCCCGATCACGCAAGCCGAACAACATGATGACGTCGCTGTGGTGCCAGAACCAACGGTTGCGTTGCGCGTAGTGAAGAGCGAAGAGGACGGCAAGGCCAACCCCGCATGAGTGGGGGCGAGACGCGCGTCGTGCCGGAACTGTTCGATGGGCACCGGCTTCGACAGGCTCGGATCTACAAGGGATTGAAGAAGCTCGACCTCGCTCGGGCGATTGACGTTACACCCGCGGTGATCGGTCAGTACGAGAGCGGCAAGACTCGTCCGAGCGGTCCGGTGTTCGCCTCCATCGCTCTGCACCTCGGGTTCCCACCGGAGTTCTTCGAGCGGCGAGGACATCCCCTACGTGTGCCTGAAGGGGAGGCCCACTTTCGCAAGCTGCGCTCGACAAGCAAGCTGGAACGCGACCAGGCGCTGGTTCGGCTGGAGTTCCTCGCTGAGGTGATGGCTGACGTCGAGAAGCGTGTGCAGTTGCCTGACGTTGATCTTCCCGAGTTCCCTGTTGATGACGCGGCGCCTGACGCCGAGCCCGAGGCGGCAGCAGAAGCTGTCCGACGAGCGTGGGGCCTCGGGACCGGCCCCATCGACAACGTCGTTCGCCTTCTAGAGGGGCGCGGCGCCGTCGTGATCCGCCCGGCCGTCGGAAGCTCGGGCGTCGATGCGTTCTCGACATGGATCGGCCACCGCCCCGTGGTTGTACTCGGGAGTGATAAGGACGACACCGCGCGCTCGCGATTCGATGCGTCCCACGAACTGGGACACCTCGTGATGCACCACGATGCTGAACCTGGACGGCACGTGGTGGAGACGCAGGCGCATCGGTTCGCTGCAGCGTTGTTGATGCCAGCGGAGGTGATCGGCAAGGAGTTTCCAAACCGCATGAGCTGGCCTGCGTTCTTCACACTCAAGCAGCGGTGGCGGGTGTCGCTGCAAGCGCTGCTGTATCGCGCGAAAACGCTGGGGGCGTTGAGTCCAGATGCTTACCAGCGAGCACAGATTCATGTGTCACGCCAGGGGTGGCGAGACAACGAACCAGGCGACATCGGTGACCCGGAGGAGCCAGCGTTGCTCGGGAGGGCCTTCGATCTCATGCGGTCTGAGCTGAGCATCGACGAGGTCATGATCGCCGCAGACTGCCGCCTGCCCGACGGCGTGTTCCGGGCACTGCTCGAAGGTGCCATTCCGTCCGCTCGGGACCGACCTCGGGTGGCGGTGGAGTAGGTGACACCCCTGTCACAGCGACCCTACGCTCTCTACGTACGCAACGGTGGCCATCCGCATCAAGGCACGACCGACCCCGCTCGAAGGGAATGAACCGTGCCTACCTATGACGGCCGGCTGGAGCTGACCTGGCCAACAAGCAGCTGCGTCTACTTGCGCATGAGGACGGGTCCTACGAGTGGGTCAAGCCCTCCGACTACCGCATCGCCGAGGTACGGCTACTGCATGACGTCAGGACCGACCGGAGCCTGGGTCGACTCGGCCCCGTGTACGTTTTGGCCGCGGGTCAGCCTGCGCAGGTCGGCGCCGTGCACCGCATCGTTCTCTTCGATCCCGGGAACACCACGGATTTCACGAACGGCTCCTGCGACACTCACTACAACATCAACGCACTGCTCGCCAACTGGCTGCGTAGCAACACCAGCAACCAGCTCTGGGTTCTCACCGGCCTCAACAGCGAGGAGAAGCCGCGACGGTGCAACTGGGTGACCTGCCAAGGAAGGGCCACCTTCCACGGGCTCTGGACGTACCACTTCGCCGGAATCTGGAATCAGCCGTTCGCTGGACAGGCCACCGTCTGCGACTACAACAACCTTGGACACCAAGCCACGCTCAGCGACTTCGCGAGTATCGTTCAACACCCGCAGTCGACATGCCCGACCGCAGCAGGAGCACCGTCACCCACTGCCTGGCATCCCTGATAAGGACAGCAGCCCTCATGCTGTGAGCGTCCAGCTGGGACCGACTCTCAGGTCATCAGATGCACCTGGCAACGCTGGGTCGGAAGTGGTCTCGAAGTCCATGGGATCTCAGCTGACCCGGGCCCTGCAGCCGAAACGGTTCAACACTCGGGCTGGCATGAGACCTGTCCCCAGGCCTGGCGGACGAGCTTGGTAAAGCTCCAATCGACATCAGTGCACAACCTCAAGATCATCTGCGGCACCACGAAGCTTCTACTTGCGCGGGGAGAAACCGGGTTGACCTATCGAAGCCGAGTCAGCTCGCGCTGTGCGCGACGACAGAAGCGATCCAGTTCTGGACCGCTGAACTGCGACGATAGATGCCCACGGCCGAGATCGCGCATGACGGGCCCCAGTCCGTCAGGGCCATCAATACCGTGGGTTGGTTCACGCCGGTGACCGGCCCACCAGAGTCGCCAGTGCAGGTATTTCTCGTCATTCCTGGATTCGGGTGCAGACACAGTTCGAGCTGCGCGCTGAATGCCCGACCGGCTGTGCGAGCGGCCAACGAGCAGGTTGAGTTCGGTGCGGATCCAAGTCGTACTTCGCGAGGGGTGCAGGAGGAAGGCCCATTCGGGACATCGCTCCCCCACCCCAGAGCGACGTATGGGCCGATCGCGTCCGAGACCGTGTACGGGGCCTGTGACACGGCGCCTGACAAAAACAGCAGTGCTAGACCCATCCGGCTGGGGTCGGTTGACGTCAGAATCGAGGTTACGTGTCTGCGCGCTCCACCCACGGGCCCTGTTCGGCACAGGTTGAACGCACCCACGAGGACATCGATCCGCTTCGCGGCTTTGCCCGCGACGCAGTGGGTCACGGTAAGAACGACGCGGGGGGATATGAGCGCTCCATCGCAGAACTGGGTCAGGAGGAGGTCATCGGTTGGCGCTGCGGCGTCGACCAGGGCAACCAACCCGGTCGCGGGACGTGACGCGGGCTTGGCTGCGTCCGGCATGCGGATAGGCGACGTGGAGGTGCACGAACCCAACAGTGCCGCCAGGGCGATAAGTCTCAGCGAGCGCGCGCGAGGAGATCGTCGGGTCAGGGCGCGCATACAGACGGCGAGACTTGCAGTCGGATGCGGGTGGCTGTGTGGAGTATGTATCGGTGTCCAGTGTTGTGGTAGGAGACGATCAACCCAGCGGCTTGGGCTGTCGTGGCTTCCGCGGTAACCATCGCGACAAGGTTTTCTGTGAGGGAACCGGGCGCGATCGTAGTGCCCGGCGCGGGGCGGCGCTGGTCCCACATCACACCCGGCTCAGGCCCCTGTGGCGGTGGGTAGGTTAGGGCGACGCCAATAAGATTGTGTTGCGCAATCGGCACCAGGAGCACACTGGTGAGCTTTAGTTGCTTTGGGTAAGCCAGGATGACGGAGTCGATCGTCACCGTTTCATTCGACGTGTTCTGTAGCGCATCTATTCCAATGACAGCCGACGGAGACTTGGCGTCCACCGGGACGCACTCCTCCCCGGGAGTTCCTCCGTCCCCCAGCGGGCCGGTATTGACTGGCTCCGTGTTGATGGTCGATGCGCAACTTGCTAGGAGGGCTCCGGTCACGAGCACCAGAATGGCTCTTCGCACCAGCCAGCCTTACGCCTGCGCGACGAGCTGGTAGGGCGTGCCGCCGGGGTAGCCGCCCGTCCCGCAAAGGTGCCTCTGCGCGCTGAAGCTGTACTCGACGGAAGCCGACGTCGAATACCCAGTGTCGGTGCTGAGATTGATGCCCACAAATCCTCCGACGGAGAAGCCATTCGTCCAGGTGATAGCCGTTGTCGATTCCTTCCGGAACACGCTCCCGGCAAGCTGAGAGACGCAATAGCCCGCTGCAGGCGCGCCCGATGGTCGCTGAATCTGCGCTCCCGCCGCCCACGAGACAGCCTTCGCCAGGTAGTCGACAGTCGTGGGCTGGCGCGGATTAATGCATGTCCGGCGGAACTTTTCGAAGGTGAACTCAGTCTCGTAGTACGCGTACTGCCCGTTGCCCTGGACCGGATAAGTCTCCGACCCAGTGCTGCCGACTCCGGTAGTCCCGCTAGCCGAGAACGATCCGTAGGCTCCGCTAAGAGAGAAGCCCTCCCCGAGGCTGCTGCTTGAGCCGCTCGTGTAGACGAACTGGTGCGTGACCCCAGTCGTTGTGCTATAGGTCTGTCCCACGATGTCCCACCCGGGTCCATAGTTCGTGACGACGGCGAGGGTGCACGAGCCCTTGTTCACAGCGCTCGTTGAACCGGGGGGACCAACGTTTTGGGTGCCGGTACTCGCACCGTTGAGCGGCAGCACAACGTCTGCGTGCTCGGGCGCGACCGACCACAGGCTTCCCGATGCCGTGGGACCCGAGGCGAGGGCAGGCGGAGTTCCGCCAATCTCGGTCATGGAACCAGTCGAAGGATCGAACTTGCGGGGAAAGCCGAAGGGCACCGTGCCCTGACCAATCGCCCCGGCATCAATCTCGAAGTTGATGATGCCGGACGAGTCGGCCATCGGCGAGACGAGGTCGGCAGAGGCGATTCGCAGGGTATAGGCGCCGTTGATGTCTGCAGTCGCGGCGCCCACAGCCTGAAGCTTGAACCCATCCCCGGGGCTTAGTCCCTTCAGCGCATCGTTGGCTGGCCATGCGTACAGCACCACGTCGGCAAACGCCGCGGCACTTCCATCGCTTTTCAAGATGTGCCCGGACGCCACCACGGGAGTTGTGAGCGACGCAGAATCGACCAACCCGACCAGATCCGCCGTGGGCGGAGTTGGGGCCGCCGGACTCGATGCGCTGGCCGCCTGAGTGCTGGACAACATCGCCACAACCGAAGCGGCCAGAACGACGGCGACAATTCGCTTGTTCATGATTCCCCCGAGCCCTGACGTGACGAGCAGGCACCCACCCTCTAGGGACTGAGAGATGCCTGTCAAGGGGTTTTCGATCTTGAGCTGGGGGTGCCGTCGACTCTGGTGCCCGTGGTCCGGCGCGATTCTGCCGTGTCGGAGCATCCCCGCTGACGGACATGACGATGGTCTTAGGCTCGAGTCGGGACGCTTCGGCGGCGACAGGGTCGTCCCATCGCTGCCCTCACGGGGCATGGCGTTGTCGGCCGCAGGGCAGTCGGGCGGACCGTGCCGTGTATTGCGGGCGGTGAGACACGGGGTGCCGAGGCCATTCCGGGCATGCTGGAGCACCTGGTCCGGAGCTACGGAGGGGCTAGGGTTGCGCCGCACCAGAGGCGGCACAGGGTTTGCGCCCAATGTGTCACGGAGACGGGCTTTGAACCGACGGTCCGGTTACTCGCCCGTCGAGAAGCCGGGCCGTAGCCGCCGCGGAGCGGCCCAGATTCGGTCAACGACGAGAGTGTGCGAGCCGGACACGGTCTGCGCGGCGGAACCAACAGACAGTTGACGCTGGGCACGGGGTCGCGCGGTACCACGGCGCTAAGCGATCATTGGGACGATGTGTCCCATCCAATGAGCAGCCACCACTTGCGAGGAGCTGCTCGACGGCGGCTATACGGCGGGGTCGGCGGCGAAGCAGATCCATCTGATGGCGCACTTGAGTCGCTGGCTGGAAGGGCAGGGACTCGGCCCGGGTGACCTGTCGACTGCCGTGGTCGGGAGGTTCTTCGGTGCGCGGCGGGCGCAGGGATACGCCAACCTGACCTCGCCTCGGGCGATGGCCGCCCTGGTGGTGGCAGTGCCAACC
>Ga0075028_100000570_pt1 | contig 13283 bp, 10 predicted proteins | sample LitLauG_LLR_2014_FD_71390 | JGI IMG/M metagenome (GOLD analysis project Ga0075028, IMG submission 71390) | Freshwater sediment microbial communities from Pennsylvania, USA - Little Laurel Run_MetaG_LLR_2014 | ecosystem: Environmental > Aquatic > Freshwater > Creek > Sediment | place: USA... | reverse complement strand
CCATCGGCCCGCGGAATCCCCACATGGAAATGGAGTGCGCGCGCAGTGGGGAATTCTTGTCGAAGGTCGTCGAGAGAATCAGGTAGCCGCAGGAAAGGCCGGAAACAATTCCGCACAATTGAATGAGGATGTGCGGCGTGGTCCAGAAGGTGTCCCGGCCAACACTTTCATGCCATGAAATATCCCATGCGCCACCGATCACGCTGGAGATGACCGCAAACAGGCAGGACCAGATGTACCAGGGGACGGCGTTTGCCGCGGCGGAAAGCTCAGCGGCGGCGCGCGAAGACATCGCAGGCGTTACGGAAATGGAATCAGCCATGGCTGGTCACTTTCGAAAGAATATTGATTGTAACGCAAGCGAGCAGCGGACCGCTGTCCTCGTCATTGCGGAGGCGGCTGCCGTTCGCAAAACGCGGTATCGTCGACCCGTGCCAGCGTTATATCCGTATGATGCGCTCTGCGACGCTTTCGTTGATTACCTTGCCCGACAAGCATATATTGCTGGCAACCCGGTTATCCGATTCGACTGTCCGCGAAGAGGTGAACTCCATGGACCGCAAGCTCAGGAATTCAGGACTGATTCTGGCGCTCGGGGCAGCGCTGTTGCTCGCAGCCGCGCCGCTCGTCAGCGCGCAGGGACAATCCAAGAAGAGTCCAGGCGGAGGCGCCGCGGTAAGCCCGCTGGCGGGACTCGGCTCGATTTCCGGCACGGTCAAGGCCCCCAAGGAATTCAAAGCGGCGAAGGTGTACGCGAAAAATGTGGACAAGAACGTGGTCTACATGGTGTTCACCGAAAACGGGCGCTACCAGGCGGTCGATCTTTTTCCCGGCAACTATGAAGTGAGCGCCACGAAGAACGGCTTCACTGGCAGCGACGTGCAGAAAATCACTATCGCGCCCGGCGGCAGTGCCACGGCGGATTTGACGCTGAAGGAGGGCACCTACCGCCCCAACCAGCAGATGCGCAGCGGCCTGCCGAAGGACGAACCTCTGGTTTCGTACGATGAACTCTATCCGCCGTCCCACGCGCGCCAAACCATCGAGCGCACCTGCATCATGTGCCACGGGCCGGACTTCCTTCCCAATAAGCAGTGGGACGAATCGCAATGGAATGACGCCATCAATCTGATGCAGAACCCCAATGACAATGCCGGTGCGCGCCTCGTGCCGGGAACGTTCGCGGCCGGAGAGCGCGAGGAACTGGTCGCGTATCTGGTACAAAACTTCGGGCCGGACAGCAAGAAGCGCGGGCTGGCCGTGCCGGACGAGCCGATCGATGAAAAGGCACTCGGCAAAGCTATGTTCATCGAGTATCACATCCCGCCCTTGGCCAAGGGCGACCGCGGATTCCACGACGCGCATCTCAGCCAAAATGGCGACGTGTGGTATGTCGACGCGCGCGGCCTGCAAATTGGAAAAATGGATCCGCGCACCGCGACCTGGACGGACTACCCGCTGGCAGGGGCGCAGTATCGCGGCCATGGGCTGACGCAGGATGCCGCCGGCGACATTTGGGTAGCGGGCCACACGGCGTTCGTGCGCGTGGACAGCAAAACCGGAGCGATCAAATATTATCCGTACGATACGGAAGCCAAAAAACCTCCGCACGGCAATACGCCATTTGTCGATTCCCAGCAGAACATCTGGGAGTCGCTGTCCTGGGCCAACTCCATCGCCAAGTTCGATCACACCACGGGCGAAGTTTCCGTCTACAAAACGCCGACGGACAACAGCTTTGCATACGGAATGGTGATGGACAAAAACGACAAGGTCTGGCTGGCGGACTGGTGGCGCTGCAAGGTTACCAAATTCGATCCGGCGGACAGCCAGTGGATCGAGTACGCGCCGCTCACGCGGCCCTGCACCATGCGCCGTGTGTTTGCCGATCATAACGGCATGATCTGGTACGCGCTGGAATGGCCCGGCAAGATCGGCATGCTCGATCCGAACACCAACAAGATCGTGGAGTACGCGCTGCCGCTGAAATGGTCTTTCCCTTACGACATCCAGCAGGATCATGACCAGAATTACTGGATTGCGGATTCCGGGCAGGGCGGGGCGCTGATCAAATTCGAGCAGAAGACAAAAACGTTCACCTATTATCCCTACGTTCAGCGCACGGACATGCCGAAGATCGAAGTCTCCAACGAGAATTCAATCTGGTACACCACGCGGGCCGCGGATTCAAAGGAACAGGCGCTGGGCGTGCTATATCCGGACAAGTCGAAAATCCAGACTCTGGCAGCGTCGTACTAGGAGATCCCGAAAAGGCGTTCCGGGTTCCTGGATTCCCATTTCGCGAAAAAATTCTAAAACGCTGTCATTCTGAGCGAAGCGAAGAATCTCTCTTGGATTTTTGCTCGCACGTCGATCGAAGAGAGATTCTTCGCTTCGCTCAGAATGACCACTGGAAACATCCTTTTTCGATCTGCGCCTTACACATCATCGCTGCGGTTCACGTACGTTTTCCCGGCGCGAATCGCCGCCACGCTCTGCAATTTCTGTTTTCCCGTGCGCTTCACTCCCGTGCTGTCGGTGAAGGTGAAAGGGCCTTCGCGCACATCGAGAATGGTGATGTCCGCCACCGCGCCCGGCCGCAATGTTCCGATCTCCACGCCGAAATTAAAGACACGGGTCGGCCCCAATGTCACACGCTCAATCACCTGATCGAGGGTGAGGCCCACGAGCAAAAATTTGGAAATTTCAGTGACCAGGTCATACACCGGCCCGTTGTAGCTGATTCCTCCCAGGTCCGTGCCAATCGTGTCCGGCAGAAAACCCTGCTGAATACATTTTTCGGCCACGCTGAGGCTCATGTGCGGCCCGCCATCGCCCACATCGAAAAATACTCCGCGGTCGCGGCATTCCTTCATTTCCGGGATCATTTTCCCATTGGCGTCGATCGGACCGTTAGGCTCGCCCGTATAACAATGCGTCAGCACGTCGCCCTTCCGCAGTTGCCGCAGAATCTGCGGCAAGGGTGAATACGAATCGCCTACATGTACCATCAGCGGCAGATGGCAAAGTTCCGCCGCTTCCAGGGCGCGCTTCAATACCTCCATATCGTTGGGCCCGGTGATGGGCTTTGACAGCCGTACTTTGATCGCCACCACATCCGGCTTGTTCGCTTCGGCTGCACGGGCGGTGCGCTGCGGATTCACCCAATCGAGATTCATATAATTTCCGGCCAGCCCCATCAGCGTGCCGCGCGCGCCGATGTCTACCATGGCGAACACGCGGGTGGCAGAGGGCTTGATGACGTACTGCCGGAATCCGGCAATGGCAAACGATCCCGCCGAGCCCGCATCGATCGCCGTGGTAACGCCGCGTCCCAGGCAATACTGATCCACGTTCACGCCGGTCGGTCCGATCCCTTCAAAAATGTGCGTGTGCACGTCGATCAATCCAGGGGTGACGATGCGCCCTTTCGCGGAGATCACGTTCTGCGCGCCGTCCGGAGAAATGTCCGGCGCGATCTGCTGGATTTTTCCGTCCTTCACGGCGACATCAAGAAGCGCGTGCAGTTTCTGGCTGGGATCGACAACCGTGCCGCCCTTGATCACCAGGTCGCGGCTCTGCGAGAGCGCCTGGCTCATGTCCTGCGGCGGGGAAGCGGGAGTTTCCCGCGGCTGTTCCATGCCGCGCAGGCCGAGCAGCGGCGCGGCAGCCATCAGTTTGGAAAAGTTTCGTCGTGTCAGCATGGTTCGCTCCTTAAATTCTTTCCGTGCGCCGCTTGTTGCGCGCTGCATTCTGTCTGGGCGGCGAAAGCGTAAGCCCGCCGGTAACTAGTTTCGCAATCACCTTGGATCGTTGATCGCGCACATCATACTTCACCGGACTGTATTTTCCCGCCGTTTTTAGGGCCGCAGCCCGCGCGTGCCCGCTAGAATTCATAGCGATTCTCCGGTCCTGCGCGGTTGACTGAACGTGATATAAGTTCCGGTGACACCTGCGCTAATCAAGGAAGGAATCGCAAATGTCGCAGACCATTGACCCGCAGACCGCCGAACGCAAGTGGCTGGGGCTTTACGACCGCCCGCACCGCGATCTGCGCGAATTTCTGGAACGCGCCGAAAGCCTCGGCGAAGTGACCCGCGTGAAGGGCGCCAACTGGGACCTGGAACTGGGCGCGCTCGCGGAAATCGTAAACCACAAGAAATCGGAAGCCCCTGCATTGCTGTTTGAAAATATCGCGCAATACCCCGCAGGTTTCCGCGTCCTTTCGGGTTCGGGGAATTCGTCCAAGCGCATGGCCCTGATGCTCGGCTTCCCGATGCCCAAAACAGCCATCGACGTGGTGCAGGCCTATCGCGATCGCATGAAAGTGCACAAGACGATTCCTCCCGTTACCGTCAATCAGGGACCCATCCTGGAAAATATCGACCGTGACGAGCAGGTGGACCTGTATAAATTCCCCGCGCCGCGCGTGCACGAACGCGATGGCGGCCGCTACATCGGCACGGAAGACCTGGTCATCATGCGCGATCCGGAAGAGGGCTGGGTGAACGCCGCGACGTACCGTGTGCAGGTCCATTCCAAAAACACCACCGGATTGTGGATGTCTCCCGGAAAACACGGGCGCCAGATTCGCGACAAATATTTCAAGCAGGGCAAGCCCTGCCCGGTGCTGGTCTGCTGCGGCCACGATCCGCTGCTGTTTCTGGCCGCGGCCAACGAAATCAAATTCGGAGTTTCAGAATTCGACTACGCCGGCGGGCATCGCGGCGAGCCCTTCGAAGTAATTCCCAGCGAAATTCACGGCTTGCCCATGCCGGCGCAAGCCGAAATTATTCTGGAGGGCGAGGTGACCGAGGGAGACGTTCACACCGAGGGCCCCTTCGGCGAATTCACCGGCTACTACGCCAGCCCTTCGAGTGAACAGTCCGTGATTCGCGTCAAGCGTGTTTACTATCGCAATGATCCCATCCTTACCATGGCCACGCCGATGCGCCCGCCGTCGGACATGTCCTTCGGCAGGTCCATCGTGAAATCGGGAATGATCTGGGACGCCATCGAGCGCGCTGGAATTTCCGGAGTGCAGGGAGTCTGGTGCCACGAAGCGGGCGCCATGCGCCTGTTCAATGTAATTTCGTTGAAGCAAGCCTATGCCGGGCACGCCAAGCAGGTGGGGCTGGTCGCCGCCGGATGCCAGGCCGGGGCCTATCTCGGGCGGTTCGTTGTGGTGGTCGATGAAGATGTCGATCCCACCGATCTCTTCGATGTGGTGTGGGCCATCTCCACGCGCTGCGATCCGGCGCTGGATATTGAAGTGATCAAGCGGATGTGGAGCGGGCCGCTCGATCCGATGATTCCGCACGGATCGCCGGTCAATTATAGTTCGCGCGGGCTGATCGATGCCTGCCGGCCTTTCGAGCGGCTGAAGGATTTTCCGCCGGTCGTGGGGGCCACGCCGGAATTGCGTGCCAGGGTCGCGGCCAAATTCGCGGACGTTCTTAACAAGATTTAAGTAGCACAGCCACTCCTGGCTGTGCGGTTTTTGCAGCCTGCAGTCCTGCTCGGTGCACTGGAAATTGCAAAAGGCGCACAGCGAAGAGTCGCTGTGCTACGTAAGGCCAAGACGCCATGACTACGCCAGCGACGGTGGATTTTCCCGAACTGCTTGACGGGCAGAAGGTCAGCCCGTTTCAAATCCGGATTCTCGCTCTGTGTGCGATGGCTGCTCTGCTCGATGGCTTCGCGGCGCAGATGATCGGTTACGTGGCTCCTTCTGTGGCGCGGGAAATGCATCTCGGCCCCAAGGCCGTCACTCCAATTTTTGCCTGGGGCTTGGTTGGTTTGATGTTCGGCGCGCTGTCCTTCGGTCCGATCGCCGATCGATTCGGGCGCAAGCCGGTGATTGTGCTCTGCACTTTGTTTTATGGCGTGGTCACGTTGGCCACGGCCAAAGCGGATTCCGGCGCGAGCCTGGCCGCCCTCCGATTCGTCGCCGGCCTGGGTTTTGGCGGAGTGATGCCCAACGCCATTGCCATGACCGCGGAATATTCTCCGCACCGCCGCCGCGGCACGATGGTCACCATCATGTTTTGCGGGTTTCCCATTGGCGCGACGATCGCCGGATTTGCCGCGGTGCCGATCCTGCAGGCTTACAGCTGGCGAGGCGTTTTCGTTCTGGCGGGGTGCATGCCGATTCTGCTCGCGCCCATCCTGGCTGTGTTTCTTCCGGAATCCATCCGGCACCTGGTGATTCACGGCGGCGATTCCCGGCGCGTCTCGCAATTGCTGGCGCGCATAAATCCGCAACTGGTTTTCCCGGCGGACACAAAGTTCGTCGTGCGCGAAGAGCGCGCGGACGGCCTGCCGGTGGCTCACCTGTTCCGTCAGGGCCGCGCGCTGTCCACCGTTCTGCTGTGGATCGGTTTTTTCATGAGCCTGATTGATATCTATCTCCTGACCAGTTGGCTGCCCACGGTCTTTCACAACGCTGGAATAACACTCTCGATGGCCGTGATCGCCACGGCTGCGTTTCAGGCCGGAGGCGTGGCGGCGTCGCTCGCGCTGGGCTCGCTGGTGGACCGCTTCGGCTCTTACCGCGTGTTGTGCATTACGTATTTTCTTGGCGCATTTTTCGTGGCCGCGCTGGGATATTCGCATTCCATTGTCGTGATCATGCTGTGCACGTTTTTTGCCGGCGCGGGGGTGATTGGCGGGCAGACCGGAGCGAATGCACTCGCTGCTTCGTTCTATCCAACCTACATTCGATCGACCGGCGTCGGCTGGGCGCTGGGAATCGGCCGCATCGGTTCGGTGGTCGGACCAGTATTCGGCGGCATCATGCTGTCGCTGCACTTGCCGCTCACCACTCTGTTCCTGGCGGGCGCTGCGCCGTCGCTGATTGGAAGCGCCGCCATCTTTTTGATGGGACGCGCGCAGGTCCCATCGCAGAACGCGCCACCCCCGATGGAAGCCGCTGCATCGTAAAGTCAAAATCGGGCGCGCAAACGCTCAAGGGGTCATTTCATGAAAGTGGGAATCATCGGAGCGGGCGGAGTAGGCTCGGCGTCGCTGTTGGCGCTGGTTATGCGCGGAGTCGCCTGCCAGGTGGTGGTGCTGGATAAAAATCGCGAGCGCGCCAACGGCGTCGTCGCCGACCTGCAATATGGAGCCACGCTTTCTCCGGCCGTGGAGTTGCGCGCCGGCGATTACCCAGACCTCGCGGACGCGATGCTGGTGATCGTCACTGCCGGCGTGAATGAGAAAACCGGCGGCGCCACGGATCGCAGCGACCCGGCTGGACGGCTGAAACTCCTGGAAACCAATGCCGGAGTTTATCGCGAAATTATTCCCAGTGTGGTGGCGGTCGCGCCGCAGGCCCTGATCCTGGTGGTCACCGACCCGCCCGATCCGCTGGCGGACCTGGCCCGCAGGCTGGCGGGGCATGAACGCGTGCTGGGCAGCGGCACGTTCCTGGATTCGCTGCGCTTCCGTTTACATCTGGCGCGGAGGCTGAAAGTGAATCCGATGTACGTCGAGGCTCAGGTGATCGGAGAGCATGGCACTTCGCAGGTTTTTCTGTGGTCCGGCGCGCGTGTGGGCGGCACGCCCATCGCGGAACTATTGGAACGCGGCGGGCAAGACCTGGAAACATTTCGGCGCTGCGTGGAGCAGGATGTGCGCTACGCGAATATCACGATTATCGAAGGCACGGGCGCGAGCCAGCTTGGCATTGGCATGGTCACCGCGCGCATTGCCGAAGCCATACTGCGCGATGAGCATGCAGTGATTCCCATCGGTTCGTTCCAACCGGAGTATGGCGTGACGATTTCGCTTCCCAGCGTTTTGGGGCGGCAGGGCGTGAGCAGGATTTTGCACCCGGAAATGTCAGAGCAGGAATCACAGGCGTTTCAGCGCAGCGCGGAAGTTCTGAGAAACGCCGTGGCGCGAATCGCGGCGCCGGCGGGGCAGAAGTCCGCGAGCCAGGGAGCTTAAGATTCAACTAATGTATTTTGCGTCCGAACTATTCATTCGTTCGCGCTACCGCGGTTAGCGGCGCCGGAGGGTCAGTTCGCTGGAGCGAGCTTTTCGGTCAGCTCAATGCGCGTGCCCCAGGGATCGGTCAGGTACGCGACTTTCGTCGTTCCATTCGGCGCGAGTCGCATCGCTTCATCCAGTTTAATCCCCGCGGCTTCCAGTTTTTTAGTGAAGGCGTCCAGGTCTTGCACATCGAATCCAATGTGATCGAGCGAGCGCCCCTTGGTCGGCAGCAGCGCCGTTTTCCCCGGCGAGAAGGAAAGGTTCGAGCCCGGGATGTCGTCACAGTCGATCAGACCCGGCGAGGATTGCCGCTGCCGTGTGCCCGGCACGCCGCCAAACATTTTCGCGTACCACGCCTGCATCCCGGGAATATCGACGGGATAGAAATGAATGTGGTTCATGGCCACGGCGGTGGGAAGGGAAGGATCGCCGAAAAATTCCACGCGAATGCCGTCAGGCCCGTGCACGTAGCCCTGATTGGGATTTCCCGTCTGCTCAATCTCCACCCCGTCGGCTTTCCACTTGGCCAGCGTTTTGGGCATATCTTTCCACGCGAACCCGAAGTGATCGACAATCGATCCTGCCGGAGGGCCCGAGGGATCAGCCTGGCGCAGCATGATGTAGACGCCGGGAAACTGCACCAGCATCAGCGTGCCGTTCTGCACGACCGTGCCGCCCATCGTGGTGGTCCAGAATTTCTTCTGGGCCTCCACATCCTTCACGAACAGGTGAATGTGCCCCATGCGCACGCCCGAATCGTTCGGCGGCGCCAGCTGCGCGCAGGCCGGCGAAGCCGCGAACGCGGCAGCGGCGAGAATCAACACGGTGCGAACCACAGCGACGAATGTTTTCATTTTCATGGGATTGTCCGTTCCGCTTCTCAGTATGCCGCGTAACATACATCGAATCCCGCCATACAACAACAAGCGATACTTGCCGTGCGGTAGCACCGGCTTTCGTCGGTGGGGTTTGGCTCGTGACTGCGCACCAAACCCCACAAGCGAAAGTCCGGGCCGCGACTATTCCGTTGCCATCGTCGGCACGGTGGCGTCCGCGGCCACTTTCCATTGCCCGCCCTGCTTCACGAAAACAATCAGCGTTCGATGCGGCGTGCTCACAATCGTCCCGCCGGCGTCCGCGATTTTCCGTATCCGGCGATCCGTGGCCAGTGCCACATCCCCGTATACGGACATCAACTTGAACTGATCCGCGAACAAGCCTTCCCCGGTCTTGAAATTCAGATGGGCGACGCGCTCCAGGGCGGCCGGCTTGGTCAACACCACGTTCGGAGCCCACGCCAGAATCTCAAACCACTTGTCCGCGTACATCGATTTCAGATAATCGACCTTCGCGGTGCGCACCGCCTCCATCCATTTCTGGTCGATTTCCGCCAGTTGCTTCTCCAGTTTTTCGTCGGGGCTCTTGGTGCTCACGGCACCGCTGGTTTTGAAGTTTCCTTCGGACGGAGGAATCACTGGCACCAGCGCCGCCGCGCCCGGGCGCCACTTGCCGTCCTGCTTCACGAACACGCGCAGGCAATGGCTGTCCGAAGTGAATGCGTAGCTGCCGTCGGGCCGCAGGGTCTTGAAATCAGTGTGATCGGTTCCCAGCGCCACATCTCCGTAGACGGCTACGAATTTGAAGTCCATGGGATAGGGCCGCACGCCGGTCGCCGGATTCGCGGCCGATTGCGTGGCCACCATTTCTTCCTTGTTGCGCAATGTCCCGGCGGACTGCACCTCAAAAAATCCATCCACCCAATACTGGCTGCGGAACTTCACACATTCCTGGTAGGGTTTCTGGTACGGCCCGTCGCACAGCCATTGCTGATCCACATCCCAAAGCGTGTCCTCCATATTTGCTGGCTTGGTTCCCTGTGCCGCGGCCAGCGCCGGTATCGCCAGCAGAATCGCTACAACCAGTGTGCGAACCCTGATCATTCCATTCCTCCATGAATTGAATTGCTATGCGCCGTACTATAAATCACTTTCCCGCGTTAATGAAATCCCGCAGGGCAGGCTCCCGCTATTCGGCACTTATGCGGCGAAAAAGAATTCGAAAACCAAGAACTGAGTCGGGGGAATTGAAATCGGACTGAGGGATCTGGTGGGTTTGAACGTCGCTATTCCCAAACGTCGTCAGGAAGGTTGACTACAATCGGTTCGGAGGTACTACGAATTACTACCCAGCGAAACGAAATTTTTTCGGAGGGATTGATTTCGCGGTGCACCAGCCAAGCTGGAATGTGCAGAAAATCTCCGGCGCGCGCCGTCTGCGAGTGCTCGCCGTGTTCGCCCCACTCGATGAACGATTCACCCTCAAGCACATACGCGACCGTCTCCTGCGAACCATGGTGGTGAATTCCGGTGCGCGCGCCCGGCTCAACGAGAAATGTGCCGGCCCACAATCCGGATTCGATGTTGAGTTCGGGGCAGATAGCGGCCAGCCGCTGTGAACCAGGAGTCTGTGAAGTGCCCTCGCGAAACTGATCGGGACGCACAATGCTGACGGAGAGGGAATTGTCCTTGTTCATTCCGTTTATGATGTCGCGAAGCGCGGGAACTTGCAACGGAAGGAGCGGAGCGGCGGTCCCTGTTCAGTCCCGCCGCGTCCTTTGCGAGTCTCAGTCGTTGCGCGTAGGCAGGTTGCGGGCGTTGTAGTCAAAATTCTTGGTTTCCAGTGCCACGATGATGCGCGTGTGGGACTGCCCCAGCAGCGCGTTGACGCGCGCCGGAAGTTCCGGATCGCCCGCCGTGTCTTTTTCCTTGCTGCATTCCAGCTGGGCTTTTTCCAGCAACCGCAGACTCTCAGACAGTCGATCAGGCCACGTCAACCGGGCGTTGACCTTCGGAAGGGCATGGGATTTCTTGCGCTCCGGGCCCGTTTCCTTGTCGATCTCCGCCAGCACATCGTCAATGTTGGCGATCGTCAGGCTGACTTCGTCCTGCGAACCTTCGGCCACTGCATTCGAATTCGCGCGCTGCAACAGCACGCGCGCCAGGCGCAAGTCGTCCCGCGCCCGCAGGTAGCCGGGATGCTTGTTTCCCGCCTGCGCTGTGCCAGCCAGGCACAGGGACAGCGCCAGCAGCGCCCAGGGGTAAGATTTCGTGCCGCTCGACATTTCAGTCAGACCTCCGTCTGACACTAAGGATCAGGGGAAGCGCTGCCTTTAGCGATAGTACGTCGGTCTGGAAATGCCCGAACAGTAATTAACGAACCGGAATATAAATATCGCAATCCCATGAAAAAGAAGGAGTTCTGAACAGGGTTGCCCGGGATCGAATCAGCGGCCGGGTGCCGCACCCTTGCGCTTTTCAAGGGTGCGGGTTTTGGATTCGAAACAAACTTGACCCACATCCGAACTCTTCCAGGCCTTTCTTCGCAATCCGAACCAAAACCCGCACCCTTGAAATTCACAAGAGTGCGGCACCCGCGAGACTTGCGACCCAAACGAGCCGGCTTTCGCCATTTTTTAACTTGCCCGGAAGCGAAATCCATTAGAGAGTATGAGGGTACTGGGGGGCAGGTTTCCGGATTTCGGGCCATCTGCAGAAGGAGTGCTTCCATGCCGCTGCAAAATTCAGATGTCTGGTTTATCACAGGATGCTCGACGGGCTTCGGGCGGGAGCTCGCCAAATTGGTGCTGGATCGCGGCTTCCGCGCGGTGATCACCGCGCGCGACCCCGCACAAATTCAGGATCTTACCGCGCACCATGACGGGCGGGCGTTCGTGCTGCCCCTGGACGTAACCGACAAGCAACAAGTCGCCAGCGCGGTCGAGCAAGCGGAGCAGAAATTCGGAGGCATCGACGTCCTGGTGAACAACGCTGGATTCGGCTATGTTGGCGCGCTCGAAGAGAGCGACGAAGCCGACGTGCGCTCCATGATGGAGACCAACTTTTTCGGCCTGGCCCGCATGATTCACGAAGTTCTTCCCGGTATGCGCCGTCGCCGGCACGGCAGCATCGTTAACATTTCTTCCATCGGCGGCCTGGTCGGATTTCCCGGCGTGGGCTACTACAATGCCACCAAGTTTGCAGTAGAGGGGCTGTCCGAAGCGCTTTCCAAGGAAGTCGCTCCCCTGGGCATCAAGGTAATGGTCGTTGAACCCGGCCCGTTCCGCACGGATTGGGCGGGACGTTCGCTGAAGAAGAGCACGCGCCAGATTGCGGAGTACGCGCAGACTGCCGGAGTGTTTCGCGAGCGCCTCACCAGCCGTAACGGCAAGCAGGCCGGCGATCCGGTGCGGGCCGCGGAAGCCATTGTGAAGGCGCTGGAGTCCAGCAATCCGCCGTTGCATCTTGTGTTGGGTTTAATCGCTCTGGAAACCGCGCGCACGCAAGTGGAAAAATTGCGCAGTGAACTGGACGCCTGGGAAGACACCGCATTGAGCACGGACTTTCCGGAAGCGCAAGCAGCTACGGCCAGGTAGTTTTGCGACGAGCAAGTGTCCCGGCTTTCTCGCGCCGGGACAATACTTCTAACTTCTAAACCCACTCTCCTGAGCGCATCACCGGTTCCGTCGAACCCGACGCGCTGATGCCGTCCACATCGATCTTGTTCGAACCAATCATCCAGTCGACGTGAATCAGGCTTTCGTTGGCTCCGCGCGCGGCAAGCTCCTGCGGAGACATCTTGTCCCCATCCTGAATGCAACTGCTGTAAGCCTGTCCCAGAGCGATGTGGCAGGCGGCGTTTTCGTCAAACAGCGTGTTCATAAACAGCAGCCCGCTCGCGGAAATGGGCGAAGAGTGCGGCACTAGCGACACTTCTCCCAGGCGGCGCGCTCCTTCATCCGTATCAATCATCCGCTGCAATACCTGCTCGCCTCGCGCCGCGCGCGCCTCCACGATTTTTCCGCCTTCGAACCGCACTGAAATTTCTTCGATCATGGTGCCCTGGTGCGAAAGCGGCTTGGTGCTGGTCACCCGCCCTTCGACGCGGTCCTTGTGCGGCGTGGTGAAGACTTCTTCAGTCGGCATATTCGCGATTCCATACAATCCGTTGAGCGCCGTCTTTCCGCCGCCTAGCCACAAGTGTCCGTCGGAGAGTCCAACGCGCAAGTCAGTTCCCGGGCCGCGGAAGTGCAGCGTCGAATATCGTTTCTCGTTCAGCCGGTTTGCGCTGGCGTGCAGCTTCGCATCGTGCTCTTTCCAGGCTTTCACGGGATCGGGCAGGTCCGCGCGGGACGCCGCGAAGATCGCCTTCCACAACCGCGCCATGGCTTGATCCGACGGCAAGTCGGGAAACACGGCAGCGGCCCAGGCCGGCGTGGCGCAGGATACAAT
>Ga0075028_100000569_pt1 | contig 13290 bp, 12 predicted proteins | sample LitLauG_LLR_2014_FD_71390 | JGI IMG/M metagenome (GOLD analysis project Ga0075028, IMG submission 71390) | Freshwater sediment microbial communities from Pennsylvania, USA - Little Laurel Run_MetaG_LLR_2014 | ecosystem: Environmental > Aquatic > Freshwater > Creek > Sediment | place: USA... | reverse complement strand
CTTTGCCTCTTACGCAAACTGCGATGTCTTCGCCTTGCCCAGCAGCGGCGAAGGCTTCGGCCTCGTTTTTCTGGAAGCCATGGCCTACGGCAAGCCGGTGATCGGCGGCGCGCACGGCGGAATTCCGGACATCGTCGAGGAAGGCGTAACCGGGCATCTCGTCCCGCACGGAGATGTGGACCGGTTGGCCGGGGTTCTTGCATCTCTGCTTCTCAATCCCGTTCAGGCCGCGGCGATTGGAGCGAAAGGGAAAGAGCGCGTCGAAAGGAAATTTTCGTTCACGCACTTTCAAACGGAACTGGAAAAAATTCTGGACGCCAACCTGCGCACTTGACAACAACACGACCGCAAGCTTCCCAGGCAGGAAGCCGCCCCGAGAGAGTATAATTTGCGCCTGGGAAAAGTTTTCGTGGAGAACGACTTCCAGTTTGACCGCACTCCGAGCCGCCCAGAGCCGCGAAGTGCGGCGCCAGTCCGCTGAAATCGGTGAGTGCCTGCGCGAATTCAGATAATCGTTCCGCTCGCGGAACGCGCGCCACACCGGATGCTCAGCTTCCTATGCGACCACTGCACGTCACCCAATCCTATTACCCTTTTCTTGAGCAGGGAGGACCGACTGTAAAAGTCAGGGCGCTGGCGCGTGGCCAGGCGGCCGCCGGCCACGCGGTTACCGTCCTGACGGCCGATTTGGGTTTCAACCGCGAGCAAAGGGAACTCACCGGAGCCGCCAACGGCGCCTGGGGATTGCAAGCGCGGGAAGATGGCGTGGAGGCGATTTATCTTCGAACGCGCGCCCGCTATCGTGCCCTCACCTGGAATCCCGGCGTGGCGGATTTCTGCAGCCGGCGCCTCGGCGAATTCGAACTCGCGCACATCTACGGGCTGTACGATCTGCTCGGGCCGCGCGTCGCCGCAGCCTGCCGCAGCGCTTCGGTTCCGTATGTAGTCGAGCCGATGGGTATGTTCCGGCCCATCGTCCGCAGCATCTGGATGAAGCGGCTGTACCACGACGTGCTGGGCGGCACGATGCTGCGCGGCGCCAGCCGCGTGATCGCCACCGCCGAACAGGAGCGGCAGGAATTGCTCGACGGCGGCATTGCCGACAGCAAAATCGTAGTGCGCCGGAACGGCATTGAAATTCCCGCCGCATTTCCGCCGCCGGGATCATTCCGCGCGCAATGGCAGATCGCTGAAAATGCGCGGCTCATTTTATTTCTCGGGCGTCTGGTGTCGAAGAAAAGTCCCGACCTGATGCTGGAAGTTTTCGCTCACTGGAACCAGCGAGGCAACGGCGCGCGAGGTTCGGTCCTGGTCATGGCCGGCCCCGATGAGGGTGACGGTTTCCGGCAGCGCCTCGAATCGCTCTCCGCGCAGATGGGCCTCAGCGGCAGAGTTCTGTTCACCGGACCACTTTATGGAGAAGCAAAATGGGCGGCGTACCGGGATGCGGATGTCTTCGTCCTGCCGTCGCTGAATGAAAATTTCGGCAACACCGCCGCGGAGGCGGTGGCCAGCGGCACTCCGGTGCTGGTAACCGATCGCTGCGGCATCGCGCCGCTGGTGGACCGGCGCGCGGGCCTCGTGGTGCCGCATGATGCCGCCGCGCTCGAAGCGGGCCTCGCGCGAATGCTGGATGACGCGGCTCTCTACGAGCAGCTGCGCAGCGGTTGCCAGGGCGTGGCCAATTCGCTCGGCTGGGCCGAACCGCTTGCGCAGATGCAATCGATCTACGCGCAAATCATCACGGAGCGCCGGCCTCAATGAACCGCCATCCGATCGTCCGCGTCTGCTGGTGGCTGATCAACGCCGTGCTGATCGTTTCTTTGGCGGCCGTGGTGTATGGGGCCGCGTGGGAATACTCCACGCGCAGTTACCTGAAAGGCTTCTCCGATGCGATTATTCCCGCTTCGGACAACACCGACCAGAAAATCGAGGCCATTCTGCAGTGGATGGCGCACGGTCCGGAGCGCCGCAGCGCGGCGGACGCCGGCGCCTTGCCCGCGCGCGATCCGGAAGAGACTCTGAACGTCCAGCAATTGCTGGATGTTTGCGGCACGGCCACCAACGCTTTTGTGAACCTGGCGCAGAGCAGCGGCCTGCGCGCGCGCCGCCTGCTTCTGCTGGACGACCGCGGCCAAAGCAAGCACGTTGTGGTCGAAGTGCTGGATCAGGGCCGCTGGATCGTCGTGGACCCTTCCTTCCGCGTGATCGTCCACCTGCCCGACGGCAGCTTTGCAACGCGCGCCGACCTGAAGGACCCGGCCGTTTTCCGGGCGGCCACGCAAAATATTCCCAACTACCCGCCGATTTATTCTTATGAGAGCACGGTCCACGTGCGGCTCGCGCGGATTCCGTGGATTGGTAAGCATCTCCGCGGAATTTTCAATTTCCTCTGGCCGCAATGGGAGGAAGCAATCAACTGGACGCTGTTCGTCGAGCGCGAGTCCTTCGCCCTGCTGATCGTATCCATCCTGCTGCTTTTCATGGCGCTGGCGGCGCGTTTCCTGCTGGCATGGTATTGCCGCGCGAGGCTCGGCATCGCCCGCGATCGCCTGCGAGATCAAATCTTGCGCGTAGGTCATGTCGTTGCCGGCAGCGCGCGGTAAGGCCGTTCTCGAATTCCCGAGGTGCGCATCGCTGGCAGCGATCTCATAAAATATGATTTGAGCGTCGTATAAAATTTAATTTGCGTGCTGCGTAAAATGTGATTTGCGGGTCGTGTAAGATGTGATTTGTGAGTCACGTAAGATGTGATTTGTCGGTCATGTGAGATTTGATTTGTGATTTGTGTAGGATGTGACTTGGGGGTCGCGGTTTCAGCCGCGACATCATGATTTATATAAAAGCAGGGCTTTAGAGTGTGCGTGAGGACTGAGCTATTACTGAAGCAGCGCTTTCGTTCAGGCCGTAATCCGCTCGATGTAAAGTCCCGTAAGGGACGCCAAATCGTAGCCCACCACGGAAGTGGTGGGAACATCGGATTCCTAACAACGAGAGCCCCGGAGGGGCGGCACACGGTCGCCAAGGCGCCCCGGGAACCAACATGTTGGGTTCATATTCCACACCGAGTTTCGTAAGTTAAAGATGGAAATTCAACGTCGAGACTGTGAATGATTGCGCGTGAAGGATTGGGCCATTGTGCCGCCCCTCCGGGGCTCCTGTCTCCTTCTCGAAAATGTTCCCACCACTTCCGTGGTGGGCTACGATTTTTCGTCCCTCCGGGACTTTAGAATGACCCTGTAGAATGCTCGGAGGCAGTTACAAAACGTCCAGAGCGTAATTTTTCAGACAGACTCTTTAGCCCCTGGCCGGCGATCCCTTTCGAGTGCCTGGCCATTTACGCGAGAACTCCTAGGAGATTTTCCGGCACAGAATCTGATACTGCGTGCCAAGTGGAGCGCGGTACACGTAATCTTCAATCCTCCGCAACGCTCGCAACGCCCGCGGAAAAATGAACCGGAAATCGCTGCGCAGAATTTCAAATCCGCCCTCCCGCAACAGCCGCCGCGCTTCCGGCGGCGAAAGCATGATGGCGTCGCGATCGAACGCGCAGCGGGACATCACGTAGCGCGTCGCCAGGCTCCACGGATTATTCTCCCAGAGCGAAAACACGCCGCCGGCCTGTAGCGCCCGGTGCACCATGCCCAGCGCCTCCGCGCGCTGCGCGGGCAAAATGTGATGAAACACTCCGTTGCAATACGCCAGGTTCATCGCGCCAGAGTCCCGAAAATCTTCAATCGTCTCGTAGCGGATTTGCGCGCTGCCATGCCGCTGGCGCGCCAGTTCCAGTGATTTCACGGACACGTCCACGCCCACCGCCGATCGCGCGTGCAGCGCCCCCAACAGCAGCGGCGTCGTTGCGCCGTCGCCGCAGCCAAAATCCAGCAGGGAATTAACCTGAACGTTTTGCTCGCGCAGGCAGCGCGCCAGCCACGCCACGCGGCCCTCCGCGAAATACTCGCGGCCCTCCCCGGACGGCGCGATGGCGTTTTGCAGCGCCTCTTCGTAAGCCGCCGCGTACTGATCGAAAAGGTCCCCGGCTTCCTTCATCGCCGGGACATCCCTAAAACGCTGAGGAAAAAACTGGAAAGCACCACCTGAAATCCCAGCGTAAAAAACACGATGCCCGGGATCACGATGCGCAAGGTTTTTTCCGAATCGAGCGGACCAAATTCCTGAATCCGCCACGCTTCCAGCCCCAACACCCACGCTCCGGCGCCGGCGAAAATCAGCAGTGCGCCTACGATCAGCCCTACTTCCAGCGTGAGGTAGCGAAACATGCGCGTAAGGCGGGGATCTTCCGGCAGCAGCCCCTCGGAAATCGCAAAAATTTTGGTAAGCATCGCGAACACCACGGACTGAAATCCGATCAAAATTGCCATCGCCGCAAACAGCAGCGTGTGCACGTCAAACACAACTTTCCCGATGCTGCGCGGCCCCGGCAGCAACAGCGCGCTGACCACCATCCCCAGCGCCACAAGCCCAATCCCCGGATACAGAAACAGCCAGCGCGGGCTGTACAACAGCAGAAAGCGCAGGTGCCGCCAGCCGTCCCGCCAGGTGCGCAGGTGCGGCGCGCGATCGCGGCGGTCGGGGGCCAGCGTGGTCGGAATTTCGGTGACGCGCAGCCCAAACGCCGTCGCTTTCACCACCATCTCAGACGCGAATTCCATTCCCAGCGTCCGCAAGCCCAGCCGCTCGATGGCCTCCTTGCGAAACGCGCGCAGTCCGCAATGGAAATCCCGCACCGGGCTTTTGAAAAATAGCCGCCCGATTCCGGTCAGCACCGGATTTCCCAGATAACGGTGCAGCGGGGGCATCGCGCCGGGCATGATTTTCCCGAGAAAGCGGTTGCCCATCACCAGGTCGTAGCCTTCGCGCAGTTTGGCCACGAATTCATTCAACTGCGAGAAATCGTAGGTGTCGTCGGCGTCGCCCATCAGGATGAATTCGCCGTGCGCCGCTGCGATTCCGCTCTGCAGCGCGCTGCCGTACCCGCGCTTTTCCACCGCCACCACGCGCGCGCCGAATTCCCGTGCGATCTGCTGCGAGCCGTCCGTGCTGCCGTTGTCCGCCACGATCACTTCGCCGCGGATGCCGTGCAATTCCAGGGCGTCCATCGCCTTTTTCACGCACGCCCCAACCGTCGCCGCTTCGTTCAGGCAGGGCATCACCACGGACAACTCCAGCCCGCCTTGTTCGCGCGTTATCCCGGAAGCTGCTCCCATTTCCACCGTTGAATTCATCGAATCTGCGTTCAATTCCTTTCGTCCCTGTGAACTGTAACCCATCCCAGGGCCCGTCGCACAGCCACTCCTGTCCATCCTGATTGCATGACTCCAATGGTTCGTCCAACGATGGCCCGCAGTTTCCGGTTTCAGGAGGTCGGGGCTTTCAGCCCCGACGTTAGGGCCCGTGTACGCGGGGCTTCAGCCCCTGAAGCTTCAGGGCCTAAAGGCCCCGCTCGCCTGCTTCTGATTGTCCGACCTAAAGGTCGGATCTCCTGACCCCGATTCCAATCCAGCTCGCTCCCTCGCGTCGCACTCATCTACTGCAGCTACGCTAGAGCGATTCGACAAATCTGGACCATGCCAGCCGCCTTTCGAATTTGACACCACTCGGACCGGTTGTTAGATTCAATGTTTGTGCTGAGGGAGCTGGAAACACTGAGGAAACATCCGCGCATCTGGGTACTGCTGCTGGCGTGCATGGCCTTGCAGGCGGCAGGTTGCATCACCATTAAGAGGCGAACCGAGGTCAAGAAGGAAGAAATCCGTCCGCAGCTTGAGTCCACCGAAGAAGCCCTCCTGGCCAGCTACAACAAGCAGGTGCGTGACGTCCAAAGCCTGCAGGCCACCGTCGATCTGATTCCCAGCACCGGAACCACCTACAGCGGCGTCATCGAGGAATATCATGACGTTCCGGGATTCATCCTGGCCCAGCGTCCCTCGACCGTCCGCGTGATCGGCCAGGCTCCCGTTGTCGCCAAGAACATCTTTGACATGGTCAGCGACGGCCGTGAATTCCGCATCTATATCCCTTCCAAGAACACATTCCTGATCGGCTCGACTACCCTGGTCCGCCCGTCGAAGAAGCCGCTGGAAAATCTGCGCCCGCAACATGTGGTGCAAGCGTTATTCTGGCCGGAATTCACGGCCAATGATAAGGTTCTGTTCGAACAGTTCGATTTCAACGTGAGCCGCTATTACGTGCTGACCAAGCTGCGCCAAACCGAGAGCGGGAAATTGGAAATCGCCAGAAAAGTCTGGTACAGCCGCATCGACCTGCGCGTCTCCCGCGTGCAGTTGTTTGGGGCAGGCGGAAAGCTCGAATCGGATATCGCCTATTCTGACTGGCAGCCGGTAACTCCCGCCGCGCCTGCCGCCGGAGCCGCTTCGGCGCCCGCAGCCGCCTCAGCTTCCGCCCCTGCAATGGGCGCGGACCAGCCGATCTTCCCGCGCGACATTCACATCTGGCGCCCGCAGGATGACTACAAACTGGAAATCAAGATTCTGAAACTCACTCTCAACGAACCCATCACCCCGGAGCGTTTCGAACTCAACCAGCCCGCCGGCACGGACCTGGTGCACGTCGGCGAGGAGACTTCCGGAGCCTCGCGGTGATCCGCCAGCTGGTGGTGAACAATGTTCTGCACCGGCCCATCCGGACCATCGTCAGCGTAATTGCCGTGGGCGTGGAAGTCGCTCTCGTAATCCTGATCGTCGGTCTCACCAGCGGTCTCTTGCAGGAAACCGCCAAGCGCATCGAAGGCATCGGCGCGGACATCATGCTGCAGCCGCCCTCCGCTTCCGTTTTTCTGGCCTTCAGCGGCGCGCCCATGCCCGTTAAAATTGCCGACAAAGTCCGCGAACTCCACTACGTGCAGGCTGTGGCGCCCGTGCTCCTGCAATTCAGCTCCTCGGGCGGCGTCGATATCATTTACGGCATCGATCAGCAATCCTTCCGCGACGTATCCGGCGGATTCGTTTTCCTCGAAGGGCATGACATGCAGGGCCCGGACGACCTGCTGGTGGATGACTGGGCGGCCAAAGCGAAGCACATCACGGTGAACAGCACTTTCCGCCTGCTGGACCATGATTTTCACGTGGCGGGCATCGTGGAGCACGGCAAGGGCGCACGGCTTTTCGTTCCGCTGGCGACCTTGCAGGATCTTTCCGGATCGCGTGACAAAGCTTCCGTCTTTTTCATCAAGTGCACCCGCCAGGATCACACCCAGGCCGTCACGGACGAAATGCGCCCCGTTTTTCCGGGCTACGAAATTCGCCCGCTTAAGGATTTTCTTACGTTAATGAGCGCGTCAAACCTTCCCGGCCTCGACGCCTTCATCGAGAGCATGATCGTGCTGGCCGTTTGCATCGGCTTCCTCGTCATTCTGCTTTCCATGTACACCACGGTCATCGAACGCACCCGCGACATCGGCGTCCTGAAAGCCATCGGAGCTTCCAAGAGCTACATCATCCGCGCGCTGCTCGGCGAGTCCGTGCTGATTTGCGTGATCGGCGTCGGTGTCGGCATCGCCATGAGCTATATCGGCCGGGCCATGTTTCTTTCCTCGTTTCCCACGCTCTCCATCCTGATCACGACGGACTGGATTGTGCGCTCCTCATTGCTCGCGTTGGCCGGCGGCCTCCTGGGCGCAAGCTACCCAGCTTGGCTTGCCAGCCGCAAGGATGCCATTGAGGCCCTTTCCTACGATTAATTCCCGCGCAGCGGCTTTTTTATCCGCCCGATCGCCCGCCACGCCCGCACTCGTGGGCAGCGCTCGGCCCTAGTCAGAAATGCCAATCACGTCTACAATACGTCCGCCTGCCGATGCATCGTTTTCCACAAGGGATCTGAGAGTGGAACCAATCGTAGTTACTGAAAATCTGTGGAAGCTGTATCACGCGGGAAAGGTGGAAGTTCCGGCGCTGCGCGGCGTTAATTTCAAGGTTCTGCCGGGTGAGTTCGTCAGCGTCATGGGGCCCTCCGGTTGCGGCAAATCCTCGCTGCTCTACGTGCTGGGCGGATTGGCGCAGGCTTCCAAGGGACGCGTACTGGTCGACGGCAATGACCTGGCGGCCATGAGCGACGCCGAACGCACCAAGCTGCGCCGCCACAAAATCGGTTTTGTCTTCCAGAGGTTCAATCTTTTGCCGACGCTCGATGCCCGCGGCAACATTGCCATCGCCCAGCACATTTACGGCGATGGCTTCGATCCGCACCGCTTCGACGTCATCACCAATCTGCTCGGCCTCAGCGACCGCCTGAAGCACCGGCCGTCGGAAATGTCCGGGGGCGAGCAGCAGCGCGTGGCCATCGCGCGCGCCATCGTCAACGAGCCGAAAATCATCCTGGCCGACGAGCCCACCGGAAATCTGGACACCAAAAATTCGGAAATTGTGTTATCCATGCTCAGCCGGTTGAACAAGGAACTGGGCCAAACCATCGTCATGATCACGCACAATCCTGAAGCCACCGACTATTCCAACCGCGTGGTGCACATGCGTGACGGCGTCATCGTCGACGGAGTGCCGGCCGACTGATATGCGAACGCTCTGGCGCACGATCGTTCGGGTGCTCTTCTGGTCCTATGAGCGGGGAACCTGGCAGTATGACCTCGCGGTCGTGGGCATCGTGATCTTTGTTCTTTTCTCGCCCATGCTGATCCGTTACACCGACCAGCCTTCGGTCGGTCCGGCTCCCACATCCGCGCTGGTGGAATTGAGGGCCGTGGCGCCCGGCCAGGTTTCCACGTATCGCGTCGATGCGCGGCTGCTGGCAACGCCGACGCGAACGCCGGAGCTGGAACACATTCTGCACGAGGCCGTGCAGAAAAATGTGCGGGATTTAAATCACGGCCGCTTCGAGATTCAGCACATCGAACCCATCCGCGGTGACGGCGGCACCATCGCCTACTACGATGTATCCGTAAAACCCTGATTCTCGTAATCAAGAAACACAATACGCTTCGGAAAACCACCCAAGTTTGTCATTCTGAGCGAAGCGAAGAATCTCTCTTCGATTTCGCTGCGTGCAAGGACACCCGGAGGGATTCTTCGCTCCGCTCAGAATGACAGCGCTTGTGGGTTTTTCTGCAACCGGGCACGTCTATTCGGCGGGAAAACGCTCACTGCGCCCCTAAGACAGCTTCTTCCTGATCTCCTGCTCGTATTCCGGAAAATAGCGGGCGATCGCCGTTAGTTCGAAGCGGCTCAGAATCGATTCCTTCGGCTCGCGTTCCAGCAGAAACTCGAACGACTTGCGAATCAGCGCCTCGGGCCCCGCGGCCCCTCCGGTGATGCGCTCGCAATCCTTCGCTTTGAGCGTGACCTGATGCGCCGATTGGCTTCCGCCCTCAATCACGCGAACGCGAAAGTGCGAAGGGTCAAACGGTTCTATTTCTATTTTTGCGGGCATTCGTGTTCCACCTTAAACAAAGAATATGAAAATAGAATTGGGCCCCGCGCGGAACGGCTTCAACTTCCCGCGCTTCTCAAACCGACAGCGGCAACGGCGATTGCGTCGCGCCCGCCGCCCAGCAAATCGAATCGCGCACCGGAGAAAACGAAAACCGGTGATGCGGCGACGGTCCGTGCGCGCGCAGCGCCGCCAGATGTTCCGGAGTGGCGTAGCCCTTGTGCTGCGCCAGCCCGTACTGCGGATAAACTTCGTGCCACTCGACCATGCGCCGGTCGCGTTCCACCTTGGCAATGATGGAGGCCGCCGCGATGGACACCGAAAGCGCGTCTCCGTGAATCAGCGATTTCTGCTCGATCAACACATCGAGCTGCATGGCGTCCAGCAACAGATAATCCGGCGGAACTTTTAATTGGCGCAGCGCTTCGGCCATGGCTTGCCGGCTGGCCTGATAAATATTCCAGGCATCGATGCGTGCCGAGTCCACTTCGGCGATGGCCCAGGCCACGGCGTGCTCGCGGATGCGCAGCGCCAGCGTTTCACGTTTCTCTGCGGGTAATTTTTTGGAGTCGTCCAGGCCGACGATGCGCCGCTTCGGATCGAGAATTACCGCGGCGGCCACCACCTGGCCGAACAAAGAGCCTCGGCCCACTTCATCCAGTCCGGCAATGCGCTGCCAGCCGCACTTTCGGGCCTCACGCTCGTATCGGGAGGAACACTGCTTCGCCATCACCGCGGATTTTAGCACGCCGGAATTTGCAATGAGTCGAAGATTACATCGCCAGTTGCGTAGTTTCCTGAACCGCAAATGGTGGAGGGAGCTGCGAATGAAGACGCTCAAAAGATGTTGGCGTCATGCGGCTTGGGCAGTGAATTACATTCGTGCCCATCCGTATCAATCCGTGGTTCAAATCCTGCTGGCGTTCCCGGTTTCTGGGAGCCATCTCATAGATGTGATTTGTGGGTCGCGGCTTCAGCCGCGACATCCTGACTCAAAGAAAAGCAGGGCTTTAGCCCCTGGCCGGCGATCCATTTCGAATGCCTGACCATTTCTGAGAACTACTTCTAGCGCCGCCACACTATGCGCCCGGCGACCACCGTGGCCATCGGCGCGCCGCGGAATTCGCGGCCGTCAAACGGCGAATTTTTCGATTTGCTCACGGATTCCGCCGCGCGGAATGTCCACGCATGCTCGGTCGAGAAGACCGTCAGGTCACCCGGCTCATTTTCCGCGATCCGGCGCTGCTTGCCGAGGACGCGCGCGGGTCCCGAGGTAAACAATTCCACCATGCGCATCAGCGAAAGTTTTCCGGAGTGCACGAGCTCAAGCCCCAGGCCAATGGCCGTTTCGAAACCCGTCACTCCAAAGGGCGCCTTGTCGAATTCCACGTCCTTCAGTGCCGCTTCATGCGGCGCGTGGTCGGTGGCGATCGCATCCACCGTGCCATCGGCCAGGCCGGCGATCAGCGCGTCGCGATCCTCGCGTGAAGCCAGCGGCGGATTCATCTTGTAGCGCGTGTCGTACTGCACGTCTTCATCGGTCAGCGTGAAATGGTGCGGCGTCACTTCGCACGAAACCGGCAAACCTTTAGACTTGGCGTCCCGCACCAGTTCCAGCGAAGCGCGCGCGGAAAGATGCGCGATATGCAGCCGGCAGTTGGTGAGCGCGCCCATCTGCACGTCGCGCCCAACCGCCAGCGATTCCGTCGCCGCCGGCATCCCGCGCAATCCCAGGCGCACCGATTGTTTTCCCTCGCGCATCACCGCGCCGGCAAACAGGGAGCTGTCCTCGCAATGATCGATCACCGGCAAATCCAGCGCGCGGCAGTATTCCATCACCTGCCGCAGGAGTTTTGCTGTCGCGATGGGCCTTCCGTCGTCGGAAACGGCGACGATTCCGGCCTGCTTCATCGCCGCGATTTCCGCCAGCGCCTCGCCCTTGCTGCCGATGGATGCCGCGCCGATGGGCCACACCCGCACCGGAGACACCGCCGCGGCGCGTTCCATGATCGAGCGCGTCAGCGAAGCATTGTCATTCACCGGACGCGTGTTCGGCATCGGGCACACCGCGGTGAAGCCGCCGTGCGCCGCCGACCGCGTGCCGGTCTCAATCGTCTCTGAAGATTCGCCGCCCGGTTCGCGCAGGTGGCAGTGCAGATCGATAAAGCCCGGAGCCACTATCAGGTTTGCGGCGTCGAAAATTTCCGCCCCTTGCGCGCGCGAAGCGAGTTGTCCCGAGGGCGCGACCGCCGCGATGCGATCTCCATCCAGCAAAATGTCGCGTGGCGCATCCGTCCCGCTCGCGGGATCGAGAACGCGCCCATTGCTAATCAGCAGCATGTGAAGAATCCCTTTCCGAAGAGGAGTCCGGACCGGCCATCAGGAACAGCAGCGCCATGCGCACCGCCAGGCCGTTGGTGACCTGCTCGAGCACGCACGATTGCGGCCCGTCCGCCACCGCCGGATCGATTTCCAGCCCGCGCACCATCGGCCCCGGATGCATGACCAGCGCATCGGGCTTGGCCAGACGCAAACGCTCCGGCGTCAGTTGGAATTGCAGAATATATTCGTCAACGGAAAGCGAGGGCTCATGCAGCCGCTCCTGCTGCACGCGCAGCGTGAGCACCACATCCGCGCCTTCCAGCGCGTCCTCGATGCGCGTGACGCGCCGCACCTGGCCGCTTCCCGAGGCGATCCCTTCGATCTCCCGCGGCACCCACATGGCCGGGCCGCACAGCGTGATGCGGCAGCCGAATTTTGAGAGCAGGTGAATGTTCGAGCGCGCCACGCGGCTGTGCAGGATGTCGCCCAGAATGGTGACCTTCAGTCCTTCGAGAGTTCCACGCCGGTCGCGAATGGTCAGCGCGTCCAGCAGCGCCTGCGTGGGGTGCTCATGCGTGCCGTCCCCGGCATTGATCACCGGCAGGTCCAGGTTGCGCGCCACGAAATCCGGAGCGCCGGACGAACTATGTCGCATCACGATACAATCCGGCTTCATGGCATCCAGCGTCCGAATCGTGTCCAGCAGGGACTCGCCCTTCTTCAGGCTGGAGGACTCCGCCTGCAGGTTCATCTGGTCCGCGCCCAGCCGCGCCGCCGCCGTGCCAAAGGAAATGCGCGTGCGCGTCGATGGCTCGAAAAACGCCAGCGCCACGGTTTTTCCGCGCAGCGTGGCCAATTTTTTAAGGGGATGCCGCTGAATTTCCTGGAAGGGTTTCGACTGGTCCAGCAAAAATAAAATTTCTTCGGCGCTGAGCGGTTCTATCCCTAGCATGTGGCCGAAACGAAATGGCACAGCAATCCTCGGAATCTTGGCCAGGCCCGCGGCAGCAGCCGGCGTCAGGGAACGCGCTCAACCAGCATGACGCGCTCTTCCTGATCAATCTCGTTCAGTCGGACTTCGACGATTTCGGTGTCGCTGGTCTGCACGTTGCGTCCCACAAACGAAGCCTCGACCGGAAGTTCGCGATGCCCGCGGTCGATCAGCACGCACAGCCGCACCCGCTTCGGGCGCCCCAGGTCGAACAGCCCGTTCATGGCCGCGCGAATCGTGCGGCCCGTGTACAACACGTCGTCCACCACCACCAGATCTTTGTCGTCCACAGGAAAGGGAATGTCGCTCGATTGCAGCACCGGCTGCGCGGCAACCTTGGAAAGATCGTCGCGGTACAGCGTGATGTCCAGCGTTCCCACCGGAACGTCCACGCCGTCGATTCCGCGCATGGCCTGCGCAATGCGCTTGGCCAGCGGCACGCCGCGGCGCCGGATTCCGATCAGCGCCAAGTTGGAAGTCCCGCCGCTTTTTTCCACGATTTCGTGGGCTACACGCTGCAGCGTGCGGTCGATTTCCGTGGCCGTCATCAACTGCGT
>Ga0075028_100000568_pt1 | contig 13318 bp, 5 predicted proteins | sample LitLauG_LLR_2014_FD_71390 | JGI IMG/M metagenome (GOLD analysis project Ga0075028, IMG submission 71390) | Freshwater sediment microbial communities from Pennsylvania, USA - Little Laurel Run_MetaG_LLR_2014 | ecosystem: Environmental > Aquatic > Freshwater > Creek > Sediment | place: USA... | reverse complement strand
CATGAGCACTATCCGCACCATCAATACTAGTGAGACCACGTACCTCACTGCTTTCAACGCAGGATACGCCCGCGACCTGGCCAGCATGGGGCCGGGCGATGGCGACTGTTCCAGCGCGACCTACCGTTCCGCCCAGCATGCCTGCCTGCTTGACGGCCAGCTGGCTGGCCCAACGTGCACGGGCGCCAACTGGTGCATTAAAGGCGGCTTCAAGTTTGCCGTGACGCCGGTTTGCGACGACCGGTTGGGATGCTCCGGCTACGTGATTACGGCAGTGCCGCTCAAGCCGGGTGTCTCAGGGGTAGCGAATTTCTGTTCGGCGTCAGATCTGGTGATCCGCACACGCCGCGGGCCGCCGCCGGCTCTTCCTTTGGAAACGGAAGAAGCCTGCAAGAAATGGCCGCCGGTCCCTTAGTAGGGAATTAGTCCCATAAGTACAGATGAACTATCTAGCTGCGCATTAAGCTAGAACTTGCTGGCTGGCGATAACCACAATGCAGCTAACCGATCAGTGAAGTTGGCCAATTGCTAACTGCCAATTGCTTACTTCACTCCCACCAACTCCACGTCAAAAATCAGAACAGAGTTAGGCGGGATGATTTTGCCGAAGCCTTTTTCGCCGTAACCGGCGGCGGCGGGGATTTTGAGCTGGCGTTTGCCGCCGGCTTTCATGCCGGCCACGCCTTCGTCCCAGCCTTTGATTACTTTGCCATCGCCCAGAACGAAGTCAAAGGGCTCATCGTCCTCTGATGCGTCAAACTTCTTGCCGTTGGTGAACCAGCCCGTGTAATTCACGCTCACGGTCTTGCCCTTCACCGCCAGCGGGCCGTTGCCGGTCTTGATGTCCCAGTACTCAACGCCGGACGCAGTAGTATGCGGATTGCCGCTCACTTTGGTGGGGACAGGGTCCTTGGCCGGCGCGGGCGTTGGGGTGGCTTTTTTCGCCTGGGCAAACAGCAACGCCGCACCCATCAGCAGCGTGATCAACAGGTAAGTCGGTTTCATCTGGTGCTCCTTTGCCAGAAATCATTGGCAACAATCATTACACGAATGATAAATCAAACGGCTCCTGGTCCCGAAAGAGAGTGAGCCGGCCGCTTGCGATCAAAAGCTCACGGCTCATCTGCTCTGCGGTTCCTTTGCCGCCCGGCGCAATGCTGACGAGCACTGCCGCCGGGCGACGATGATTTCTTACGGTTGAACGGTGATGGAAATATTCAACTGCTGGCTGGGGTTGGCCGGATTCGGACTTCCCGCGCTGGTGGTTGATGTGGCCGATACCGCGAACTGCGTTGTTCCCGCGGGTGTTGCCGGAGCGGGAGGTGTGGTGGTTGATCCGCCTCCGCAACTCGCCAGGCCTGCAATAGCCAGGGCGAACATGGCTAGAGTCAGCAGAGTGCGTCTGCGGCGGCGCTGCCAGGCGCCACCCATGAATACGAAGCCCAGTCCGAACGGAACCAGGCAGGCTACAACTGCATAGAGGCTCCGGTTGGGACGCAGTCCCGGGAAGGGGTTAATCAACGCCGCATGTGGACCCGTGGTTTTGACCACCAGCGACGTACCCACACCGATAAGGCCCGGTCCCACGTTGATGGATGCGGGCGTAAACGTACACGTGGTGAGCGCGGGCAGAGTACCGCAGGAGAACGTTACGGTACCCGAAAATCCGCTTACCGATTGTGCGGAAATGTTGATGTTGGCGGCTTGTCCGGCCAATACGGTGACCGTGGATTTGTCCGGAGTAAGTTTGTAATCCGGCGCGCTGATGGTTTCAACAAACACGGCGGACGTGCTGCCGGCGAAGTTGCCGTTCCCCGTGTACGTTGCCGTAATCGAGTGAGTCCCCGCGGTAAAGGTAGGCACGATGATGGTGGAGACTCCGCTGGCGTTGGTCGGTGCGGCTCCCAGAACCGTGGCGCCTTCGTTGAACGTAACGTTGCCCGTGGGCGTTCCACCGGAGGACGCGAGGGTGGCCGTTAAAGTAATCGCAACGCCAACCTGTCCGGGGTTCAGTGACGATGTGACCACCGTGGTGCTGGCGGCCGCCGTGATGGTTTGCGTCTGAGTGGCCGATGTGCTGGCCGAATCGTTGGCATCTCCACCGTAGGAAGCCGTGATGCTGTGCGGTCCCGTCGCCAGGGTTGACGTGGTAAAGCTGGCGGCTCCGGCGGTAACTGCTCCTGTGCCCAAGGTGGTTGCGCCATCTTTAAAGGTGACGGTTCCCGTTGCGGCCGCCGGCGTGACAGTCGCGTGGAACGTTACCGGGCTTCCGAAAGCTGCCGTCGTGGTTGCAGCCAGCACGGTAGTGGTGGCCGTCTGGTTCACTGTAAGCGTCTGTGCCGCGGACGCGCTCGCGTTAAAGTTGCCATCGCCTCCGTAAGAAGCCGCGATGGGATGCGTCCCGACTGCCAGAGCAGAAGCACTGAACGTAGCCACGCCCGCTGTTACCGTGCCGGTACCGAGAGTGAGGGCTCCGTCAGTAAACGTGACCGTGCCGGTTGCCGCGCTGGGGTTGATCGTGGCCGTCAGGGTTACAGTTTGTCCAAACGTTGCAGGATTCACACTGAACGCCACCGCTGTAGTGGTGGTCGCCTTGTTCACTACCTGGTTCACCGCCGCTGACGTGCTGGGGTTGTGCGTGGCATCGCCCGCATACGCGGTGGTGATGGCATGCGTGCCCACCGTGAGTGACGTGGTGGTAAACGAGGCTTGTCCGGCTACAAGTGCCACGGTGCTCAGTGGAGTGGCTCCGTCATTGAACGTTACATTGCCGGTTGGAGTTGTGCCTCCGGCAACCGTGGCCGTGAATGTAACGGACTGCCCGAAGACCGTCGGGTTCACACTGGAAACCTGCGTGGTCGTGGTAGGTGCTCCGTTTACTACCTGAATTACTGCGGGGGAAGTGCTGGCGGCATGCGTTGCGTCGCCGGCATAGACCACTGTGATGGGATGCGAACTTGGCGCCAGAGCTGACGTGCTGAATGTGGCCTGGCCTGCTGCCAGTGCAACCGTGGCAAGAGGCGTTGCGCCGTCATTGAACGTGATGTTGCCCGTCGGGGTTGCTCCGCCCGCGACCGTCGCGGTGAAGGTAACGCTTTGTCCCACGGTCGAGGGGTTCAAGTTCGACGCCACGGCTGAAGTGGTGACCGTAAGTGGATTCACCGCCTGGCTGACGGCAGCGGACGTACTGGGATTGTGCGTGCCATCGCCACCGTAGCTTGCGGTAATGCTGTGCGTTCCCGTGGTGAGGGCGGATGTAGTGAAGGTGGCTTGTCCGGCGGTGAGAGCCACGGCTCCCAGCGCCGTTGCTCCGTCACTGAACGTGACATTGCCAGTCGGGGTTGCGCCACCGGTGACCGTGGCCGTGAACGTAACGGACTGCCCCACAATCGAGGGGTTCAAGCTGGAGACCAAAGCAGTTGTTGTAGGCGTTCCATTCACCACCTGGATCACAGCTGGTGAAGTGCTGGCGATATGGATTGTGTCGCCGGCGTAGGCCGCGGTGATGGAATGTGATCCCGCTGACAGAGCTGACGTGCTGAACGTGGCTTGGCCTGCTGCCAGTGCAACCGTGGCAAGAGGCGTTGCACCGTCATTGAACGTGACGTTGCCGGTGGGCGTTATTCCGCCCGTGACCGTGGCAGTGAAGGTGACGCTTTGTCCCAGATTCGACGGATCCAAATTGGATGTGAGTGCCGTTGTCGTGGGAGTGATTACAGTCACCACCTGGCTCACTGGCGCTGAAGAGCTTGGGGCATGCGTAGCGTCGCCTGCGTAGTTGCCGGTAATGCTGTGCGTCCCCACTGGGAGCCCTCTTGTATTGAAAGTCGCCTGTCCGGCGGCGTCCAGGGGCACCGTGCCCAGAGTACTAGTTCCCAAATTGATAATGACGTTACCCGCGGGAGTGGCACCGCCCGTGACCGTCGCTGTAAAGATCACATTCTGGCCCAGTACTGACGGATTTGGGGCGGAAGTCAGTGTCGTGGTGGTCGCAGTTCCTGCGCAGAGGTGGCGGTCAGCAACCACGGAGGGGAACGGCGTGCTGGCCGCGGCCAGTCCGGTGAAAGCAATGTTGTCGATGGTCCAGCCGGAAGCGCCGCCAAGATTGTCAGTACCGATGCGGAAGCGGATGCGAATGGTCTTATTCGCCAGACTTACGGGCAGGTTCACCGTGGTGGTCTGCATGTTGGGATAGCTGGCGCTGGCGCCGCTGAAGGCCTGGCGTCCGGCCAGCACGTTTACGTTGCCCACGCTGGCATCCAGCGCGTGATCATAAGGCGGAACAACGGACGCGCCGGCAAGGGTCGTTACGTCAGCCCATGTGGCTCCGTTGTCCTGGCTGATTTCGATCACGCCGCCATCAAAGAACCCTACGGGTGTTCCGCCGAACTCAAAGAGGTAACGATGCGAGAAGCTGAACGAGGATGGGCCCGCGCCGATGACCAGTGCCGGCGAAACCAGGGAAGTGTCCGCGGGCAAATTGGAATCGCCGCCCACCCAGCGATGGTCCAGAGTTGAGAACTGCCGGTGATGCCAGGCAAGCAGGTCAGGCAGATTTTCAGCTGTTCCAGCGGGCGTCCATGCAGAATTGACTGCTTCAACATCGTCAGATTGTGTTGATGCCGGAATCTCATCGTAATTGGCGCGCAGGGAAGCTATGGCGTTGACCGGGCTGGACAAGTTCAGAGCCGGATCAGTAAACGCGATCTGGAAATCCAGCTGTTGAATCGCGGCCGGGCCATTCAGCGCTACCACCACGGAAGCCGTGGTGTTGCCGTTGGCGGTTGCCGGCGGGAAGTTCACGGTGTTGCCGGAAGGGAAAGTCACTCCCGCGGAAGCCGAGGTCACGGTAGCGGTTATCGCCGACAAAGTGGAGCCGCCGTCGTTGTGCAGCGTGATGACCAGGTGTCCGGACTCGGTGTTGTCCAGCACGCCATCGCGATCGCATGAAGTTACGTCATCTGAAAGTGTGGCGCCGGCAAAGGTGAGGCTGGGAAGTTCCCAGTTGCCGCGGCCGTATGTGGCAATGCGCACAAAGCTTCCGTCCGGCGGCATGTAAATGTCGTTTACGCGGACGTTGGGCAAACCGGTCCCAAACGCAGCCCAGCTCACGCCTCCGTTGGTGGAGCGGAACACACCCAGGTCATTCACCACCAGCAAGGTGTTGTTGGTGGCGTCCCGAGGGTCAACAATCACGCGGTTGGCCTGGACGTCGGGCAGGCCGGTATCAGCGCGTGTCCAGGTGGTGCCGCCGTCAATGCTCTTGGCGATGCGCACATTGTTGGTAAGCGGATTTTCTGAAGTCACGTAGAGCGTGGAATTGTCCGCCCAGGTTACGCCGGAGATGTTGGCAAATCCGGTCACAAATTGCGGTCCAATCGAAACGTCTTTCCATGTGGTGCCGCCGTCAACGGTAACGGCCAGGTGGCCGGATCCTCCGGCAATCGCGATATGCAGCGTATCCACCGGACTGATGCCTACTCCGTGCGGGACTCCACGCAAAGCTGCAAGCGTTACCGGTACGTTCCCGCCCACGCCAAGCGTGCCTATGGTTGTCCAATGTACGCCGCCATCAACAGACTTGAAGATATGCAGGCCGCTGTATGTGAAGAAAACTTTTCCCGTGGGATCAGCCGTGGCGGAAGGTGTGCCGATGGGCGTAAAGAACAACTGCTCAGCCGCGGGGATCCCCAGGGAGATGCGGTCCCAGTCTTCGCCCACGTCCGGAGAGCCGGCCGTGAGATTGGAGAACATCGAGTTGAATTCAACGGTGCCCAGCGACGAGGCGGCGTTGGCCTGACTCCAGCCCGCGCCCAATCCGTCACCTCCAATGGTCTGGTTGTAGATAGTGGAGCTGCCGGAGCGGGCGCGCGTGCCCACATCCTGCATGCCGGAGATTACGCCGGCGGGAACAGCCGGTGATGATGCGATGGAATACACCAGGAACGTTTGCAGCCCGCTGTTCTTGGAACTGGTAAAGGTGGCGGCCGCGTCAGTGCTCACGGAAATTCCGCCGTCGGTGCCGAAGACGAGGGTTGCCGGCGCGGTAGGAATAATGGCGGCGGCATGCATGTCCGCGTGCACATAGCTCAGCCCGAACTGGGCCAGCCAGTTGGAAGTCAACGTCCAGGAAGCTCCTCCGTTGGTGGTTCTGGCGCTGCTGAGGTTTCCGCCCAGATACACGGTGTTGCGCGCGGCGTCAGCCGGGTCCACCACAATCATCTGGTTGTAAAAGGACTGATTGTGCATCAGGTCCATGTTGGGATTGTCAGTGTTGCCGGCGGCGTTGGTGGGAATCTTGGCGTTGATGGCCAGAGCAGTCCAGGTCAGGCCGCCATTCGCCGAGCGGAAAAGGTCTCCCTGGTCAGTGGACGCGACGTTTTCGGCGAAGGCGTAGACAACCGCGTCACCCGGCGCGCCGACGGAAAGGGTCGCGCGTCCGCCGGTAAAAGGGGTAAGCCCTGTGTTAGGGACTGGATTCCATGTTGCGCCGGAGTCTGCGGAAATGTAATTTGTGCTGGCGGTGCCACAGGAGGTGGCGGGAACTCTTGTGCCGCACGGCTGCGCGTTGGCCAGCCAGCCCGCGCTGGTTTTTACAATGCTCCACACGGAATTGCCCAGCACGCCACCCAAGGCAACTTGCACAAACGTGGCGCCGCCATCGGTCGAACGGAACATTCCTACGTCAGTGGCTGCGAGAACAATGTCCTGTGCAGCGGTGGTTCCCACGCTGGTGTCGACTTTAATATCGCGCACTGACATGGCTGTGCCCAGGTCAACCGGAGTGCTCCACGTGACGCCGCCGTCAATGGATTGTGTGACCGATCCGCCGACATTGATGATGTCAAAAGGATCTCCCGTGCCCAGATAGAGGACGCTCGTCGAGCGCCCGAAGGTGACTGATCCGCCACCAGTGGTTGTTACGGAATCCTGCAGCGGAGTCCACGTGGGATTGGCTGCCGAGAAATTGCTGGTGCTCCACAATCCGCCGCCGGAAGTCAGCAGGTAGAGATGATCGGTAATGGCCGGGTCGGGAAGGATGGTGCGGATTCTTCCGCTGTCCGCCGCGCGCAGCGTGAAAGGACCATTCTGTTCATAGTCAGCGCCGGTGGGGCCGATGGGAATCCACACCGGCAGTCCCGGAATGATGGCCGCCGAACTGGCGCCGCGGACCGCAGTCGATGACATTGCGTGGGCCGCTGCCACACGCTCCATGCGCAAATTGTGCAACTGCTGCTTGTACTGGACTGAAGGCACTCCGTGGGCCATGATTTGCCATGCCATGCGCGCCTGCGGATCGTCGCGGTCCGGACCTTCCTTGCCGTCAGCCTCGCGCTCCGCAGCCTGGCGGGCCTGGGCCTGTGCCTGAACCAACGGGTTTAGAGTGCTGTCATTCTGCGCCTGAGAAGCAGAATTGCTCCCCTGTCCGAACGCTCCTAACGTGAAAAGCAGCAACGCTGCTGTCCGGGCAAATAGCTGATAGGTTGGCGTTCCAGAAACTTGAACTGAATGTTCGTTGTCGCAGTCCATCAAGCAGGCAGTCTTCATGTGTCGAAAGTTCCTCAGGCCGAGTCGGCGGATATGAGTAGTCTTTTTGTGCACAAACAAAAAATCGACGAACCATAAGTGCAAAGCTCACAGGCGCACGCAGTCCAACGGACAATACTCTGGTTGCAGGACTGCTGATCGTCCACGTGTCGCCTGAGCTGAATATTCCAGCGGTGCTGTATTCCAACGAAACTGAAACGCTTGAGTTTCTGGGCTTTCCAGATCCTGGTACCTAGGGGAAATACTAGGGTTAAGAGTTAAGAGGATACACAGAAACACGCAAGTTCAGTGAGTACGCGAGTACTCTTTCTTTTTGCGGTGTGTAAGATGTTGAATAACGGCAATTTATCCGAGTTCGAAGGCCACAGAGCAAGGCGCGCGCGGTTAAGACTCAAGGTGCTGCTTCGCTCCCTGGAGCGTTGTTCTGGCAGCGCTCCAGGGCCATGCTTCGGGCTTGTCTTCCTCGCCAATGCTTCGGTCCCAGATTCGCATCCTGCGGATGGTTCCGTGAAACAATCTTGGGGAGCCCAGGGCAACGGTTTTTTGTTTTCCCTATACCATCAAGAGCTGCTCAAGGATGCTCAATGCTTTAGCTACTCCGGCTGGCTTGCGTTGGTCGCGCCCCACTTCCAATGGCGGATTTCCGGGAGATCCTCGCCGTGTTTTTCGATGTATTCCTTGTGTTCGATCAGCTTGTCCTTGAGCTGCTGTTTCAGGTAGAGGCCCTTCTCACCAGTTTGCGGCAGGCGGTCGACGGTGTCCATCACCAGGTGGAAGCGGTCCAGATCGTTCAACACCGTCATGTCGAAGGGTGTGGTGATGGTGCCTTCTTCCTTGTAGCCGCGTACGTGGATGTTGTCGTGGTTGGTGCGCCGGTAGGTCAGCTGGTGGATCAACCATGGGTAGCCGTGGAAGGCGAAGATCACCGGCTTGTCCTTGGTGAAGAGTTCGTCGAAATCCCGATCGCTCAATCCGTGCGGATGCTCGGTCTGCGGCTGCAGCTTCATGAGGTTGACCACGTTGACCACCCGGATTTTCAGGTCGGGCAGATGCGTGCGCATAATCGAGACGGCAGCCAGCGTTTCCAGCGTGGGAACGTCACCACAGCAGGCCATGACCACATCGGGCGCAGCAGCTTGGTCGTTGCTGGCCCATCGCCAGATGCCGACGCCCTCCGTGCAGTGTCTGACGGCGGCATCCATCGCCAGCCATTGCGGCGCCGGGTGTTTGCCCGCGATCACCACGTTGACGTAATGGCGGCTGCGCAGGCAGTGGTCCATTACTGACAGCAGGCAGTTGGCATCCGGCGGAAGGTAAACACGCACCACCTCGGCCTTCTTGTTTACCACGTGGCCGATGAAACCAGGGTCCTGGTGCGTGAACCCGTTGTGGTCCTGGCGCCAGACATGCGAGGCCAGCAGGTAGTTTAACGAGGCAATCTTTCGCCGCCACGGCAGCCGCGACGTGACCTTCAGCCACTTGGCGTGCTGGTTGAACATGGAATCGACAATGTGGATGAACGCCTCATAGCAGTTGAAGAGACCATGCCGTCCGGTAAGCAGGTAGCCCTCCAGCCAGCCTTCGCATTGGTGCTCGCTGAGCATTTCCATCACGCGCCCGGTGGGCGCGAGGAATTGGTCATCGGGAAGGGTAGCGGCGTCCCATTGGCGTTGGGTCACTTCAAAGAGGGCTTCCAACCCGTTGGAGATCGTCTCGTCCGGGCCAAAAACGCGAAAGTTCCGCTGCTCACCGTTCAGCTGGGTCACGTCGCGCAGAAAAGGCCCGAGCACACGCGTGTCGCCGATACCGCGCACTCCCGGCGACGGCACGTCCACCGCGTAGTCGCGGAAATCCGGCATCCGCAGGTCGCGCAGCAGCATGCCGCCGTTGGCGTGGGGATTCGCGCCCATGCGTCTTTCCCCCTGGGGCGCAAGTTCGGCCAGTTCAGGTTTCAGGCGGCCCTGCTCGTCGAAGAGTTCCTCTGGCCGATAGCTCCTCAGCCAGTCTTCCAAAAGCTTGAGGTGCTCGGGATGTCTAGCCGGGTCAGAGATCGGCACTTGGTGCGAACGAAAAGTTCCCTCAATTTGCAAACCGTTGACCATCTTCGGCCCCGTCCATCCCTTGGGTGACTTGAGGACGATCATCGGCCAGAGCGGGCGCACGAGCTTGCCGTGGACGCGGGCGTTTTGTTGGATTCCTTGGATCTGCTCTACCACTGTGTCGAGTGTTGCGGCCATGGCCTCATGCATCAACTGGGGATCGTCACCCTCGACGAAGTAAGGCGTCCACCCATAGCCCCTGAGCAACTGTTCCAATTCCTCACGGGAGATGCGGGCGAAGAGCGTGGGATTGGCGATCTTGTAGCCATTCAGGTGCAGGATTGGCAGTACCACGCCGTCCGTGGCAGGATTGAGAAACTTGTTGGAATGCCACGCCGTGGCCAGCGGTCCCGTCTCTGCCTCGCCATCGCCCACCACGCAGGCGACGATCAGATTGGGATTGTCGAACACCGCACCGAACGAATGGCTGAGCGAATAGCCCAGCTCGCCACCCTCGTGGATCGATCCCGGACACTCCGGCGATGCGTGGCTGGGAATACCTCCGGGAAACGAAAACTGAAGAAAAAGCTTCCGTAGCCCGGCTTCATCCTGGCTGACATTGGGATAGATCTCGCTGTACGTGCCCTCAAGGTAAGTGTTGCTCACAACGGCCGGACCACCGTGCCCCGGGCCGGAAACGTAAATCATGTCCAGGTCGTATTTCTTGATGACCCGGTTTAAATGCGCGTAAACGAAGTTCTGACCGGGCGTGGTGCCCCAGTGTCCCAGCAGCATGTGCTTCACATCAGCGAGCGTCAGTGGCCGCTTCAGCAGCGGATTGTCGTAAAGGTAAATCTGGCCAACCGACAGATAGTTGGCGGCGCGCCAATAGGCATCTATCTTGTGAAGCAGTTCTGGGGTGAGTGTTGTGGTCTTCATACTTTACTTTCCTGAATTGAGCCAAGATTAAGGACCCGGGTAACCGTCCTCGCGATCATGAGTTCTTCGTCTGTAGGTATCACCCGCACTTTGACGCGACCGGAGTCGAGTGAAATCAGTGGCGCGTTCTTCGCGTTGCGCTTCTTGTTTAGTTGGATGCCCAGAAAGGCCAGTTTGTCGCAGATCCGCTCCCGGATGACCGGCGAGTTTTCACCAATGCCCGCTGCGAAGATGAGCGTATCCAGGCCGCCCAGTGCCGCGGCGAAGGAGCCGATCCATTTTCTGACCTGGTAGCAAAACAGGTCCACCGCTTCCGCCGCCCGGACGTCGGTGGTTTCTTTCGCGCACAAGTCGCGCAGGTCGGGACTGGTGCCGGAAACTCCAAGCAGACCCGATTCGTGGTTGATCATCTGTTGAAACCGGGCGGCGGTCATGCGTTGGGTCCGCGCCAGGTAGTAAACCAATCCAGGATCCAAGTCTCCCGCGCGGGTGCTCATCACTAATCCTGAGGTGGGAGTGAAGCCCATGCTGGTGTCAATGCTTTTTCCGTTGCGCACCGCGGCCAGGCTGGCGCCATTGCCCAGGTGAGCCAGAATCACCCGGCCCTTGGTGGCCGCGGGATCGAGACGGCCCAGTTCCTCCATTAAATATGTATAAGAAAGTCCGTGAAAGCCGTAGCGCTCGACGCCCTTTGCCGTATAGCGCCTTGGGATGGGCAGTAACTTGGCGACCCGTGGCATGGCCCGGTGAAACGCGGTGTCAAAACACGCTACCTGAGGCAGTTTCGGATGCCGCCGCAAGACCGCCTCGATCAACGCGATCTCACGCGGCAGGTGATCAGGATCATACGGCGTGATGCGGTGCAACTCCGCGAGCAACTTCCGCGTGACTCGCTCCGGTTCGGAATGCTTCATGCCGTGGACAACACGGTGTCCAACGCCTTTCACCAGCGCGAAAACCGGCTGGGCCTCAAGCCACTTCAGCAGAAAGCCAGCCGCAGTGCCATGGTCAGAGGCCGCCAGACGGAGGGGTGCCTGCGATTTTCCGGTTGGATCGTTCACGATCAAATTTGTTCCGCTCAATCCGATGCGATCAATCTTGCCATCGAGCCGCCGCCGCAGCGTTGCGCCTGCTTCATACACCGCAAACCGGATGCTCGACGAGCCGCCATTGATCGTTAGGACGCACGGCAGCGCAGATTTCATGCGCCACCTCCCGCAATAGAACCACCCGTGTCAATTTGCACCGGTCCTCGCGCCCCGAGTGGGGCAGAAGAGACCACGTCAGGTGGAAAGAGCACTTTGAAGATTCCCAGGGCGGCGGCTGTCATCGGCGCCGCGAGAGCCACTCCGAGGGGGCCGGCAATGACGGCAAGTAGAAGTTGCACAGTCAAGGTCAGAGCGGGAGGCAGCCGAACGATTTGGCGCTGCAGTAGAGGCGTGATGATGTTGCCCTCTAGAAAATGTACAAGGACAAAGAGGAGAACGGTAAGCAAGCCTTCTCCTGGGCTGATGGCGAGCGCCAGCAAGACCGCGGGGACTACCGAGAGGATCGGCCCCACGTTCGGGATAAAGGTCATCAGCGCCGCGATGATGCCGAGAGTTCCGGCGAGGGGGACTCCAAGTGCCCACAGTCCGAGCGTCACGAGAATGCCAACCGCCACCATGGATAACATCTGCGCCAGAAGCCACCAGCGAAGATTACGGACGGCGCTGACGGCACAAGTAGAAAAGGTGGCGCGATAGCGTACGGGTACAGTTCGCCTGATTCCAGAGAAATAGACGTCGGGCTCCGCAGCAAGATAGAGTCCGAGGATCCCCACAATCACCAGTCCGGCGAGCAGGCTGGCGGTACTGAGTACCACACCGCCGATGCGCGTGAGTGCGTAACTGAAGCTGTCAGCCATCGGGGAGTAGCCCGACCACTGGGCCAGAAGCCAGCGACCCCAGCCGTGTCCCTTGACCCGCTCCACCAGGTTTTGTGCAGCCGGAGGAAGATCAGTCTGAAGCTTGGCAAGTTGTTCAACGAGGCTGGGGCCACTGATCCACAAAGTGACCAGGATAAGACCCGAAGCTGTAAACAGGATGAGAGTGAGTGCCACTCCTTGTTGCAGTTTTAGTTTTGCCTTGATCCAATCGACGATGACGGTTAGAAAGACGGCAACCACAATTGCGGCAAAGAGGAGTAAAAGTATGACCCGGCCAAGCCACGCCAGGACAATGGCCAGCGACAAGGCGGCCGCCAGCAGCAAGATGGAGACAGCGAGAGTCTTGGGCGCGCTGTCAGCCGAAGATGTCCCGCTTTCGTCCATGTAGTAATAGTGTATCTCCTCAACTTTACTAGAGAATAACCCCTGGCAACTTGTTGATTTGATTGGTGGGCGGTCACGGGCTCGAACCGTGGACCTCCTGCTTGTAAGGCAGGCGCTCTAACCAGCTGAGCTAACCGCCCGGACGCGCGGTGGGTGGTACTTGGGCAGTATAGAAGGGTTTGCCGGGCGTGGTCAAAAGTGAATGCGACAATCCGCTCCAGTGCCCTCATTGCAGACAAGTTACTAACGTCACCGGACAGTGTCCGTTTGCCGTATTGGGTCTACGACCAGTGTGTTAACCTCGGCCCAAGTAGACCCTTAGAAAGCCTCCGATGCCATCTTTTGCCGACAAGATTCCGACGATTCTGGTCCTCGCAGTTCTGGTGGGCATCTTTGTGGCTTTGCGGCGTCGGGTACGGTCTCCGCGGCTGAATCTTTGGACGGTAGCCTGGGTCCTGATCTTTATTCACTTCGTGGCGGG
>Ga0075028_100000567_pt1 | contig 13323 bp, 13 predicted proteins | sample LitLauG_LLR_2014_FD_71390 | JGI IMG/M metagenome (GOLD analysis project Ga0075028, IMG submission 71390) | Freshwater sediment microbial communities from Pennsylvania, USA - Little Laurel Run_MetaG_LLR_2014 | ecosystem: Environmental > Aquatic > Freshwater > Creek > Sediment | place: USA... | reverse complement strand
CCGCTGTCGGCAACGACAACGATGCGCGAAAACTTGATCGACCTCATCGACGCCACCCTCTGCAACTCACGCAACCCGTGCCCGATTGGACTTCCGACGAGCCCGCACAACGAATTCGCGGATCAGGCGGAACAGCGGTATATCCTTCTTCTTTCAGGATATTTTAAGCTTACACGGCCCGGTGAGGCTCCCAACCCGGCAAATTACTGATGGTGAAACTACGGATGTCGGCCCCGAGCATTTGCCTGTTGGGCGTCTGATCGTCGCCGAGAATCTCCTACTCACAGCCCGGCCATCGGGCAATGTCCTCGACCTGCGCAACACTGCCGCACCGGAACCGCGCAACTGCAATTTATTTCGCTTGACTGTGTCTCTGGCGACCGATGCTCCGCAGCATCACTAAACGGAAATGAGACTGAGCACGCTTGTCATCGTCGAAACCGGCGTTCAATATGGCCGCAATTCCGCCATAAGTGCGGGGGGCGTGAGGGGATCATGGATGAGCTGATCGGGCGTCTCGTCGCCAAAGTCGGCGTCGAACGAAGTGCCGCTGAAACGGCGGTCGGCATCATCCTCGACTTCCTGCGCAAAGAAGGACCAGCTGACAAGGTGCAGGCCCTCATCGACCTGCTTCCGGGGGCGGAAGCGTTGCTTGCTAAACAATCGGAAGGCGGGGGCGGCATGTTTTCCATGGGCGGCATTATGGGCGCCGGCACGAAGATGATGTCGGCGGGGCTAACCATGGGCCAAGTGCAAGGCGTCACGCGGGAAACCATTGCCTATGCCCGGGAAAAGCTCGGCGACGATGCGGTCGGAGAAATCGTCGGCGCAATTCCGGGATTGAGTCAGTTCGTTTGAACCGTTTGACGACGCGGACAAACATAAGAAAAGGCTGAGGGTGAACGATGTCCTATCCCATCACTGATATCGACGGGATCGACGGCGACGTCGCTGTGGTTCTCAAGTCGGTGGGAATTAGGTCGACCGACCGACTGCTCGAGGCCGCGCGTACGGTGAGAGGACGCAAGTCACTCGCCGAGAAGACCGGCTTCGACGAGAAGCAATTGTTGTACTGGGCCAACGTTGCCGATCGCATGCGCATCAAAGGCGTTCGCAAGGAATATTCCGGACTGCTGCAAGCCGCCGGCGTCGATACCGTGAAGGAACTCAAGTATCGAAATCCGTCCAATCTTGCGAAGGCGATGGCCGACGCCAACAGGAAGCGCAAACTGGTCCGCTTGCTCCCGTCGGAAAAAGTCGTCAAGCGCTGGATCGAGAACGCCAAGCTCCTGCCGCTGAAGATCACCTACTAGGGGCCGGACGTCTGCTTGACAGCCCCGCGCTGACCGCGCAAAGCGACCGGCATGGGACACGTTCGTACTCTCGAAAAAACCACCGGCGCCGGGCCAAAATCCCCATCAAATGCGCTTTCGGCGCTGTATTCGCTCGGCCGCCCGCTGGTGATGGGCGTCCTTAACGTGACCCCGGATTCCTTCTCGGACGGCGGTCGGTTCCTCGACCCTGGTACGGCCATCGCCCATGCCACCGAAATGGCCCAACAAGGAGCCGATATTCTGGACATCGGTGCAGAGTCGACGCGTCCTTACGGTGGCCCGGTCCCCGTGTCGGTAGACGACGAGAAGGCGCGGCTCGCGCCGGTCCTTCCGGCAGTCATCAAGCTTGGCCTGCCGGTATCGATCGACACGATCAAAGCTCCCATCGCAGCCTGGGCGCTCGACCAGGGTGCGGTCATCGTCAACGACGTCTGGGGACTCCAGCGCGATCCCGACATGGCGCCCCTGGTTGCCAAACGCGCTGCGCCGGTGATCGTGATGCACAACCGCGAGGCTGCCGACGCTACGATAGATATCATTGCTGATGTGCTCGCGTTTTTTTCCCGCTCGCTGGAGATCGCAGCGCGCGCGGGCATCGCCCGCGAGAATATCGTGCTCGATCCCGGGATTGGCTTCGGCAAGACTCCTGAGCAGAGCATCACCTGTCTCGCTCATCTTGCGGAGTTCAAACTCCTCGGCCTGCCGCTCCTGGTCGGCGCCTCACGCAAACGTTTCATCAACACCGTGACGCCCTCGGCACCGGATGAGCGCATCGGAGGTTCGATCGCCGCCCACCTGCTGGCGGTCCAAAAAGGTGCAGCGATCGTGCGCGTCCATGACGTTGCGGAAACCGTGCAGGCGCTGCGCGTGAGCGCGGCGATCGAGAGCGCGCCATGAGTGATCGCATCTTTATTAAGGGCCTAGCGCTCCACGCCAATCACGGCGTGATGGCACACGAGGCCAAAGTCGGGCAGACATTCAATCTCGACCTCGATCTAGAAATTGATCTTTCCGCTGCAGCCCGTTCGGACAAGGTCGTCGATACGGTCTCATACGACAAGGTGGTCGATTGCGCGAGCGAGGCGTTTTGTGCGCATCGCTACCGTTTGATCGAGGCCGCAGCCGGCCGGGTTGCTGATGCCATCCTCGCCGCCTTTACACGCGTCCGGTCTGTGCGGGTTACGATCCACAAGCCGCACGCTCCTATCGCCGCCACCTTCAACGATGTGGGGGTGACGCTGGTGCGGAATCGTCATGGCTGAGGCGCTGCTCGCGCTCGGCGGGAACGTTGGGAACAGCCGCGCTATTCTTGACCGGGCTATAAACCTACTTTGCAACGGCAAGACAGTGCGTTTGACAGCGCGCTCGTCCGATTACCGAACACCGCCCTGGGGCTTCAAGTATCAGCCGCACTTCGTCAATCTTGCCATCGCAGTCGAGACAACGCTGAGCCCCCAGGAGCTGCTGGAACGCGCACAAGCGGTAGAATTGCGGCTCGGCCGCGATCGTGCCCATGAAAAACGCAACGGGCCGCGCACTGCCGATATCGACATCATTGCCTATGACGATGTGACCTTGAACGAAGCCAGTCTGACGCTGCCGCATCCGCGCTGGTTTGAGCGTCCTTTTGTATTGCTGCCGCTGGCCGAAATCGCCGGAGAACGGGTGATCGGCGGCCGGCGCGTGGATGAAACCGCAGAAGCCGTCGACGCCGGCGGCATCTACCGCCTGCCCTAGCCGCACTGGCTTACCGGGTATGCATCTTGCTTGAACTCAATGGCCCGATCGTGAGTCCTGTGTCATTTTGCCTGCATGACCGATGAGCTTCCCCTAGCCGCTGAATTCCCGCCGACGACCCAGGCGGAATGGCGCAAGCTCGTAGACGCCGCGCTCAAAGGCACCGCTTTCGACAAAAGACTGGTCAGCCAGACTTATGACGGTCTGCGTATCGAGCCTCTGTATGCGCGCGCGGCACGATCAAAGCCGGTCGCTGGACGGCCTGCGTTGCCGTGGCAAATTCTTCAGCGCATCGATCATCCCGATCCGGCCGCCGCCAATGCGCAGGCCCTTGAGGATCTCGAAAATGGCGCGACCGGGCTCACGCTCGTCTTCGCCGGTTCCCTCAACGCCAATGGCTACGGCCTTGCTGCCACGCCCGAGACGCTCGCGCGCGTACTCAATGACATCCAGCTCGATGCCGGCGTCACCTTCGACTTCAATCTCAGCCCGGCGACGCGCGAGGCCGTGCAGTATTTCGTAGCGCTGGTCAAAAACCGCAAACTTGCGCCCGCCTCGGTTGATCTGCGCGCCAGCTTGAACCCTATCGGTGGGCTTGCCGCCACCGGCGTGAGCCCACGGCCGTGGAACGAATTATCGAAAAATGTCGCTTCAGCCGGGCGCGATCTTGCCGGGCAAGGCTTTCGCGGGCCCTTCATGGTGGCGGACGGACGCATCATCCACAATGCCGGCGGCTCTGAGGCGCAGGAGCTCGCCTTCGCGCTTGCCGCTGCAGTCGATTGCCTACGCGCGCTGGAGGCAGGTGGCACGCCGCTCGATGCCGCGCGGGGCATGATCTATTTCCGCCTCGCTGCCGATGCCGACCAATTTCTCACCATCGCGAAATTCCGCGCGGTTCGGAAATTGTGGGCGCGGGTTGAAGAGGCCTGCGGCCTGACTCCCAAGCACGTTACGGTCGCCGCGGAAACCGCATGGCGCATGATGACCCGCCGCGATCCTCACGTGAACATGCTGCGCACGACCATCGCGGTTGCCGCAGCCGGTCTCGGCGGCGCCGACAATATCGCGGTGCTGCCGCACACCGCCGCGATCGGGCTTCCTGACGCGTTTGCGCGCCGGGTCGCACGCAACACACAGCTCATTCTTCTTGAAGAGTCCAACCTCGCCAAGGTTTCGGATCCGGCCGCCGGCTCCGGCGCGATCGAGGATGTGACAAACAAGCTCGCTGCCACGGCATGGCTGCAATTTCAGGAGATCGACAAGGCAGGCGGCGCGTGGAGCGCGCTCGAGCGTGGCCTGATCCAGAAAAATGTCGCGGCCGTGCGTGCCGAGCGTGAAAAGGCCGCCGCGCGCCGCAAGGACGCGATCACCGGCACCAGCGACTATCCCGATCTGAACGAAAAGCTACCGGCCGTGCTCAACGTTGCGCCGCTGGCGCCGCCGAAGGAAGCGTCAGCCAAGCCCACGGCCGAGCCATTGCCCTCGATCCGTCTCGCCGAGCCGTTCGAAAAACTGCGCGCGGCTTCCGATCGTGCGCTCGCCAAAACGGGCGCAAGGCCGAAAGTGTTCCTCGCCACGCTCGGCAAGCTGGCCGAATTCACCGCGCGCGCCATGTTCGCGAAAAATTTCTACGAGGCCGGCGGCATCGAAGCGGCCGGCAATGAAGGCTTCAAGGATCAGGCGGCGATGGTGCGCGCCTTCAAGGCGTCGGGCGCAAAGCTCGCCTGTCTATGTTCGTCCGACGCAGTCTACGCGCTGCAGGCCATCCCGGCCGCCAAGGCGCTGACCGCCGCCGGGGCTGTCGTCCATCTCGCCGGCAGGCCCGGCCAGCACGAGGCGGACTGGCAGCAGGCCAGCGTCAAACGCTTCATTTACGTTGGCTGCGATGCACTTTCGACCTTGCAGGCCGCGCATGATATTCTGGGTATCAAATGAGTCAGGTCCCTGATTTCTCCACGGTCGACTTCGCCGATGCCCTCTCGCCGGCCGTCGAGGGCACGATTGAGCCTTGGACAACGCCGGAAGGCATCGCGGTGAAGCCGGTCTATCGCGAACAAGACCTCGCCGGCCTTGATTTCCTCGACACCTATCCCGGCAAGCCGCCGTTCCTGCGCGGCCCCTACCCCGCGATGTACGCAGCGCAGCCCTGGACCATCCGGCAATATGCCGGCTTCTCCACCGCCGAGGATTCGAACGCCTTCTACCGCCGCAATCTCGCCGCCGGACAGAAAGGCCTCTCGATTGCCTTCGACCTTGCTACCCACCGGGGCTATGACAGCGATCACCCCCGCGTCTCCGGTGACGTCGGCATGGCCGGCGTCGCGATCGATTCCATCTACGACATGCGCACGCTGTTCTCGGGCATCCCGCTCGACCAGATGAGCGTGTCGATGACCATGAACGGCGCGGTGCTCCCCGTGCTCGCGCTTTACATCGTTGCGGCAGAAGAACAGGGCGTACCGCACGAGAAGCTGTCGGGCACAATCCAGAACGACATCCTCAAAGAATTCATGGTGCGCAACACCTATATCTATCCGCCCGGCCCCAGCCTGCGCATCATCTCAGACATCTTCGCTTACACGTCGGCCGAAATGCCGAAATTCAATTCGATTTCGGTCAGCGGCTATCACATGCAGGAGGCAGGCGCGACGCAGGATCTCGAGCTTGCCTATACGCTTGCTGACGGCGTCGAATATGTGCGCGCCGGACTGAAGGCCGGCCTGACCATCGATCAGTTCGCGCCGCGCATTTCGTTCTTCTGGGCGATCGGCATGAACTACTTCATGGAGATCGCCAAGCTGCGCGCCGCCCGGATGCTTTGGGCGAAGCTGATGAAACCGTTCAAGCCCGAGGACGCCCGCTCGCTGTCGCTGCGCACGCATTGCCAGACCTCCGGCTGGTCGCTGGCGGCGCAAGACGTGTTTAACAACGTCGCTCGCACCATGATCGAGGCGATGGCGGCGACCCAGGGCCAGACCCAGTCGCTGCACACCAATGCGCTCGACGAGGCGCTCGCATTGCCCACCGATTTTTCGGCCCGGATCGCGCGCAACACGCAGATCGTCCTACAACAGGAGGCCGGCGCCACCCGTATCGTCGATCCCTGGGGCGGCTCTTACTATGTCGAGCGCCTGACCTACGAACTCGCGCAGAAAGCCTGGGGGCATATCGAAGAGGTCGAAGCGCTTGGCGGCATGGCCAAGGCAATCGAAGCCGGCATTCCCAAGCTGCGCATCGAGGAAGCCGCCGCCAAGACGCAGGCACGCATCGACGCTCGCGCACAATCAGTGATCGGCGTGAACAAATATCCGCCGACCGATGAGGCACCGATCGACGTTCTCAGGATCGACAATTCTGCCGTGCGGCAGATGCAGCTCGACAAGCTTGCGCGCCTGAAAACCGAGCGTGACCCGGCTGCGTGGCAAGAAGCGCTCGATGCGCTCACGCGGGCCGCCGATCGCGGGAATGGCAACCTTTTGGCGTTGGCCATCGATGCCGCTCGCGCCAAGGCGACCGTTGGCGAAATTTCAGCGGCGCTCGAAAAGGTTTTCGGCCGCCATCGCGCCGAGATCAAAGCGATCACCGGAGTTTACAAGCGGGAGGTCGGCATGACCGGCGCCGTCGAACGTGTCCGAACAGCCGTTGAGGCCTTTGAAGCGGCAGAAGGTCGGCGCCCTCGCCTGCTTGTCGCCAAGATCGGACAGGACGGCCACGACCGCGGTCAGAAGGTGATTGCCTCCGCCTTTGCCGATCTCGGTTTCGACGTCGATATCGGCCCTCTGTTTGCGACCCCCGCAGAAGCAGCCCGGCAGGCGGTCGAGAATGATGTGCACATCCTGGGTGTGTCTTCGCTTGCTGCAGCTCATTTGACCTTGGTGCCGGAATTGAAAACAGAGCTTGCCAGGCAAGGCCGCGACGACATCATGATCGTGGTCGGCGGCGTGGTGCCACCGCAGGATTACGACGCACTGATGCAGGCCGGCGCCGAGGCGATTTTCCCGCCAGGCACGGTGATCGCGGAAGCCGCCGAGAAACTCCTCAAGACTCTCAATAAACGCCTCGGGCACGGCAAAGAGGCAGCGGAGTGAGCCGAGCAATCGTCCGCGCGGCCGCAGCCGCACTTTGGGCGCTGTCATTATCCGGTTGTGTTGATTCCGCAGGCCCGATTTTGCCGAACGCGCAGCCTTTGTTTGGCAAAGACCTGCAGCTCCAGTTCTACACGCTCCGCAACGGCTTCGCAGACGAGCCTGAGCAGGCGTCATTCAAGTGGGACGGGGAGCGGTACATCCATGCGGGCGGCGGCATGAGCGACGTCACCGCCTTCACGGTGCATCGGCTCGAGGGTCGCGCCTATATCGTCCAGAGCGCGGCGGCCAAGCGGCCAAACATCATCGAATATGCAGTCGCGCACGAGCTGACCGACGGCGTCTACCAGGTCACCGCTATTGACGAAGATGACGCCGACGGCGCCACACGGAGACGGTATTGTAGCCGGGTGGACGATTCCCATTGCCGGATCACGACGCGAACGCAATTGATTGCCTTTGCGCGCGCCACTGATGCACAGCAAAAGGGTAAAGGCGGCCTGGTGCTTCGCCTTTCGAACGGCTCAGAAACCCCGCGCTAAGGACGTCGATGGTTTCGCGCAATCTCCCACCGTCCGATCTTGTCCGGGGTATCCGCGCCGGCGACCGCGCGACCTTGGCGCGCGCGATCACGCTGATCGAGAGCAAGCGCGCCGATCATCGCAAGACGGCACATCACCTGGTGCAGGAGTTGTTGCCGCTCACGGGCAAGGCCGTGCGTCTCGGCATCACGGGCGCGCCGGGCGCCGGCAAATCCACCACGATCGACGTGCTGGGAACCTATCTCACGGGCAAAGGCCACAAGGTGGCTGTGCTCGCGGTCGATCCGTCATCCAGCCGCACCGGCGGCTCGATCCTCGGCGACAAAACGCGCATGGCGCAACTCTCGAGCGATCCCAATGCATTCGTCCGTCCGTCTCCGTCTTCCGGAACGCTCGGCGGTGTCGCCGCCAAAACACGCGAGACCATGCTGGTATGCGAGGCCGCAGGCTACGATGTGGTGATGGTGGAGACTGTCGGCATCGGCCAGTCAGAAACCGCGGTCGCCGACATGACCGATTTTTTTCTGGTGTTGATGCTTCCGGGCGCAGGCGATGAATTGCAGGGCCTCAAGAAAGGCATTGTCGAGCTCGCGGACATGATCGCAGTCAACAAAGCCGATGGCGACAATATCGAGCGCGCCAGGCTAGCCGCGGCGGACTATCGCGCCGCGCTCAATATCCTGACCCCACACTCCGCAACGTGGTCACCGCCGGTCGTTACATATTCGGCTCTCACTCGAAATGGCATTTCCGAGCTGTGGGCCCAGGTGCTCACGCACAAAGATAAAATGACGGCATCAGGCGAATTGGCGACGCGGCGACGCGAACAACAGGTGAAATGGATGTGGACGATGCTGGAGGAGCGGCTCACTGCACGGCTGCGCAGCGATGCATCAGTACGCACAAAGTTGCGGCAGGCAGAGGCTCAGGTTGCCGCCGGCAAGCTCGCGCCAACTCTCGCGGTGGAACAGATCGCAGCACTGCTGGGCGTATGACGACCATCCTTGTTACCGGCTTCGGACCGTTTCCCGGCGCGCCATTCAATCCAACCGGGCCATTGGTCGAACGGCTCGCACGGCTGCGCCGGCCTGCCCTCGCCGAGGTCACAATTGTCTCGCATGTTTTTGAAAGCAGCTATGCAGCCGTCGATCGTGAACTACCGCGACTGCTCACCAAGTATAAACCGGATGCGCTGCTGATGTTCGGACTTGCGCCGCGCGCAAAGACGTTGCGCATCGAAACGCGCGCGCGCAATGCGGTGGCACTCCTCTCCGACGTTTCCGGCAAAACGCTGCTCCGAAATTCGATCGCTCGCGACGGACCACCGGCTTTAGTAATTCCGGCGCAAGCACGTCGCTTGCTTGCGACCGTTCGTACAATGCGCATCCCGGTGATGTTATCGCGCGACGCAGGACGCTATTTGTGCAATTATCTTTGCTGGCGTGCGTCCGAAGCAGCCGATCGGAAAGAGCTGCGCCTCGCAGCGTTCATTCACGTGCCCCCTGTTGCGCGCACCGTTCGACGACCAAATAAGCGGAAGGCTCTGACCCTCGACGACTTTTCACTCGCCGCCGGCCAGTTACTGCTTGCTGTCGCCGCGGCAGCGCGGCGTTAAAACGCCATGTTTAGGCCGAAAAGGCCCTATAGTGGCGCTACCATGACCGTTAACCGGCCCCAACGAAGATCTATCCTCATGCTCATCGCCTTGCTCGTGTTTCTCGCACCCATTCTGGCACGCGCCGTCCTTTACGCGATCGGTAACGACCCACGCTCATGGCGCGACGCCGACTGGTCGAGCACTGGAATACTTCCCGCGGCTGGGGACTTTGCACCGGCCCGCATCGTCATCTTCACCGGCACGGCGGGCGCCTGGAAGGGTGTTTTCTCGGTGCACAGCTGGATCGTACTCAAGCGCGCGAACGAAAAGCGCTGGTCTCGCTATGACGTGGTTGGATGGGGCGAACCCGTGCGCCTCAACAACTGGCCGGTCGATGGCCGTTGGTACGGAAACGTGCCGGTCATGTTGGCAGATATCTCTGGACCGGAGGCCGAAAGCCTGATTCCGCGCATCGAAAAAGCAGTAAAGGCCTACGGTTACGCACACGCCGGGGACTACCGTATTTGGCCAGGGCCGAACAGCAACAGCTTTATTGCCGCGACTCTACGCGCCGTGCCCGAACTGGGCGTGATGCTGCCACCGAACGCAGTCGGACGCGATTTTCGTGACGGCCTTTACGCGGGACGGACTGACAGTGGCACTGGCTTTGAGATCAATCTGAGTGGTTACGCAGGAATAAAGATCGGTTGGGTCGAAGGCATTGAGGTGAATCTCTTGAGCCTGGTCGCAGGTCTCGATCTGCGTCACCCCGGCATCAAGTTGCCCGGCTTTGGCCGCATCGGCATCGACTCCCCGGTCACAACCGCACTGGCACGGTGAATACTGCAACGCGCTCACGACACGGGCTATTGCAAGCGGATCAGGATCAAGCCGGCGACGATCAAACAGGCGGCGATGATACGTACGAGCCGCAGGGGTTCCTTAAGCACCACCACGGCAATGACGGCCCCGAAGAGTACGCTGGTTTCCCGTAAGGTCGCGACGACAGCAATGGGCGCCACCGTCATCGCCCAGATCGCGATTCCATAGGACAGCAGTTGCAGCGCGCCGCCGACAAAGCCGCGCCGCCAAAAACGCTGCATCGCCGGCAATACATCGGGGCCGTCGCGATAGAGCGCGTAAGGCACCATGACCACGGCAATGCCGATAAAAAGCCAGAGCGAATAGCCATTCGGATTGCCGGCGAGGCGCGCCCCAATGCCATCGATGACCGAATAGGCGCAAATCGTAAGCGCTGTAAAAAGCGCAAAGCCGACCGCGCGGCGATCGATCTCCGCCAGGTCGCGGCCGCACCGTGCCGACAAAAGCAGCACGCCCACCACAAGTGCAAGGATTCCGGTCCAGCCGATGATGCTCAGTTTTTCGCCAACGAAAATCGTGGTGGCCGTAGCCGTCATTAAGGGCGCCGAACCACGCGCGATCGGATAGACCTGCCCGAGGTCGCCCGTGCGATAGCTCTCGATGAGTGCCGCGAAATAGACGAGATGAACGGCAATTGACGTGACCAGCCACGGCCACGCTGCCCACGCCGGCCCGCCTACGAACGGCACAATCACAAGAGCGACGACGCCAGAGCCGATCGAGATCAGCGTTGTTGTCGAAAGCGGGTCGAGTCCGACCTTGATCAGCGCGTTCCAGCCGGCATGGCAGGCGGCAGCAAACAAAACCGCGAGGAAAACGGTGTTTTCCATCAGCAAATTCTATTGCGGGAGTTGATCCCGCAATTGATTGAATTTTGAAGCATGCAATTTTGTGAGGCTATCTCGGAGCGCCACGGCGTTGAGGAGATCGACTTTAGTAGTGAGTCCGTTGCAGCGCAAAAGGAACTGCAAATTTATAGCCATGCAATCTTTAGTGACTAGCCGTCTGCCGGGAGCGAGAGTATTGTTTCACAAAGCGAAAAAACCATCCGGGAGGAGACCATGGGAAGTTCACGCCTATCACGTCGTGCTGTGCTCAAGACCGCTGCCCTGGGTTCGGCGGCGGCAATTACCGCGCCCTATGTCAGCGGCGTCCATGCCGCCGGCACCCTTACGCTAGGCTGCTGGGACCATTGGGTCCCCGGCGCCAACAAAACCCTCGACAAGATCTGCAAGGAATGGGGCGACAAGAACAATGTCGACGTCCACATCGACTACATCACCTCGCAGGGTGAGAAGGACAAGCTGACGGCCGCGGCCGAAGCGCAAGCCGGCACCGGCCACGACATAATGTCGCATCGCGACTGGAACATTCAGATTCATCAGCGCCTGCTGGAGCCGCTCGACGACGTGGTCGCGCAATTGATCAAGCAGTACGGCCCGATCAGCCCGGTCGCCGAATATCTCGCCAAGATCAAAGGGGCCTGGCGCGGCGTTCCGACCGCGATCGGCAGCCAAGTGAAGCCCTGCCAGTCGCGCTTCGATCTCTACAAGGAGCACTGCGGCATCGATCTCGTCGACATGTTCCCGGCAGACGAGTCGAAATACGACAAGGCCAAGACCGATCAATGGACCTGGGATCTCTATCTCGATAGCGCACAGAAATTGCACAAGGCGGGATACCCCGTCGGTCTGCCGATGGGCCAGACCAGTGACGCGGTTGACTGGGTCGGCGCCCTGTTCAACTCCTACGGCGTGGTGATGATCGACGAGAAAGACAACATCAAGGTCAACTCGGACGAGACCCGCAAGGCGCTCGAATATCTCAAGAAGCTCATGGCGGTGAACCCGCCCGAAGTCTACGCCTGGGATGACGCCGGCAATAATCGCTGGATCATTTCCGGCAAGGGCTCCGGCATCATGAACCCGCCAAGCTCATGGGCAGTCGCCAAGCGCGACAATCCGAAAGTCGCGGAAAATATCTGGCTGCACGGCATGCCGAGAGGCCCGAAGGGCCGTTTCGTTGGGCAGCTTCCGCAGTTCTATGGTCTGTGGAGTTTCTCGAAGAACAAATCGGCGGGCAAAGATCTCCTGCTGCATATGTCGCAAAAGGAGTCGATCGCCCAGTTGGTCGCCGCTTCGATCGGCTACGATCTGCCGTCATTCAAGAGCATGTACGATCTCGACACGTGGAAGACGGTCGAGCCGCCGAAGGGCGTGGTCTACAGCTATCCGCCGCGCGGCGACGAGCTGACCTCGATGTTCGGTGCGCCGGCTCGCTCCGAAGTCGGCGCCCAGATGTACAACCAGGCCATCAACACCGTGATGGTGGCAAAGCTCACGCAGGGCAACGAGAAGATCGACGACGTCATCAAGTGGGCGGAAAAGGAGCTCGAAGGCACGCTGCGTGCGTAGTCTTTCGCAATTGTCATGACAGTTCGTATGCCGGCCACATCGGCCGGCATGCGATGTTGAACACCGGCGAGGGGCGACCGTTTATAAGGTCGAAGACAGCCGCATGGCAGACACCGTCCAAACCTGGGTTCCAGGCCTGCAAGACGCGGCCGTGCGCCCCTCGGCGCGCAGCGGCTTGAGCAAATTCCTTCGGCAGCGATCGACGATCGCTTTCCTGTTTTGTCTGCCGCTGATCGCGATCATCACCTGCCTCGTTATCTACCCCGCGTTCTACTCCATCTACTTGTCGATGCTGAACAAGGCGCAGACGCGCTTCATCGGCTTCGGCAATTTCAGCTACCTGCTGTCCCGCGACGTGTTCTGGATGGTGGTGCAGCAGTCGGCGATCTTTGCGCTGTCCGCGGTGTTCTTCAAAGCGCTCATTGGCCTGATCACCGCGCATCTCATCAACAATCTGCCGTCCAAAGGCCAGCGCAAGTGGCGCGGGATGCTGCTGGTGCCGTGGGTGATCCCGTTGGCGCTGTCATCGCTCGGCTGGTGGTGGCTGTTCGACCCGACCCATTCCGCATTCAACTGGATTTTGAAAGGGCTGGGATTCGACGATGTTCCCTGGTTAAGCGATCCCTATTGGGCGCGCTTTTCGGTCATTCTGGTGAATGTCTGGTACGGCGCGCCGTTCTTCCTGATCATGTACCTCGCCGCGCTCAAGTCGGTGCCGGAGCAACTCTACGA
>Ga0075028_100000566_pt1 | contig 13360 bp, 6 predicted proteins | sample LitLauG_LLR_2014_FD_71390 | JGI IMG/M metagenome (GOLD analysis project Ga0075028, IMG submission 71390) | Freshwater sediment microbial communities from Pennsylvania, USA - Little Laurel Run_MetaG_LLR_2014 | ecosystem: Environmental > Aquatic > Freshwater > Creek > Sediment | place: USA... | reverse complement strand
ATCAGCGGCTGCTCGGCAATATCCCGCATGCGAACGCTTTTCAGCTTGGCCAGCGGATTTCGCGGGTTGACCATGAGCATCACCCGGTCGCGGAAAATCGCATGGAACTTCAGGCTGGGCGATTTCGCGGGCAGCGTTACGATGCCCACGTCGATCGAGCCGTCTTCCACCTTCTGCAGAACTTTGTGGCTGAAGTTGCGGTAGATGCTGATCTGCACCGAGGGATACAGGCGATGATATTCCGCGAACATGTCCGGCAGCACGTAGAGGCAAGTAGCCTCGTTCGCGCCCAGCGCCAGGACGCCCCGAGGCGTGGTGGCCTTGTCGGCCACAGCGCGCAGCGATTCCGAGCGCATGTTGACCATGCGCACCGCATATTCGAACAGTGTCTCTCCCGCCGAGGTCAGGCGCACGGACTTGCGGCCGCGATCGAACAGTTTTTCGCCGTATTCCTGTTCCAACTGGCGCACCTGCGCGCTGACTGCCGGCTGCGACCGGAATAATTTTTGCCCGGCGCGGGAAAAGCTGCCGAGTTTGGCAATTTCAATGAATGTGGTGAGCTGATCGAAATCCATAATTGAGGACCGAAGTATAACAGAAGCATGCCGGTTACCGGGAACCTATCCAAAAAAACTATACCGCCGATAGTAATTCAGGATGCCCAATGGCCTGACGACAACCGGGCCGCCGGAATGGTAAGATAGCGGCTTTCCGGACAGCCGTTCAGGGGACGGTGCCGTAGTCTATGGGGCGCCGTTTTTCTGTATTCGGCCAGGTTTCCTGCAAATCGCGGAACCGCCCGGAATCGATTATTATTTTTGTGTATCCAATGGCCAGGCCAAGGAGATAGTTTCCCGGGCTCATATGAGTGAACTGTATCCATTTCGAGGAATACCGCCAGCCCAGGGACTGTACAGCCCGGAGAACGAGCATGACGCTTGCGGCATCGGTTTTGTGGCCAGCATTGAGGGCCGCAAGTCGCACGATATCGTCCTGAAAGGCATCCAGATCCTGATCAATCTGGCGCATCGCGGCGCCTGCGGCTGCGATCCGCAGACGGGCGACGGCGCGGGAATCCTGATTCAGATTCCGCACGCTTTTTTTGCGCGCGAGGCTTCCAGCCTGGGTTTTTCTTTGCCCGATCCGGGCCAGTACGGCGTCGGCATGGTGTTTCTGCCGGTGGATACGCAGGACCGCCTGATCTGCGAAGGCATCATTGAAAGAATTGTGCGTGAAGAGGGCCTGACGGTTCTGGGCTGGCGCGACACGCCGATCAATGGCAACACCATCGGCCGGCTGGCGCGCGCTTCGCAGCCTTACATCGAACAGATTTTTGTGCGCAGCGCTCCCGGCATGGATCAGGATGCGCTGGAACGCAAGCTGTACGTAGTCCGCAAGCGCGCCGAATCGATGATCGCCGCGACGGATTTGAAGGAGAAGGATTTCTTCTATATTCCATCTCTTTCCTCGCGCACGATTATCTACAAGGGCCTGCTGCTGGCACAGCAGATCACCGATTTTTACAAGGAACTGCTCGATCCGGAGCTGACCAGCGCGCTGTGCCTGGTGCACCAGCGCTTTTCGACCAACACTTTTCCAAGCTGGAAGCTCGCTCACCCGTACCGCTACATCTGCCACAACGGCGAAATCAACACGCTGCGCGGAAACATGAACTGGATGTTCGCGCGGCAGTCGGTGCTGGCTTCTCCCTTGTTTGGCGATGATATTAAAAAACTGCTGCCCATCATCACGGCCGGCGGCAGCGACTCGGCCATGCTGGACAATGCCGTTGAACTGCTCACGCTTTCCGGGCGCACGCTTCCGCACGTGATGTCCATGCTGATTCCCGAAGCCTGGGATCATGATGCGACCATGCCCGAGGACATCAAAGCTTTCTACGAGTATCACGCCTCACTGATGGAGCCGTGGGACGGCCCCGCGGCGGTAGCCTTTACCGATGGCCGCGTGATCGGCGCGAAGCTCGATCGCAACGGCCTGCGTCCCGGACGCTTCCTCGTCACCAATGATGGCCTCGTGGTTCTGGCCTCCGAAGCAGGCGTGCTGAACATCAAGCCTGAGGAAGTACGCATGAAGGGCCGTCTCGCGCCCGGACGCATTTTCCTGGTGGACACCGAGCAGAAGCGGCTGATCACGGACGAGGAAGTGAAGAAGCAACTGGCCGCGCGGCAGCCCTATGCGCAGTGGCTGAAAGAAAACCAGATCACGCTCGATCATCTGCCGAGCCCGACGCACGTACTGCCGACCGACCACGAAACAATCCGCAAGCGGCAGCGCGCCTTCGGCTATACGGATGAGGATCTGAAAACGATCCTTCTGCCCTCCGCGCTGAACGGCGAGGAACCTATCGGCTCGATGGGAATCGATACGCCTCTGGCGTGCCTGTCCGACAAGCCGCAGATGCTGTTCAACTATTTCAAGCAGACCTTCGCGCAGGTCACCAATCCGGCCATCGATTCGATTCGTGAAGGCCTGGTGATGTCCCTCAATTCCTATATCGGAAGCGAAGGCAACATCCTCGAAGAGACGCCCAAGAACTGCCACACGCTGAAGCTGCGGCATCCGGTGATTTCCAACTGGCGCCTGGAAAAGCTGCGCCGTGTGAGCTGGGGAAGTTTCCTGGCGACCACCTTGCCCATGCGCTTCCGGGCTACCGGCGGGGAAGAGCAGCTTGAGGAAGCCATCGAGCGCCTATGCCGCGCCGCGTCACTGGCCATCAAATCCGGCTACACGCTGCTGATCCTTTCAGATCGCGGTACGGACCACGAATATGCGCCGATTCCATCGCTTTTGGCGCTGTCCGCGGTGCACAACCATCTGATTCGCGAAGGAACGCGCAACCAGGTGGCGCTGATCGTCGAGTCCGGCGAACCGCGCGAAGTGATGCACTTCTGCCTGCTGCTCGGCTATGGCGCGAGCGCGGTGAATCCGTACCTGGCGATTGAAACGCTCGAGGACTTGCACAAATCCGGCGCGTTTCCGGCGGACTACACCTGGGACAAAGTTTTCAAAAGCTACATGAAGTCCATCGACAAGGGGCTTCTGAAAACGTTCTCCAAGATGGGCATCTCCACGCTGCAAAGCTACCAGGGCGCGCAGATTTTTGAGACGGTGGGCCTGAACAAGGCGCTGGTCGACAAATATTTCACGGGCACATCCTCGCGCATCGAGGGCGTCGGCATCGAGGTGCTGGCGCGCGAAGCGATGATGAAGCACGAATTTTCGCTGCAGCCGCCGCATCTTTCGGACACCGAGTTGCGCGTGGGCGGCGAATACCAGTATCGCGTGAAGGGCGAGCGCCATTTGCTGAATCCGGTCACGGTCAGCAAGCTGCAACACGCCGTGCGCCAGGAACGGTTTGAGAGCTTCCGCGAATTCGCGGACATCGTGAACCAGCAGAATCGCGATCTGCTGATGCTGCGCGGCATGTTTGATTTCAAACCCAACGGCCCGGCTGTTCCGCTCGACCAGGTGGAGTCCGCCGCGGAAATCGTGAAGCGGTTCGCCACGGGAGCCATGTCCTTCGGCTCGATCAGCAAGGAAGCGCACGAAACGCTAGCCATAGCCATGAACCGCATTGGCGGGAAGTCAAACACCGGCGAAGGCGGTGAGGACGAAGCGCGCTTTACGCCTGACGCCAACGGCGATCTGCGCCGCAGCGCGATCAAGCAAGTCGCCTCGGCGCGTTTCGGCGTCACCACCAACTATCTGATCAACGCTGACGATTTGCAGATCAAGATCGCCCAGGGCGCCAAGCCCGGCGAGGGCGGACAGCTTCCCGGCCACAAGGTGGATGACGTAATCGCGCGCGTGCGCCATTCCATCCCCGGAGTGGGGCTGATTTCGCCGCCGCCGCACCATGACATTTATTCGATTGAAGACCTGGCGCAGTTGATTTTCGATTTAAAAAACGTGAATCCGCAGGCGCGCATTTCGGTCAAGCTGGTTGCGGAAGTAGGCGTCGGCACGGTTGCTGCGGGAGTGGCCAAGGCGCACGCCGATGTGATCCTGATCAGCGGCTATGACGGCGGCACGGGCGCTTCGCCGGTCAGCTCGATTCGCCATGCGGGCATTCCGTGGGAACTTGGGCTTTCCGAAACGCAGCAGGTCCTGGTGATGAACGACCTGCGCAGCCGCGTGCGCGTGCAGGTGGACGGCAAGCTGCAAACGGGCCGCGACGTGGCTATCGCCGCGCTGCTGGGCGCCGAGGAATTCGGCTTCGCCACCACCCCGCTGATTGCCATGGGCTGCATCATGATGCGCAAATGCCATCTGAACACCTGCCCGGTCGGCGTAGCCACGCAGGATCCCGAACTGCGCAAGAAATTCGTGGGGCAACCGGAGCACGTAATTAATTTCCTGTTCTACGTGGCCGAAGACCTGCGCCTGATCATGGCCGAACTCGGCTTTCGAAAACTGGACGAAATGGTCGGACGCGTGGATTGCCTCACGCAGCGCAAGGACATCGATCACTGGAAAGCCAAAAGCATTAATCTTTCTGCTGTGCTCTACAATCCGCCGATGCCCAGCCATGTGGGCCGGCGCTGCACGCAGGCGCAGGATCACGGGTTGTATGACGCGCTGGACGGCCGCCTGATCAAAGAAGCCAAGGAAGCGATCGAGAACCTGACGCCCGTTTCGCTGAACCTGCCGATTCGCAACGTGCACCGCACCGTGGGCGCGATGCTCAGCGGCAAGATTGCGGCGCGCCATGGTTCGGTGGGGCTGCCGGATGACACCATTCGCATCCAGTTTCACGGATGCGCGGGGCAGAGTTTCGGCGCGTTTCTCTCTTCTGGTGTGACGCTGACACTGGAGGGCGAAGCCAACGATTACGTCGGAAAAGGATTGTCCGGCGGACGCGTGGTGATTTATCCGCCCCGCAGTTCACATTTCAAGCCTGAAGAAAATATCCTGGTCGGAAACGTGTGCCTGTACGGCGCGACCAGCGGCGAAGTTTTTCTGAACGGCATGGCCGGCGAGCGCTTCGCGGTTCGCAATTCCGGAGCCACCGCGGTCGTCGAAGGCGTGGGCGATCACGGCTGCGAGTACATGACGCGCGGCCTGGTGGTGGTGCTCGGCAAGACCGGGCGAAACTTCGCGGCTGGCATGACCGGCGGCGTGGCGTATGTGCTTGACCAGACCGGTGAGTTCGCCTCCGAAAGCTGCAACCGCGCCGATGTGGATCTGGAGCCGCTGATCGAAGCCAAGGACATCGACCTGGTGCATGGCCTGGTGGTGCGCCATTCGGAACTGACCGACAGCCCGCAGGGCAAATGGATTTTGAAACATTGGGACGCGGTGCTGCCGAAATTTGTGAAGGTCTTCCCGCACGAATTCAAACGCGTCCTGGGAATTCCGCGAATTCCCGCTAGCGTTCTGGCGGCGCAGGCCGGATCGCACGGACAAGGCCAGGTGATCCGTGGGTAAGGTCACCGGGTTCAAGGAATACACGCGCGAAACTCCGCAGCGGCGCCCCGTGGCGGAGCGCATCCACGATTATTTCGAAGTCTACCAGCCGTTCCCGGAAGACAAGGTGCGCACGCAGGGCGCGCGCTGCATGGATTGCGGCATTCCGTTCTGCCACACCGGCTGCCCTGTAAATAACATCATTCCGGACTGGAACGATCTGGTGTATCGCGATCGCTGGAAAGACGCGATTCGGGTGCTGCACTCCACAAATAATTTTCCGGAATTTACCGGGCGCATTTGCCCGGCGCCATGCGAAGCGGCTTGCGTTCTGGGCATCAACGAGCCGCCCGTCACCATCAAGCTGATTGAGAAAACGATTGTCGATCGCGCCTGGGAAGAAGGCTGGATTTTGCCGGAGCCGCCTGAAACGCGCACAGGAAAACGTATCGCGGTCGTGGGTTCAGGGCCCTCCGGACTGGCCGCTGCGCAGCAATTGAACCGCGCGGGGCATGAAGTGACCGTGTTCGAAAAGGCCGACCGCATTGGCGGCCTGCTGCGCTACGGAATTCCGGATTTCAAGCTGGAAAAGCGCGTGGTGGACCGCCGCATCGAGCAGATGATGGCCGAAGGCGTGCGTTTCGAAACCAACGCGCACGTTGGCGGCAACATTCCGGCGCAGGATCTGCGCAAGGAATACGACGCGGTGGTGCTGACGGGCGGCGCGGAAAATCCGCGGGACCTGAATGTGCCGGGGCGCGACCTCAAGGGAATTTACTTCGCGATGCAGTTCCTGCCGCAGCAGAATAAAGTCGTGGCCGGCGACGCGATTCCCGCACAGATTCTGGCTACCGGCAAGCGCGTGGTGATTATCGGCGGCGGAGATACCGGAGCCGACTGCCTGGGCACTTGCCACCGCCACGGCGCCAAATCGATTCACCAGTTCGAAATCATGCCTATGCCTCCCGCGGAGCGCCACGCCAGCACGCCGTGGCCGCTGTGGCCGCTACAACTGCGAACGGAAAGCGCGCACGAAGAGGGCGGCAAACGGGATTGGGCGCTGAACACCGCGAAATTCACGGGCGACGAACACGGTAACGTGAAGCAACTGCACGCGCTGCGCGTCGGGCCGCCGCCGAAATTTGAGGCTCAGCCCGGCACGGAATTTGTGATGGATACGGATCTGGTGCTGCTCGCGCTCGGTTTCACCGGTCCGGTGAAGCAGGGAATGATCGAGCAGCTCGGCGTGAATCTGGATCCGCGCGGCAACATTGCCACCGGCGCGGATTATATGAGCTCAGTTCCCGGTGTGTTTGCGGCGGGAGATATGCGCCGCGGGCAGTCGCTGGTGGTGTGGGCTATTTCGGAAGGTCGTAAGGCGGCTGCGTCGGTGGACAAGTATTTGATGGGAAGCACTACGCTATTCTAATAGTTCGCGGAAAAATTCGAATATCGATACAGATTTAGCGAAATCTTGGGTGCCGCACCTTTGCGTCTTTCAAGGGTGCGGGTTTTTTGGGGGGCGTAAAAGGTTCAGTAGGCTTTCTGGAAGGTTGTGGCGAAGTTCTTCAATCTAAACCCGCACCCTTCAAAAACGGAAAGGTGCGGCACCCGAGGCGGCGCGATTCGAGGGGCATTCCTCAGCGGAAAATTTTTTGGCACGGCCGTCGCAAGCGCGTCCTAGATTACCAATCCAATCGATTCAACCGGTGTCGTCACGAACTGCTGTCCGTGTGCGTTGAGCTCCATTCGAAATCCCACGTAAATTCCGCGCAACTTGCAGAAGCTGCCGCCCAGCGTGGCGCCGGCCAGTCGCGCCGGAGTCAATTCCGGGAAAAGCTTTCCACCCCTCACCAGAATTTCGCCGGTGCGCCCTTCGATTATCGTGATTTCGTAGACGCTGTTGCCGGTCCGCACCGCCAGCGTCTCCATGTCTTCGCGATCGTCAATTTGCACGCCGTTGGCCCAAACGTCCTGAGCCCAGGTTTCCAGGATCGCTCCGGCCGGGACGGCATTCGGTTCGGTCATCGCCTTGTGTCTCTCCTGCCGAGTATTGTGTCCCGCGGAATCCCGTTTGTGCATCGGGAAAACTCGGTATATCGCCGGCCGCTTCGCTGGACGGGCCGGTTTAGCATGCTGCGGAAAAACTTAATTAATATCGGTGTCATTCTGAGCGCAGCGAAGAATCTCTCTTCGATCTAAGCGGCGGCGAAGAGACCAAGAGAGATTCTTCGCTGCGCTCAGAATGACAAAATCACAAACTTGTACCGCGGCCTGTTCAGCCGGGGGCGATTAATCTACAACAGCTTTGCCGCGCCTTAGTAGTTCATTTGCAAAAAGCCCGGCTACTGCTTTTTGCGCTGGGCGCCGGCCGAGCCGGCCGCGCCTGAGAGCCGGATCACCGCGGCGGCGGCCGTGCAACGTACTGAAGTGTTGTCATCCATCATCGCCGGCACCACGCTCTGCAGCAGGCTGGGATCGCCGCGCTTGGCAATGGCCTCCAGCGCCGCAGTTCGCACCAGCCAACTCTTATCTGAGACGGCGGTGGCCAGCGCGCGGCCGCTAGCCGGGTCGGGATCGGCCGCCAACACCCGGGCTGCGGCGGCGCGCACCGGCGAAACGTCATCCACGCGCAGCGTCTTATACGCCTCAAAGGGGATGCTGGCGTACGGTATGAAGCCGATGCCTTGCTCGATTCCGATTTGCGCCAGCTTCTTAGGATCGTGCAGCGTCTTCATCTGGCTTTTAATCATGCCGTCATTTGTTTTTCGCTCTCCCGTCAAAAATTCGTAATACGCTTCGTACGCCAGGCCGTCCTTTCGGGGAGTAAGCGCTGCTGCGGCGGCGAGCGTTACGCTCGGCTCGCTGTCATCGATCAGTTTGTGCAGCAAGATTAAGGACGTGGGAGTGTGCATCTGGCCCAGAGCGGTTGCGGCTGCAGCACGGACTTCCGGCTTGTCGTCCTCCGCGGCTTTTTTCATCAGATCGAATGCGCGGGAATCTCCGGGCAGCAGCGCCAGAACGCGAACGGCCTGCGACCGCTTCTCGACGCCATTCTCGTTCCAGTTGGCTTGTAGAATCGCCCAGGCCTGATCGCGCGGAGACTCCGCGCCGCGGGATGCGCCTCCGGCCAGCAGCAAATACACCAACGCCAGCGCGCCCGCCCGAACACAGGATCCCGCCATGTCGATTCCTCCCCCAAACGCCACGCTTTCGACTTTACATTCGAACGCCCGCAAAGGCGAGAGAACTGAATGCGCTACCGGAAGAAGCCTAGGCAACTATACTGACCCTCCGCAAGGCCTGCGGGCGCCCTGTAGATGGCGCGAAGCGCCCGAAACCGCCAACCGCTGTATAATCCTGCGACCGTTCAACGGAACCTGCATCCAATCAGGCTATTCCTGGTTTGCGCAGGTTTAAGTTGGGTTTCATCTGGTTTTAGGTAACCGGGACTGCTTATGGCCAAACCAATTTTGCTCAGTGTGGATGACGACGCGGAAGTTCTGAAAGCCATTGAACGCGATCTGCGATCGCAATATGGCGCGGACTATCGGATCCTGGGAAGCGGCTCTCCGGAATCCGCGCTGGAATTGCTGAAGCAATTGAAGCTGCGCAGCGACAGCGTGGCGCTGCTCCTGGCGGACCAGCGCATGCCGCGCCTCGATGGCGTGCACTTTCTGCAGGAAGCCATGCGCATTTTTCCCGACGCCAAGCGCGCCCTGCTCACCGCCTACGCCGACACCACCGCCGCGATCGGAGCGATCAACCAGGCCAGCATCCACTATTTTTTCATGAAGCCGTGGGATCCTCCGGCCGATCACTTGTACCCGCAACTCAACGATCTCTTGGAAGACTGGCAGGCGACTTATCGCCCGACGTACTCCGGCATACGCGTGCTGGGCACGCGATGGTCGCCGCGCTCTTACGAACTGCGCGATTTCCTGGCGCGCAATCATGTCCCGTACCAGTGGATCGACGCCGAAGCGGCCGCCAGCGATCCGGAAACCAAGGTGTTGCTCGACGCGCTGGGTGCGGATGCCACCAGTCTTCCCGTGGTGCTATTTCCGGATGGAACCAGGCTGCTGGAATGTACGCCAACCCAGGTGGCGCAGAAAGTGGGATTGCGCACGCGGGCGCAAACCAGTTTTTACGATCTGGCGATTATCGGCGGAGGCCCCGCTGGACTGGCGGCCGCTGTGTATGGCGCCTCGGAAGGGCTGCACACGGTGATGGTCGAAAGGGAAGCGCCGGGCGGCCAGGCGGGAATGAGTTCGCGCATTGAAAATTATCTGGGTTTTCCCGCCGGACTGAGCGGCGGCGATTTGGCGCGGCGCGCGGTCGTGCAGGCGCAGCGATTTGGTGTGGAAATTCTGGCGGCAGAGGCGGCGGAAGTTCGAAGTGAAGGGCCCTACCGCATCATAAAGCTGGCCGACGGAAGCGAATTTTCCTGCCACGCGCTGATGATTGCTACCGGAGTGCAATGGCGCCGGCTGGACGCGCCCGGAGTCGGCCAGTTGCAGGGCGCGGGCGTGTATTACGGCGGAGGAGCGACCGAAGCGCTGTCCTGCGCGGGCGAAACCGTGTACGTGATCGGCGGCGCAAATTCCGCCGGGCAGGCGGCCATGAACTTCGCCAAATACGCCGAGAAAGTGGTGATCCTGGTGCGCGGAAGTTCGCTGTCCAGCACCATGTCGCAGTACCTGATCGATCAGATCAAGGAGACGCCTAAAATTCAGGTGTGGGCACATGCCAGCGTTACCGAAGCGCATGGCGACACGCATCTGCAGGAAATTTCGGTGTTGTGTTCGGACACCGGAAAGGTCGAGCGCGTGCCCGCCAACAGCATGTTCATTTTTATCGGCGCGCTGCCGCGCACCGAATGGCTGGCGGGCATGGTGGAGCGCGATGACCGCGGATTCCTGCTGACCGGGCCGGACTTGATCGTCAACGGAGACCGTCCCAAAGGTTGGACGCTGGACCGCGACCCCTACCTGCTTGAAACAAATGTCCCCGGCATATTCGCCGTGGGCGATGTGCGGCACGGGTCGGTGAAGCGCGTCGCCTCCGGTGTGGGCGAAGGATCCGTGGCTGTGCAATTCATCCACCAATATTTGAGCAAAGTGCAGTAGAAAGTAGCCCTGCCGCTTCCGGCTGAGCGGGATCTGCGAACCTGAATTACGCCGAAGACGCTCGTGCAATAGACATCGCCGCACAGCCGGGATTGGCTGTGCTACAAAAGCTGAAAACCGCCATGACTGAAATCGCAGACCTGTTGAAAATCCCGGCCTTCTCAGGCTTGCCCGAAGACCAGCTCGAATGGTTTCTCGGCGAGGCGGAGGAACTACAATTCAAGGCGGGCGACACGCTGATGCATACGGGCGACCTGGCGGACGCCATGTTTGTCCTTCTCGAGGGGCAATTGCAGGCGCGTGGTGAATTCGCCGGCGAGACCATGAGCATTACCGTGGACTCCGGCCAGGTGACCGGGCGGCTGCCATTTTCGAGGATGAAAACGTTCACGTTCGGCGCGCGTGCCACTTCCGACGGCCGCCTCCTGCGCTTTCCAGAGTCGAAGTATCAAGCTCTCGTCCAAAAAATGCCCGAGCTCACCCAGCGCCTGGTGGGCATGATGACCGACCGGGTCCGCGAAACCACCCGTCGCGAACAGCAGCGCGACCGCCTGGCCGCGCTCGGAAAACTTTCCGCGGGACTCGCTCACGAGCTGAACAATCCCGCGTCCGCCGCCAAGCGCGCGTCCAGCCAGCTGCGGGCCATCTTGACGAAAATTCGCGACGCCTCGCACGAACTGGGGCGGCGAGAGCTGACCGCCACGCAGAAAGCGGAAATCGAAAAGTTGGAGGCCTGCATCATCGAGCACAAGGACACGCCCCTGGACACCCTGGCGATGTCCGATCTAGAGGAGCAACTGGATTCCTTGCTGCGCAGCCACGGACAGAACGATCTTTGGCAACTGGCGGCCGGCCTGGCGCAGCGCAACATCCAGCCCTCGCTGCTGGAAACTATTTTTTCGGAATTTGAGCCGGCTACGGCCCGCGCGGCGCTGGTGCGCATCGCGGCGGTGGCGGAGGTCTACAGCCTGCTCGACGAGATCGAAAGCAGCTCCGCTCGAATTTCTGACCTGGTCCTGGCCATTAAGGAATACACCTACATGGATCAGGCTCCGGTGCACGACGTGGACATCGTCAAAAGCCTCGAAAGCACGCTCACGATTCTGAATCACAAACTGAAAAAGGGCGTGAATGTGGTTCGCGAGTACCCGCGCACGGCTCTGCTGGTGGATTCCTTCGGCAGCGAGCTCAATCAGGTGTGGACCAACATCATCGACAACGCCATCGATGCCATGAGTGGAACGGGCGACCTGTGCGTGCGGATTTATCGCGACGATAAATGCGTGGTGGTGGAAATCGGAGACAACGGTCCGGGCATTTCGCCGGACGTGCAGTCGCACATCTTTGAGCCGTTCTTCACCACCAAGGGAGTGGGTGAGGGAACCGGTCTTGGCCTGGACACCGTGCAGCGCATCGTGAAAAAGCATCACGGCAGCATTCAAGTCGACTCCAAGCCGGGTAACACGCGATTCCAGATTTGGCTTCCGCTGGCGGAAACTCCTGCGTAGATAATTTTTCTAGACCTGCCTACGAGTGGATGCGCGAAAGCCAGTCCTCCGTCTGATCGCCTGCCTCGAAGAAATCCATTGCCTGTTCGCAGTCCGGGATTGAAGTTGCGCGCAATTCCCGATAGTCTCGCGTTGGCAAATTGCGGCTGCCTCTTGTAGCGCCCGTCTCAGCGTGTGTGATTTTCACGCGCTGATCCGGCGAAATCCCAGGGGCTGAAGCGGACGCAGCCGAGCCTGAACGGTATTCGTGATCGAGACCATTTCACAATTCATTCCGCCCGAAGGTGTGAAGATTCTCCTCACGCTGTTTCTGTGCTTTTTGATCGGGCTGGAGCGCGAAGAGCATCGTGCCGGCGGCCAGCGCTACAGCTTCGGCGGGGTCCGCACCTTTCCGCTGATCGGACTCATCGGCTACGCGATGGCGCAGCTCTCCGGGACGCAACTGATCCCGCTGACATTTGGGTTCGGCGTGATCGGCGCGTTCCTGTGGCTCTCCTACCGCCACAAACTGGAAACGTACAACGAAGCGGGCGTGACCACGGAAGTTTCCGGCCTGGTTACCTACGTGATCGGCGCGCTGGTGTCTCGCGACGAGTTGTGGATTGCCACCACCATCGCCGTCATCAGCATGCTCCTGCTGGAATTGAAGGAGTTCCTGGAAAACCTCACCGTCAGGATTCCGGCCATCGAAATCCTGACCTTTACCAAATTTTTGTTGCTCACGTTCGTGATACTCCCGGTGGTTCCGGACAAAAACTACGGCCCGTTTGGCATCAATCCGTTCAAGTCCTGGCTGATTGTTGTCGCGATCAGCGGTGTTTCTTACGGGAGTTACCTGCTGGAGAAGTTGTCCAAAGGATCCGGCGGTATTCGGCTCTCGGCCCTCTTGGGGGGAATGTATTCCTCTACGTTCACCACCGTGGTGATGGCCAAGGAAGCCAAAACTGCGGACGCTCCTCACACCTACGCTGGCGGAATTCTGATCGCTTCCGGCGTGATGTACTTCCGCTTTCTCGCGCTCGTCGGCATCTTCAACCGCCCGTTGATGAACCGGCTGCTGCCTTCTTTTCTTTTGCTGGGTGCGATCGGCGTTGCCGGTGGATGGATCTGGTCCGGCGTGTCGGACGGAAAAACAACCGAGGCCAAATCGGAGCCGCCTTCCAAGAATCCGCTGGAACTGGGCTCGGCGTTTTTGTTGGGGCTGGTGTTCGTCGCCGTTCTGGTAATCACGAACTTTGCGCTCATACATCTGGGCAGCGGAGGCATTTACGCCATGGCGGTGATCTCCGGCCTCGC
>Ga0075028_100000563_pt1 | contig 13370 bp, 16 predicted proteins | sample LitLauG_LLR_2014_FD_71390 | JGI IMG/M metagenome (GOLD analysis project Ga0075028, IMG submission 71390) | Freshwater sediment microbial communities from Pennsylvania, USA - Little Laurel Run_MetaG_LLR_2014 | ecosystem: Environmental > Aquatic > Freshwater > Creek > Sediment | place: USA... | reverse complement strand
GGGTCCTCGCGATCATCGCTGGCGGCCTCCTCGCCGCGCCGCTCGCCGCCGAGGCGCAGCAGGCGGGGAAAGTCTATCGCATTGGCATGCTGGAGACGAGATCCACCATACTCAACATGGCCAACATCGATGCGTTCCGACAGGGGTTGCTGGAGCTTGGGTACAAGGAGGGTCAGAACCTCGAGATCGTGTACCGATCGTCGGACGGGCGCGACCAACGGTTCCCGGGCCTGGCGAGCGAGCTGGTTCGCTTGCAGGTGGATCTGATCCTGACGAGAGGGACGCCAGCGGCTCTGGCGGCTAAGAGTGCGACACGAACCATTCCGGTGGTCATGGCGGCCAGTGGCGATCCGGTCGGATCCGGCCTCGTCGCCAGCCTCGGGCGCCCGGGCGGAAATGTCACGGGGCTCAGCCTCTACAACGTCGAAATATATGCGAAACGGGTCGAGCTACTCCGAGAGCTTGTTCCGAGACTCACACGAATCGCGGGCCTCTTCAATATGAGTAACCCTGTTCTCCCACTTCAGTGGAAAGAGGTAGAGCGGGCGGCGCGACATCTCGGTATCCAGCCTCAGCTTCTCGACGTGCGACGCTCCGAGGATTTGTCGCGAGCCTTCGATGCGGCAGCGAAGCAGCATGCCCAGGCGCTCATCGTGGGCCTCGACGGCGTCACGCAGGGGAATCTACGACCCATCGCTGAACTTGCGGCAAAGCAGCGGCTGCCGTCGATTTATGGGTCCAAGGAGTATGTGGACGTCGGAGGGCTGATCACCTACGGAGTGAGCGACCCTAGCATGTATCACGGAGCGGCCACCTTTGTTGACAAGATCTTCAAAGGCGCCAAACCCGCCGATCTCCCCATCGAGCAGCCCACCAAGTTCGAACTCATCATCAACCTCAAGACCGCTAAGGTTCTCGGGCTGACGATCCCGCAATCGCTGCTGCAGCAGGCGGATCAGGTGATTGAGTAAGCAACGGCCGGCGTCGCTGTACCGGGAACTAACGAAAGGAGAGCCAGGATGAAACGCATCGTCGGTGCACACCCGGATTGGGGCATCACACTGGTCCGCCTCATGACTGGACTCCTGTTTGCGATTCACGGCTACCAGAAGTTCGCCGGCGGACTCGGTGGCGTGGCCGCCTTCTTTACGAAGGCGGCGATCCCTTTCCCAGGCCTCATGGCACCCTTCATCGCCATCCTGGAGCTCGTGGGCGGCATCCTCCTCATCCTCGGCGTCGCGACCCGCGTAGTGGCGGGCTTGTTCGCCGTGGAAATGCTTGTGACGACCTTGTGGGTCAAGATTCCTGGACCGGGCTGGAACGCGAGCGATCTGGATCGGATGTTGCTCGTCGCCTGCGTCCTCTTCGTCCTTGCGGGCCCCGGGGCTGCGGCGCTCGACCGTCTCTGGTGGGAGCGTGAGGAAGTGGGGAAAGGATAACGTCCTCCGTCGCCGGCCCGGAATCGCTACTCCTGAGGGCGGATCAGCTGAGCGAATGGAGAACTGAGCGATGGGACCATGACGTCCGCACAGGCCCTGATCGGCGTTGGCGTGCTCGTTGCCCTGGTCTCACTGCTCGCCGACCCCTTGCGCCTGGGGCGGTATCCTGGCTTTGGGTGGCTACAGGAAGTTGGGGTTATCGTCGGCTGCTTGGCGATCCTGGCCGGGTTCTATCTGCGAGGCCGGGCGTCTCGGTAGGCACCCTGCACGCAGACGCTGCTGTTGCGAGCGGCCAACACGTGCTCTTCGTCACGCGATCTCAGGGGACATGAGCCATATCGACACGACCACACTGTTTTGGGCCGCCACTGTCATCTGGGTCGTGCTGTGGGCCGTGTTCATGGCTCGGCTCGCCTGGCTTGACGTTCGGTTGCACGCGCACCTTGCTGCGCACCATCCGCACCAGTGGCGGCGGCTGTCGGGGAGCCAGCGGCTCACCTGGTCCGTTTGGTTCGTCTTCCAGTCGAAGGAGGACTATGGCGACTCGGCCATCGAAGCCCGGCGACGTGAGATGCTGACCGTGTTCTACGACATGCTGCTGGTCCTCGCCGCGATGATCGTGTGGTTCGTCGTCTCGGCGGCAATAGTGGAGCTGGGTCCGTAGCATTGGGACAGTGTTGGGGACGGATCAGCTGCTGTAGCCGGCTCCCCGGCTCTCTCTGGCATTCTAGTCACTGAGCGGGGATCGGGGTCAGGACCTGCCTACTCCCGTTACTTCAAGCGGATAGCCAAAGCGCAGGGGCTGCCCCGACCGTGACCACCTCGAGCTCCCGATCTTGTACAGGTCCTCCGGAGACTCGGTAAGGAGCTTGGTGGTGGCTGGCCCACCTCTGCGCGTTCGGCTACCATAGCCGCGCCATACTCTCCCGCGCCCAGGAGGCCCGGGTCCGCGTGAACTGGAGGCGTGCGTTCACGAAAGGCTGAGCGCGCTTGGCTGGATCGAGGGGCGGACCCTCAGCGTCGCGACCCGATGAGCGGAGGCGTATCTATGGCGGGACCTGCGGCAGGACCAACGTCCCCCGCTGTGTCGGATAGCATCCTGTCGAACCGATGGACCATTCTGTTCTTCAGCGTGCTCAGCATGGTGGCGGTGGCGAACTTTCAGTATGGGTGGACGCTGTTCGTGACACCGCTGCAGAAGCAACTCAAGGCGGAACAGGCACTCATCCAGGTGACGTTTACCGTATTTGTGCTGCTGGAGACTTGGCTTGTTCCCTTCGAAGGGTGGCTGGTGGACAGGTTCGGGCCCCGGCTCTTGGTGATGATCGGTGGCGTCCTAGCAGGCCTCGGCTGGGTGTTGAGCGGGACGGCCGTGACGCTGACGGCGCTGTACTTGGCCTATGCCGTGGCCGGGCTGGGGGCAGGCATCGTATACGGCACCGCCATCGGCAGCGCACTCAAATGGTTCCCCGACCATCGCGGGCTGGCTGCGGGGTTAACCGCAGCGGGCTTTGGCGCCGGGTCTGCATTCACCGTGGCTCCCATTGCCAACATGATCACCTCGGCGGGGTATCAGGCCACCTTCATCCGTTGGGGCATCATCCAGGGCGTGGTCGTCGTCATCGCCGCGTCGTTTCTCAAGTCGCCACCGGCCGGCTGGCTGCCCCAGACTTGGAGGTCCAGAGGCAGCGAGGAAGTGAGGACGCGCCAGGCGCCGGTCTCCTTCACCTCGGCGGAGATGGCCTCGACATCCCATTTCTGGCTGATGTACTTCATGATGACCATGGTGGCCACCGGCGGCTTGATGGCGACGGCCCAGCTGGCCCCCATGGCCAAGGACTTCAACGTAGACACGACGCCCGTCACCATCCTGGGCTGGACGGTACTGGCCTTGCCGTTTGCGCTGAGTCTGGATCGCGTGATCAACGGGATCTGCCGCCCGATCTGGGGGTGGATCTCCGACCACATTGGCCGAGAGAAGACCATGGCGCTGGCCTTCGGGCTGGAAGCCGTGGCCATCTACGCGCTTGTCTCCTTTGCTCATCGTCCGCTGCTTTTCGTCCTCTTCAGCGCCTTTACTTTCTTTGGCTGGGGTGAAATCTACTCGCTATTCCCAGCGTTGTGTGGAGACTTCTTTGGCCGCAAGCACGCTACGGCCAACTACGGATTCCTTTACACTGCCAAGGGTACCGCGTCGGTATTGATTCCGATCGGCTCCGCGCTCGCCGCCGGCAAGGCCTTTGACTTTCGCGCCGACATCCTGCTCCTGCTAGGCGGAATTCTGGTGGTGTTCACGCTGTTCCTGGCGCCGGCCGGGCTCAAGATGAAGCTGGGGCCGGCGAAGCCGATTCTGCTGCTGGTGGCCGGCGCGCTGGTCGCCTACGGTCTCGTTCTTACGGTAATCCCGACCGTCTGGACTCCCTTCACAGCCCAGTTCACTGTTCCTCAGGTCGGCTGGAGCGGCGTCTTCAAGGTTGCGATTGTCTTCGACGTGATCGCGGCGGTGCTGGCCTTCTTCGTTCTGCGCAAGATGAAGGCGCCGGTGCTGCAGACAGCAGCAACCACCACGGCGGTGGCTGCCGCGTAAGATGCGCGCCAGAACTTCGGATGCTTCCTTCGAGCCGGAAAGCCGCCTTTCCCACTGCGTGATTGTCTGCCCTTCGCCCCAGCTGACCCTCGGCCTGACGATCCCGCCGTCGCTCCTGCAGCGGGTGGATCCGGTGATCGAGTAATGGATCGGCGGGCCTTCATTGGCACTCTGACTGGCGGCCTTCTCGCCGCGCCGCTCGCCGCCGCGGCGCCGCCGGTAGGCCGGACTCTTCGCCTGGGTCTCCTCTACGGACCCAAGTCCGCGTTTGATCCGGAATTGAATTCGGATGATCGGGCCCTCGTGGAAGGACTCCGGGCCAATGGATACGAGCTCGGTCGCCACTACTCACTCGAGGTCAGGAGTGCGAGGAGCAATCCCGCGCGGCTACCTGAACTAGCCGCGGAACTGGTACAACTCAAGGTTGACATCCTCGTGACGACCCTAACCGGGCCGACGCTCGCCGCTCAAGCGGCGACCAAGACTATTCCCATCGTGATGGTTGGAGTCGCAGACCCGGTAGAAGCCGGCCTCATCGTGGGTCTAGCCCACCCGGGCGGTAATATCACCGGTTTGAGCGTGAACGCTGCCGAGATCAGCGCGAAACGTGTGCAGCTGCTCCAGGAGGCCGTACCGAAGCTTTCCCGGGTGGCTGTACTGTGGAACTCGACCTTCAAGTCGATGACCCTTGGATTTCAGCAGATTGAGATGGCCGCGCCCAGCCTCGGCGTGACCGTGCAATCCGTCCGAGTGTCTAGCTCAGCCGACTTCGATCAAGCATTTTCCGCCATCGGCCGGGACCGGCCCGGTGGACTCGTCGTGCTCTTCGGACCTCTACGAGGCGATGACTTACCTCGAATCGTCGAGTTCGTCACCCGCAACCGGATACCTACCGTGTTCGAGCTCGAGCGGGGGGCTGCTGCCGGCGGCCTTATGGAATTTGGTCCGAGCTTGCCCGACTTGGCACGCCACGTCGGCGAGTACGTCGACAAGATCGCGAATGGTGCCAGGCCGGCTGATCTGCCGGTCCAGGAGCCCACGAAGTTTGAGCTGGTCATCAATCTGAAGGCCGCCAAGGCCCTCGGCCTGACGATCCCTCAGTCGCTCCTCCAGCGGGCCGATCAGGTGATCGAGTAGTCTGTAGCGTCACTGCTGGAACCACACAGTAAGCGCACTCACTCCTTTTGCCTGCAGACCCGGCAACGTTATCCTCTCTCAAGCGGCTGGCGAAGCTGCTGGTCCCCGAGGCCCAACCGGCATGAGCGGGGGGCGGGCCACCGAAGCAGCGAGCTCCTGGATAGCTTCTTGGAAGCCCAGGGGCGGCTCAGCGCCGCCGTCCCCTAGCCTCCATACATCGGTCACCACCTTGACGCTTCTGGTCCGCCAGCCTAAGCTCGCGGCACCTGTCTGACCTTTCCCGGCTCGGCCGCTGGGAGGCTTCCGGCATGCGGTGTCCCCGGTGCCAGCACGAGAACCCCACGCGCATGAAGTTCCGTGGGGAGTGGGCTGCCCCACGCAGCTACAGGCTGCCCCGAGCGTGTTTATGTCATCTACGCTGCCGAAAGCGCTGACGCCGCGCCGATCCAATGTCCTTTCGGCTGGAGCCTAGAAGGAGACGGTTATGAGAGTTGCCCGCTTAGGGTCCGGGCTGGCGGTGGGGCTACTCACGCTTGCCGCGCTGGCCGGCTGCACCCGCTCGCTGGAGATGAGCTACTCACCCGCCCTGTATCGGCTGCCGCAGGCGAACAAGCTCAAGGGGATCGTCCTGGGTGTTGCCAAACCTGAAGACCGGCGCGCCTCCGTTGTCCAATCGGATCCGGACAACCTCACGTACGTCATGCGTCAGGGCGCATGGCGATTCGGACTGACGTACAAGGGTCAGGAATTCGTGCCGGTGGCCGATCTCCTCCAGATGCTGTTCGTCGAAGAGTTCAACCGGGCTGGCGTCGAGAGCACGCTCATCGCGAAGATTCTCACGAAGGACAAGATCGCTGACATGCGTGCTGCCGGCGAACAGGCTGGGATCCCCTACGTTCTCGGAGGCCGTGTGCTCGTCTTCGAGATTACCAACGACGTCGGATGGACGGTAGTCAGTCGACGGTCGGTCACGCTCGAGGTGACGCTGGTTCGTGTGCAAAGCGGTGACATCGCCTTCGACAACGTCGTCAGCGCGGGCAATCGCGACGAGAGCGCCTGGGGCATCAGCCACGGAACCAGCGTCGATCGTCTGATGAACAGCGCGTTCCGGCAGGTCGTGATCCAGGTCGTCGAGCAGGTCGCCGCGAAGCTCGCGCTCGACCCGCGCGATGTCCACGTTCGGATCGCTCTGGTCGCCCCATGACACAGGGGCGCCGCGCCCTGGTCGCGTTCGCGCTCCTCGCCGGGCTCGGCGGCTGCGGGCTGCATTACTGGGGCAAGACCGGCGCGTCCCAGGACGACTTCAACCGCGACAGTGCCGCCTGCTCCAAAGAGGCCAGCCCGCAGTACGGCATCTTCATCGATGACGTCTACCGAGCCTGCCTGCGCAATCGCGGCTGGACCCGAGTTCAGCAGCAGGCGCCCCCGCCCGCCGGCTCTTACCGAGGGGTCGAGTAGGGCAACATCGTCGACAACAGGGAGATCGCCATGAGGCGGGCCGTCGAAGAGATGAGGGCGATCGAGATCGAGCCCCGGTCCATCCGGTGAGGTATCCGGGCGCCAGGCGCGTCGATCTCCCCGTCGAGCGGCCGACCAAGTTCGAACTGGTCATCAACCTCAAGACCGCCAAGGCGCTCGGCCTGACGATCCCGCCATCGCTCCTGCAGCGGGCGGATCAGGTGATCGAGTGATGGACCGGCGGGCGTTCATCGGCACCCTGGCCAGCAGCCTCCTCGCCGCTCCGCTCGCCGCCGGCGCGCAGCAGGCGGGGAAGATGGCTCGCGTTGGAGTTCTTGGCGTCGGTCCAACTCCGAGCCCAGAGGAGCTGGCGAAGTCCGTCTCGACGAACCCGCTGTGGCTGTCGATGAGACAGCTCGGCTGGGTGGATGGCCAGAACCTGGTCGTCGAGCGACGCTTCGGCGAATCAGCTGATCAGCTTCGCGCAGGCGCCGCTGACCTCGTACGGCTCAAGGTCGACGTCCTGTTCGTTGGAGGCGCCGGCCTGGCAAAGATACTCCAACTGGAAACGAAAACCATCCCCATCGTGGTCGCGGCCGCCGGCGGTGATCTCGTTGCCGCAGGACTCGTCGATAACGTCGCAAGGCCGGGTGGCAATATCACCGGTCTACAGTCTTTTAGCTATGACCTCGTCCCAAAGCGCCTCGAGCTTCTCAAAGCGCTTGTACCGAGTCTTTCAAGGGTCGCGTTCCTTCAGGAGGACGTCACACTCTCGGCAGTCCCCGAGCTGCGCGCTCGGTACGATCAACAGGCCGCTATTGCGGCGCGGATCCTCGGCATAGAGCTTCATACCTTCATCGTGCACCGAGCGGGTGAATTCGCCACCGCTTTCCTCGGGATGATGAAGAATCGCGACCAGGGCGTATTGGTGATGTCGACGCCCTTTATTTTCGTACATAGAAGGGACATCATCGATCTTGCGGCCGTGCATCGGATCGCCGCAGTCTATGAATTCCATTTGTTTGTTGAGCCAGGTGGCCTCATGTCCTATGGAGTGAATATCCCCGAGATGTCTCGACGTGGTGCGGTCTATGTGGACAAGATTCTCAGAGGCGCCAAGCCGGGAGATCTTCCCATCGAGCAGCCGACCAAATTCGAGTTGGCCATCAACCTCAAGACCGCCAAGGCCCTCGGCCTGACGATCCCGGCGTCGCTCCTGCAGCGGGCGGATCAGGTGATCGAGTGAGTCGCGCGCGGAAACCGCGCAGCGGCCCTCATCGTCTTCCTGCTCGCACGCTCGGCGTCGCGGCGGTGCCCATGACCCTCCTCGGGTTAGCGCTATGGTGTGCGTCGACGATGGCGGTCTGAGGGGGAGCGCCTGACAGAAGGAGCGTACACATGACCACCGGAGAGAAGAGTGTGCGCGACCTGATCTTCGAAGCGCTGTGCCTGCGTTTTCACTCGACCATCAAGGTGTCGGTCTCGAACACGATGACGCGGGAGGAACTCGCGGAGGCGACGGGGCTTACGGCGGAGGCGCTGGTCCCCGCGGTGCGCGCCCTCGTCGGTCCGAACGCTGACCAGGACCTGTTCATTCGCTTCGTAGGCGGCGACCCGGACAAGGTCACCCTGGGCGTGGCCTGGGTGAGTCGGTGCGAGGGCGCGGGAGCGGGCGCATGATCGCCGCCATCTGCGCCCGTATCCTGCTCGCCACGCTCGGCCTGCTCGCCCTCGCCACGTCCGCCCCCGCCGAGTGCGCGTGGGTGCTGTGGTCAGTAACCGCGGATCCAAACGTCCCGCCCGCTCAAGCTAGCAGCAGTTTGCGGCGTGCTATCTGGACGCCAATAACAGCCTTCGAAACAGCAAAAGCGTGTGCTGCGGCGGAGACGGAATCAAGCAACCAGGAACGGAACATAGTGGGCCAGAAGGATCGGGCCGTCTGGCCACGTATCTTCCACTGTTTCCCCGACACCGTGGACCCGCGTGGGCCGAAGGGGAAGTGAGCGCCCTCCGGTAGACCTCGGGCCGCCGCCTATGTGGACAAAATCCTTAACGGCTTCAAGACCGCCAAGGCCCTCGGCCTGACGATCCCGCCATCGCTCTTGCAGCGGGCGGATCAGGTGATCGAGTAGGCGATGGGCCTCCCCGACACCGTGGACCCGCGCGCCTGCGTGGGCGCGCTACGCCTTCTTCACTTCCGCCTCGATCTCGGCCATGAGCGTTTCCCCCCAGGTGGCCCAGTGAGTGCGCGCGACCAGAACGCGGCGGACGATCTCGAGGACCTTGCGCCCCTCGTCAGTCAGTTCCATTAGCACTCCTTTCGTCGACGAGTACTCACCCGGGACCGCAGCGTCTTCACTGGAGAGAGCCCAGGTAGTCCGCGAGGGCCTGCACCTCCGAATCGGTCAGCGTGAGCTTCGGCATGTGTGTTGTCGGTTTCTGGCTCGACGGGTCACGCAGCCAGCCGATCCAGTAGGATCGGTCATGCGTGGCGCCGATGTGCGAGAGGTCGGGACCGAACCGCCAGCCAGTCTTGCCGATGGTATGGCAAATGTAACAGCCCTGGTCCTGGAACACGCGTCGCCCCTCGGCTACCGGCGCACTGGGCTCCCGCGCGTGCGCACACGCCGCCGCCATGAGGAGGAGCATCAGCATGCCACATCGCCGGATCATCGGGCAATGGCTTCGCCCACCTGGCACTCGCGGCGGTCCGCCACGAAGGCGACATGGGTCGGTGAAGGCGGAGTCGGCGGCATTCTCGGGCATGGGCCCTCCTGCTTGGCCAGCGCTGTTGGTGACCATATCGCTTGCTCGGGCCACGAGAATGGCGCGCTTAGCTTCTTCCCCTCTAGGGTCAGATCCGTCGTCGATCTTTGAGTCAAGGTCGGCCATTGTCCGGATCGCGTTGCAGAACCAGTAGGACTGCCCCCAACCCTTGACCGCTTTATGAACTTCATTCAATGTCTGTGCGAACCGCATATCCTCGGCTAGGCCCCCCTCCGCGACCCTCCTGAGCGCTTCTCGTGCATCTCGGCTCGGTTGAATGATTCCAGGATCAACCGAGCATCCCAGGAAATCAAACCCTTCCTTCGTCAAGCCGGCCTTAGCCTTCGGACTATTGTCCTCGTCTCGCGTGGAGCGGGTGAACACCGTGCTGCAGGAGGCGCTCCCGGGTTTGGAGAAGGACCTCCTCGAGGGCGCGATCGTGAGGGCGCAAGACGGGCGGATCCGGCGGCCCCGTTCACGCGTTCTCCTCTCCTGCCAGCTCACCGCGCGGGCAACACGCGTCGGCCGGCCTCCTGCGAGCGCACGGGTCAGGCCGACCGGATCATGGTCAGCAGCATCTTGAACCGGGTCCGCGCATGGACCGCGTGCGGACGATTGGCCGGCATCAGCACCATCTGTCCCGCCGACACCGTGAGTGGGGTGCCGGCAATGGTGACCTTGGCGTCGCCTTCCAGGATGTGGGCCAGCGCGTCGAAGGGCGCGGTGTGCTCGCTCAATGCCTGGCCTTCGTCGAACGCGAACAGGGTGATGGTTCCGCCCGCGCGCTTGAGGAGCGTGCGGCTGACCACCGCGCCCTGCTGGTAGGCGGCCAGTCCGACCGGAGAGACGGATTCGGCCGGGGCCATCTCGGATGAAGTCGCCATGGTGTCCTCCTGGGGCCATCGCGCGGCCCGCGCATCGATCATGCCTCACGCCCCGGGAGTTCTCGCGTGGTATCTTTCGAGCGTGGACCCTCTCGCCGGCTCGCAGTGGAGCGCCTCCGATACCGTGGCCGGATTCGCGAAGTCGGCTCCGAATGCGGTCCTGATGAAGTTCGCGGAGGAGGAGCTGCGTCGCCCCGGGCGCTCGCGCGCGCTCGACCTCGGCTGCGGCGCGGGGCGCAACGCGCTGCCGATCGCGCAGCTCGGCTGGAAGGTCGTGGGCGTCGACCTGTCGTGGCCCATGCTCGTTTCCGCCGCCACGCGCGTGCAGGAAGATCGACTCGCCGATCGCCTTCGTCTGATGCTCGCGCCGATGGACTATCTTCCGGCGCGGGACCGCAGCTTCGACCTGGTGATCGCGCACGGCATCTGGAACCTCGCGCGCTCCGCGGTCGAGTTCCGGCGGGCGGTCGGCGAGGCGGCCCGGGTGGCCAGGCCGGGGGCGGGGTTGTTCGTGTTCACCTTCTCGCGGAACACCTTCCCGCCGGGAACCGAGGGCGTGAGGGGCGAGCCCTTCGTGTTCACGCAATTCTCCGGCGAGCCGCAGTGCTTTCTCACCGACGCCCAGCTCATCGCCGAGCTGAATGGTGTCGGCTTCGCCCCGGATCCCTCCGTCACCTTCCGCGAGTACAATCGGCCGCCGCCGGGGGCCCTGTCCGGTGGCCGGATGCCGGTGATCTACGAGGCGGCCTTCCGCAAGGCATGACATATCGTCTGCTCGTGGCGCTTCACCTGCTCGGCGCCGCCGTGTGGGTCGGCGGCCATCTGGTGCTCTCGATCTCGGTCCTGCCGCGGGCGCTGCGGGCGCGCGATCCCGGAATCATCCGGGAGTTCGAGTCGGGGTTCGAGCGCCTGGGCATTCCCGCCCTGCTGGTGCAGGTCGTGACGGGGCTCGGGCTCGCGTATCACTGGGCGCCCCGGGTCACGAGCTGGCTCTCGCCGTCCATGCCGCAGACGCGGCTCATCCTGGTCAAGCTGGTGCTGCTGGCGGTGACGGTCGCGCTGGCCATTCACGCGAGGCTTCGGGTTCTGCCCGCGCTCGAGGCGGCGACGCTACGTCTTCTCGCCTATCACATCGTGGCGGTCACGCTGCTGGGGGTGGGCCTCCTGCTGGCCGGGGTCGCCATCCGCACCGGGCTCGTGCTGTAGGAGCCGCCTTGGCCGAGGAGCGCGACCTGCCCTTGCTCGACCTTTCCTTTCCGTGCTGCTGGGAGGACGCATCGCAGTTCTCGCGACGAAGAACCGTCCGAGAGAGCCGGAACCGGGGTTCTGGACGGGGCTCGAGGCGCGACATGGCCAAGGCCGAGAAACCGCCATCACGAAGTAGCAGTGCCTCCTTTCCGGCGCTATGATTCCGGCGCCATGGTCCTCCCTCGCCGGCACAACGAGCAGGACGACCTCCGACCGTGCACTGCCGAGTCGCACTAGACGGTGCCAACCCGGGCCGACCAAGCTGGTCTCCGGCTCGAGGACGTACCCCGCCCATCGCTGGCCCAGCTCGTCCGTAGGCACAAGCTCGACGCCGTCGTCCGGAAGGCACTCGGGCAGGTCCTACGGCGGCCCCGGCGCAAGGGCTAGATCACTCGCTCAACCCCCAACTTCCATTCTTAGTTCAGCGACAAGCGACTCGCCTAGCCTCGCACGGCCCCTCTTCCGAGGCCCGGGCGCCCCTGCATTCGCTACCCACAGTAGCCTCGGGCCCCCCGGGTGGGCGGTGGTCATGGCACGGCAGCGCCCACTTGGCTCCCTGGCTCGGGTACCACTCCGGTTCCAATGCAGCCAGACGGAGGGCGACGCGGGCCGGCGCTGCTCATGACTGTTGCGTCTCGTTTCCGGGGTTTGGGTCGCCTTGCGAACTCCACCCGGAGCGGCACCACGACTTCCAGCGGCCGGCGCTCAGCGCGGGAGGCCGGCAAGGCCGAAGGCGGCCCACGCGAAGGGATGCGGGAAGGTGCGCAGGGCGTCCAGCTGGGCGTGGCGGAGCGCGTCCACCGGGCCCTCCCCCTTGAGACGGTCGTAGAAGGCCCGCATCAGCTCGTAGCTCGCCCGGTCGTCGACCTTCCAGAGTGTCGTGACGACCGCCGGGGTCCCCGCGTAGAGGAACGCCCGCTGGAGCCCCACCAGCTCATCACCGCGCGAGAGCTTGCCGAGCCCGGTCTCACACGCCGAGAGGACCACGAGCCGGGCATGCAGGTCGAGGCCGAATAGCTCGCGGACTTCGAGGCGGCCGTCTTCACCGCCGCCGGGCACGAGGAGGAGCGCGGAGGACAGCGGGTCCGTCTCGCTCAGCTCGCCATGGGTCGCGAAGTGGATCAGTCCGGCCCCCTCGATGAGCGTCTTGACCCGGGTCTCGGTGGCGTCCCCACGCGTCAGCACCGTCGTCACCTCCGGCTCCCGCTGGCCGATGATCCGCGCCTCGCGCTCAGCCCACCGGAGGGCAAGCCCGGCGCCGAGGTCGGGGTTGCCGACAACGAGCGCGCGGTCGGAGACCCCGGTCCCCTTGTCGCCGAGATAACGGAGGACGCTGGCGCTCGGTAGCGTGCTGAGCGCGAAGTCTTCCGCGAGCCAGCGGCCGTCCGGCGAGCGGAGCGCGGCAAATGGCACGTAGTGAAGCACCCCGTGAGGCACGACCAGGAGTCGGTCACCCCTGATCTCGTCTCGCGCGGGCTCGAAGAGCCGGCGGTAGAGCGTAGTGGCCTGAGCCTGGACGTCGCCGAGCGGCGCCTGATTGGTGATGGCGCTTCGCAACTGCCGCACCTGACCGACGAGGGTCTGGTAGTCGCCGGGCATCCGCACGACCGTCGCTCGCTGACGGTCCACCACCCACAAGACCGTCTCGTCCTTGCCGGCCAGGTACTCGAGCAGTGTCGTACCCTCGGGCAGCAAGCCCTGGACCTCCGCCAATGTCACCGGCTCCACGTTCATGAGCGACGCCTGCTCGAGGCTCTCCTTGCGGACCCGATCGAGGAAAGCGCGGTAGTCCACGTACGCCGCCTCGAGCGCGGCGCGGATGATCGACGAGTCCTCCGAGTCTCCCATGCC
>Ga0075028_100000561_pt1 | contig 13407 bp, 12 predicted proteins | sample LitLauG_LLR_2014_FD_71390 | JGI IMG/M metagenome (GOLD analysis project Ga0075028, IMG submission 71390) | Freshwater sediment microbial communities from Pennsylvania, USA - Little Laurel Run_MetaG_LLR_2014 | ecosystem: Environmental > Aquatic > Freshwater > Creek > Sediment | place: USA... | reverse complement strand
CAATTACGGCGAGTTCGTCGACCTGCGGCGAAAACTGGACGCTGCCGGCACGCGTTACCGGATACGCATCTTCGACGGCCAGCATGGTTGGGCACTGCCGGATGTATGGATCGAGGCGCTCGATTGGATGGACATTCAGGCGATGTCTTCGGGTGCGATGCCGCGCGATCCGGCGCGTATCCAACAGAGCTTCGCCAGCGCCCTCGCAAGCGCCCGCGGATTTCAGTCCCAAAACAACTTGTTGGCCGCTCTTCGGGAATACCAATCCCTGGTGCGCGATTTCCGTAGCCTGGAGGACGTTAGTTCAGCAGAAGCGTCCATGGCAGAACTGGTAAAAAACAAGGCCGTAAAGGCCGCCGAAAAGGACGAGGCATCCGCCCTTGAACAGCAGGCGCAAATGACCGCAAGCCTCTCCTCTCAAATGCAGGCAATCGGCGCCGGTGACCGCTACCAGGTGAACGTGGCCGATCTGAAAGGCAATATTTCCGATCTAAAGAAACGCGCGGCCCAGTCCCGGAATTCAAACGACCCGAAGACGCTGGTTTTACGCCGGGCGCTGGGACAACTGGTTGTAGAAGCTTACGAATCGGGACAACACAATCTGGACGAGAAGAATTATCGCGTGGCGCTGGTCTATTTTGATCTGGCCGCTGCTGGCTCGGCGAAACCCGCATGGGCTTACTACCAGCGGGCTCGCGCCTACGCCATGCTGGCTGACAGAAAAAACACGCTGGCTGAACTAAAGCTCTCGCTGGCAAACGGGTTCCATGAAACCTCCGCGCTGGAAGCCTCCGAGTTCCAGGCTTTTCAGGAACTGGCGGAATTTAAGGCTCTGGCAGCAGAGTGGAAGAAAGCGGCCGAGAAGAAAACACCGTGATTGGGTTAGTAGGTTTAGGAAAGCACTAGTCCAGATGAAGTTTCGGGAGGGTTCAGTTTTGGAAAGGGCACGACCTTCAGTAGTGCCGCCGGTCGCAGCAAGCCGGGTGCCCCATTTTTCGCCTCTTTTGCGAAAAGTGGGGACTTTTCCATCGTCATGATCGCTGCCTGATCCTCCATCCCGAAGCCCGCCTGTTAGACGCATCAAAATCCTGTCAAGCCTGATACTTTAAAGTTTCCGCCTAACCACCTGATTACAAACAATCAATAGCTAGTCCATCCCTGTCCCATCCGCCCCATTGAACCTGTTATTCTGGATATATAGGGAATTAGAAGGCGCGAGCATCTAGCTTGCGCCTTTTCTTTTGAGGCCATGAAAAAAGACAACGCCTTCCCGCGCGAGCGCGAGATCACGACCATCGAGACCACACCCGATAAGAAATCCACCCACCAGCGCGAGACCACTACCAAGCGACGCGGCGAGCTCGCTGAAATGGCCTTTATCCTGAAAGCCAGAACCTTGGGATTCAGCCTGGCCACGCCCTTCGGCGACAGCGAACGCTACGACTTCATCATCGACTCCGGAAAAAACCTCTGGCGCATCCAGGTGAAATCCACCACCACGGTCCTCAACGGCCGCTATCACGTCAACTCCCACCGCCGTACCAACGGCAACGTAGTCGCCTACGCCCCGTCCGAGATCGACTTCCTGGTCGCCTACATCATTCCCGAGGACGCCTGGTTCATCCTCCCCATCCAGGCAATCCTCACCCGCACCAGCCTCCTCTTCTGCTTCAAGAACGATCCAAAGGGCGGACTCTATGGGGAGTACCGAGAGGCGTGGCATTTACTTCGAGAACCAGACCTAGTCATGCGCTAGTCTTCGGGTGCGCTGACGTCCTCCGCCACAAACTCCTGCGGAGACCACTAATCCAGAAGGTGCCCGTGCAGGCTTTGCTTAGTCGGCATTTTCATGTGTCGTGCCCCCAAGGCATGCATGTTTGGGGCAGATCCTGTCGGGGAGGCCAGGACTCTGGCTTCAACCGATTCCCCCCGGCGTGTACGATAGGGGACAATCCGCATGGAAAGCAGACAATGTCGCTACTTCCACAACCGCGCGCAGGAATCCGCATAGAGGTAAAAGGCCGTCCAATTCCATTTTCTTTGTGGCCGTCGCGTAGCGGTAGACTCCATTGCGCCTTGCAGTCGCTGCTCTTCGCTCGTGATCCGTGGTTAGTTATTGCCCGAAGCATAAAGCAACAATGCCCTAAGAACCGACAAGCTGAGGCCCTCGCATGTTTAGAACAATCAAAGGACTTTTATTTGGCGGCGGCAGGGGCTGGGATCGTGGCGGCGCGGCCGCTAACGCTGTACTACAGCTTCATGAATCTCGCAAAAGCTTATTGCCTCACGAGGGGAACTAGAAACTCATTCGATCAAGCAAGACACGGCATCTCAGAAAAACGATCACCAGGCGCTCGAGAGCTTGTGGGCGCCTACTTGCAAGCACGCCCCAGCATACCGACCGATCCACCGAACATTTTCGATGAATTCATGAGAGTGCTTGGTGGCTCAGGGTTGAGTGCCCTCACCGATTTTCAGCTTCCAACCTTACTTCCGCAAATTGTCCCAGGACATCGTGTTTGGGCGCTGGCTTCGAAGAAATCAGAACGCTTTATCGGAGTCAACGACGTTCAATTCTGGCGCGATCAAGCAGCCACGATGATGTGGCTAAGAATTTACTTCGTCGCCGACGACCTTTCCCGACTGTATGTTACGCAACAGCGCTTGCTAGATGAGGCTGCTTTGGCTGGCCTATTTCGTGGCGTTTCTAGCACCGAAAAATGGCAAGGGCGCCCACTCTTGTGCTTTGAGCAAATTACACCACATCCCTATACGAGCGGATATCCCGCGGACGAATTTCACCACCTCATTTCAGCGGTTCGTGACAAGCTCTGGGTTACGGTTGCTACGGTGCAGCCATATCGTCGGTACTATGTTTATTTAGCTCCGGTTGCCGAGCGGCCGTCTGTGCTATCCCAGATTCTGTCGATCTATGCAATCATTTTTTATCTAGGTTCGATTACCCGTTACCGCCCCCACCATTACGACGCGATTTCTGCCGGTCAATTTGGCCCCTGGGTTCAGGAGTTTGTTGGCGGACAACCTTTACAATTCTTATACTTGTTAGCATCTGAGTTTGCGCGGCAAGACGTAACCAAGCCCTCTATCTTGTAGGGCACAGCCTGGTACCCGTTCCCTTCGCGTGTTTGTGTCCAGTCCCATGACATCCCTTACGAAACATCCCGGGACATCTTTTACACTCTCCGCGCAGACTTCTCGCGCTCGGGAAAGCGTTCTCGTCTTGCCCAGACCTCGGACTGGGAAACCAAGGTTCAACCGCCGTCGAACTGCTGGTTCTAAGACCCCAGTTCCCGAACCAGGGTGCTGCAGTAGTACACCAAACACGCATTGCTCGACCTGCTAATCCCGCCGGATACTCCGAACGCGGGGGTCGGGGAATCGTAACTACGCTCACTCTTATGCCAGACGCTCGCCGGACTTTGCGCGGCCATCGGTTGGTGGGACGCACATGGTCGCAATGCCAACGATAGGCGTCCAGCCAGAGTTGCGGTTCCTTCGACGGCACTCCCCGCGCCTGCATCGCCATTACAGATTAGATGGAACTGGCTCTGCGGAAAAACGGGTAGCATAAGAACTGCCGAGGCGTATGAGATTCGTTGTTCTGTTCCGAAAACCGAAAATTGCGATTCCCCTTGACTCAGTGCGACACGGCGACGATTATCTCTCCCTTCTGAACTCAAGGAGGATAAAGTGATTGGAATACAACGTTACCCCACTGTTACGTTGCTAGTATTCGCCCTGACGGTTTCTGCTAGTGTAGACGCGATGTCACCGCCCGCTGCGTCGCCAGCAGGTACGGAAGACAATTGCTCATCTCTGATTCCAGCCGGGGGCCCATATGACGTCTTTCGTTCGTACAGGGCAAGCGACTTTCAGCTCAGCATCGACGAGTTCGTTTCAGATAAACAATGGACGACACATCAGGAAGCTCTCAATGCGGGACTTAGCGTCGGGACAATTGTTTATGGCGTTCCCCTACAAGTCGGGGGGACCTTTGACCAAGCAAAAGTAGACCAATGGAAGCGCGATTACCAGAGTCGAACGAAGCTAGACTACATCGAGCATAATCGCACGGCGTTTGAGCAACTTATGGTGAACGTCCCGCTCGTGAAGGCCGTCACCGATTGTATCGTTCGCACGAAGCGTGTGTTCGGCCTGTCCACTCGGCACGTTATGTCAGGCGATTGTGAGTTCACTTTCGTTGCTTCTTATATCTCAGATCGACCTAACGCAAAGCAGCCGAAGCTACAAGGAGCGCTGGCTTTTACGGGTGCTGGCGCTTGTACAGCCTGGCCTCAAGGTGTGCCTGTGCCTCCAAACGGCTACGGAGTCAACTGCAGGCGGTACGGCCGCAATGGTGTGATTGTGACAATCAACACTGATACCGCCGGCACGAGTCAAGAAGTAGTGGAACCCCTACCGACGCTCGGGCCGGAGCCGCCGGCTCCGATCTGCAGCATCCAGCAGACCAAACCCGATGTGCGCTCCGCCACTGTGTACCGCACAGATTGGAAGGATGGGGGAAGTGATGGCCGAGGTGGCAACATGGTCTATTTCGATCTCAGCGCCCCTGGGAAAATAACCTCGATCGATGTGACCGGGTGCTCCGGTTGCGGCGGTCACTTGTGGCTATGTCCAGACGGCGGCGTCTGTGGCCGTGATCTATTCCAGCCACAGAACGACACGACGTGGCGGGCATGGGCGCACCTTAATGCATCGGACGCGACTTGGACATCGTTCCGGATTAATTTCTTGGGGCCACAGGAAGTTTGCGTGCCCGATCGAGAAACGTACGAGCACCAGCACGCAGCCTGGGATGCTGAAAACGCTCGAACATGTCCTCTCAAGCATGGCGAACCGAGTTGGAAGGCGCTCAGCGCTCAATGAGATTCGTGGGTAGCCGGGTGCCCCATTTTTCGCGTCTTTTGCGAAAAGTGGGGTCTGGAGATCTCAGTTGTGCTCGGTCCAAACGAGGTTCGGGAAGGGCGCGAATCTCAGTCGTGCCACCAGTCGCTGCAAGCACTCCGGCTTAACCGCTGCGGTCCCGAGCTTCGCTCGGCCTGACGGGCGAGGACGCCCGTCTCTCCATCGTTCCTTCGTGCCTAGTGGCGTCCGCCGCCGCCGTGTCCGCCGCCGCCGAAACCGCCGCGGCCGCCACGGCCGGGTCCGCCACGGCCGCGACCCCTTCCACCGCCGCCACCGGGACGGCCACCGCGTCCGCCGCGATCTCCACCTCGGTCTGGGCCTCGGTCTGGGCGATCCCCAGTGCGTTCAGGGCCACGATCGCCTGCGCCGGCTCCGGCCAGGGGTGCGTCGCGGTTGAAGTTGGGCTCGTCATCGGGAAAGTCGGCGCCGCCTTCGATGGTTAGAGCAGGCGCGTGCGCTGGCTCACCGCCGCCGTCTCCGCCACCACCGTCCGGCGGAAGCTCGCCGCCACCCATTTTCGCGCGCTGTTCCTTGAGGATGGCCTTGCGCGACAGGCGGATGCGGTTGCCTTCGACGGCCAAGACTTTCACCAGCACCTGGTCGCCTTCTTTCAATTCGTCGCGGACATCCTTGATGCGGTGCTCCGCCACTTCGCTGATGTGGAGCAGGCCGTCAGTGCCGGGAATGATCTCGACGAATGCGCCGAAATCTGCCAGGCGGGTCACGGTGCCGAGATAGGTTTTCCCGACCTCCGCCGTGGCGGTCAGATCACCGATGATCTGCAATGCCTTGGCTGCGGAAGCCTCGTCGTTCGAAGCCACGTTGACCTTGCCAGAATCTTCGACATCGATCTTTACGCCGGTGCGTTCGATGATGCTGCGAATCATCTTGCCGCCGGGCCCAATCACGTCGCGAATCTTGTCCACCGGAATCTGCAAGGTATAAATGCGCGGCGCGTACGCGGAAACTTTTTCGCGAGGGCCGGGCAGAACTGCGCTCATCTTGTCCAGAATGAACAAGCGTCCGCGCTGGGCCTGGGATAAGGCTTCGCGCATGATCTGTGCGGTGATGCCGCCGACCTTGATGTCCATCTGCAGGGCGGTAATTCCGTCCCGGGTGCCGGCGACTTTGAAGTCCATATCGCCGTAGTGATCTTCGGCGCCGGCAATGTCGGTCAGGATTGCGTATTGCTCGCCTTCCTTCACCAGACCCATAGCCACGCCCGCAACCGGCGACTTCAGCGGGACACCCGCATCCATCAGCGCCAGCGAAGCTCCGCAGACGGTCGCCATCGAGGACGACCCGTTCGATTCCAGAATGTCAGCGACTACGCGCATGGCGTATGGCCACTTGTCTTCATCAGGTAGAACGTTGGAGATAGACCGTTCCGCCAGTGCTCCATGTCCGATTTCGCGACGGCCCGCTCCACGCAAAAACGCAACTTCCCCAACCGAAAACGGCGGAAAGTTGTAGTGCAGCATGAAACGTTTTTTGGCTTCGCCTTCGAAGACTTCGAGGCGTTGCATGTCGTCGCTGGTGCCGAGGGTGGTGGTGACCAGGGCCTGGGTTTCGCCGCGGGTGAAGATGGCCGAACCGTGAGTGCGGGGCAGGACGCCGACTTCGATCCAGATATCGCGAATCTGGTCGAAGGCGCGGCCGTCGGGACGCCGTTTCTGATTGATGACGTGCTCGCGGAAAATGCGCTCGCGGAGGGTTTCGTAGTAGGTTTTCAGCTTCTTCTGGGCCGCTTCGTCTTCGGCGGGGATGGCTGCCTGGAGTTGTTTTTTCAGTTCGCGGACCAGGTTATAGCTTTCCGCTTTGGGATGTTTCTGAGTGTCCAGGCGATCCGCGAGGTCGGCACCGATGCGATTCTTCAGGTCGTCGTAATAGGCCTGGTCGAACTCGGGCGGCGTGACCGGCCGCTTGGGCTTTCCTGCCTTTTGTTTGAGATCGTTGATGGCGGCACAGATTTTCTTGATCTCGGTGTGGGCGAATTCGATCGCATCCACCACCGTTTCTTCCTTCACTTCCTTGGCGCCGGATTCGATCATCACGATGCCATCAGCGGTGCCGACTACCATGATGTTAAGCAGGCTGTCGCGCATCTCGCTGTAGGTCGGATTGATGAGGAACGCACCATTGACCAGGCCCACGCGCACGGCGCCGATGGGGCCTTCGAACGGTATGTCGGAGATCGTCAGCGCGGCCGACGCGCCGTTGATGCCGGCGACGTCCGGGTCATTCTCGGTGTCAGCGGAGAGGACGAAAGCGATAACCTGGGTTTCACAACGGAAGCCTTCCGGAAACAGAGGGCGGACCGGACGGTCAATCTGCCGGCTGGTGAGAATTTCACGCTCGCTGGGACGGCCTTCACGCTTGATGAAGCCGCCGGGGATGCGTCCGCCGGCGTAAGTGTATTCGCGGTAGTCGACGGTGAGCGGAAAGAAATCGATTCCTTCGCGTGGATCCGGATTGGCCGTAGCGGTAGCGAGAACGACGTTATCGCCAATGCGCACCACCACCGAGCCGTGGGCCTGTTTGGCTAATTTTCCGGTTTCAAATGAGATTCTTTTACCGCCGGCAAGTTCAACAGATACTTCTTGTTTCATGATTCATTTCCTTTTGGCAGGAGGACACGTGCGTGCGCTTGGAAGAGACTGCACAGTGGAAGGGCAAGAGCCAGTAGCGTTTTGGAGATCGCCGGAAACACACCGTTCGCGGCATTTAGCCTTAATGGGTGACAACCGTCTGATAATGATTCCGATGGTGGCCCGGCAAAAAGACCCCGAGCCGGGAATGGCCCCGCTGCAACCTACTTACGCAGGCCAAGCTTGTGCACAACCGTCTTGTAACGTTCGGAATCGTATAGCTTGAGGTAGTCCAGCAGGCGGCGACGCTTGCTGACCAGCATGAGAAGACCCCGGCGCGAACCGTGATCCTTCTGGTGCGTTTTGAAGTGCTCCGTCAATTGACCAATGCGTTCGCTGAGCAACGCGATCTGGACTTCGGGGCTGCCCGTATCGGTGGCATGCGTCCCGTACTGGTCGATGAGGGATTTCTTTTGCTCTCTGGCTAGCACTAACCTAGTGCACTCCTGTCTTCTAGTTTCAATTCGTTCGTAACGTGCATTTAAGGTAACACGCTTAAGACCAAGGTGTAAAGGCGAAGGGCATGGATAGAGCGTCTCAATCTTCAGAACTGAAAACGTCCCATCTGTCCCCGGATTTCCTCCCCGAATTTCCTCTGACCGTGCGGTTACCTGTAGGTGCCATCTCGCTTATATGTTTATGATTACTCGAAAGAAGGAATTTGAGAGTGCCGTTCCCAGATATCGTCGAGAGCATCCGTCCCTCCGTGGTCGGAATGGGCCTGCTTGCCGACCCGCGCGATCCGCTGTCTGTGATCATTTTGGGAACCGGGTTTCTGATTGATGACGACGGCGCCATCCTGACGAATCACCACGTGGCTGAGGCGTTCGTCGGCCAAGGAGATCGCAGGATCGGCGTGCGAAACTCCGTCGCGCGTGCGGTTCTATTTGTGGAGGCATCAGGACGGGAACTCCCAGAGGGGCGCGGTAACGCTGTCGGAGGATTTGGCGCCGTGCCTTGCCCGATTGTCGAGATCACAATGGCGTCAGAAGGTCCAGATGCCGCACCACACTATGAATCTGAGCCTGACCTTGCGATTTGTCGAATCCGAGTGGATGGCCTAGAGCGAATGGGCGTGCCACGCCCAAGGCACCTCGTTAGGCGATTCCGCAAAGGTGCGTGCTGGAGATGAGGTCGGCATCATGGGCTTCCCATTCGGCCTAAGACTGCTAGGCGAGGAGCAGGAGCTTCGCCAGATGACTCCAATCACCCAGAAAGGCGCCATTGCTGCGGTTCTGCCGTTCAGCAATGTGCACAACCCGCACGCGTTCCAACTTGACATGAACATCAACGGCGGAAGCAGTGGGTCGCCTTTGTTCCTGGCGGAAACTGGAGAGGTTGTCGGTGTGGTGTTCGCAGCAAGGGTGAAGCCTCATGAAGTTCCACTGCCACGCAGCAAGGGTCCGAGAAAAGTTGCCACCATCCCGCTGCCTACAGGTTTCGGTTACGCGGTACCGATCAACCGCCTTCGAGAGGAGCCGCGCACCCGACATCGGCTGCCTCCGGTCATTCACGAATAGCTACCTATGCCAACACTCGACGAGCACTTCGAGCGAGAACTGGAAATCTTTCGAACGGAGGCCGAAGCGTGCGCGCAGTTCTTGTTCGCCTTTCTTGCCGTGCACGACGTAGCCTATCGAAAGAAAGCGGTGCACAAACTGCTGAATCGAGCGCCTCTGTTCTGGAATACCTGCCTCGGAGCGCTGCAGGCGTCGGCGTTCATTGTCCTTGGGCGTATCTTCGATTCTAACTCGCCGCACAATATCAACCAGCTTCTAAAGGGAGCACAGGATAATCGAACACAGCTGTTTTCGAAGGCCGCACTTGGTCGGCGGAAACAAGGCAGCAAACCAGAGCCACCAGAATGGCTGCCGGATTTTCTCCGTAGCGCTCACGAACCGAGCGCGGACGATTTCCGCAGAATAAAAAAGCGCGTGTCTAAGTGGCGGCGAACTTACGAGGCCAACTACCGCGACGTGCGGCATCAGGTCTTCGCTCACAAAGAAGCGACCGAGGAGCCTGAGATCACGGCCCTGTTCAGTAAGGGCACGAACCGAGAACAGCAGCACCTCATTGCGTCCCTGGCGACACTGTACGAAGCACTCTGGCAGCTGTTTATGAATGGCAAAAAGCTCGTGCTTAGGCCTGCGCGGTTTTCCGTGGCTGGGATTCGTAGAAGGCCCAAGCCGAGATTCTTCAGCAATCGCGCCGTTCAGGAGGCCATTACGCACGAGGCTCAAGAGTTTCTGATGTTTGCAGCGGGTCGGCAATAGCGACGCTCGTTGGTGGGCTGCGCCGCCGCAGCTGGACGCAGCGGCAAGTGGAAGTCGGCCTTTGTACTAATCCGGGCACAGACGGGACGTATCCCGGTTCTTCGCTCGATGGGAAAGAAACCCTAGATCTAAAAGCACTGGGGAACGTCCCGTCTGTCCCCGGGTTTTGCTCAAGACCAGGGTGTAAAGGCGCGCGCCGCGAGCGGCGGGCCATCTTGAAAATCCTGCTTCGGCGATTTTAGGTGTGGCAGTGGGTTAGCACCGCAATCATAGGCCACGATGTGGCTTAGACGGCCAAAGAAATCCAGGGGCTGAAGTGCGAGTGTGAGAACCTGTCTTTCGCCCCTCCAGGGCTTGCTCGTTTCCCACTTCCACCCAGGGCTTGCGCCCTGGGCTGCAATCTCGCGCCGCTTCGCGGCTGGAATCCAGCAGTTCCTTTCCACAGCTCTTTTGAAAACCGGATTCTCACGCACACGCTGAACTCCATCGCAAGGCGGCCGCTTTATGCAGGCCTAGGCCTCCTCCACCCAACACCTTTGCCGGATGACCGCCGTTCGGGCGCTCCTTGTAAATTGTCCGAAGGTTCAGCTTAGCCGATTGGCCGCTTGACGCATCGGTGGCATACAAAAGGGTCTCCGAAGTCAGCATCTAAGGTTAGTATAGTTATGCTGGGTGTTATGACAGCGCGCTGCGATCAATGCGGTCACGAGAATAATCCCGAGTACCGTTTCTGCGGGATCTGTGGAGCGCCACTGCAGCCGGCAATCTCGGCGCGGGAGCCTGGGAGAGCGCGAGTCTCGTCATCGCTCAGCGGCCCGTCGTTTCTGGGGCTGGGAGATGAACGCTCCCGCGACCTCGACTATCTGCTGGAAGATGAGCCGCCTCGGGGCCATGGACGGTTGTATCTGGCCCTCCTCCTGCTGCTGCTGAGCGGGGCATTGCTGGCCTGGCACTGGCAGCGTGACGGGTATCCCTGGGCAGCACTGGTTCCGAAACCGACTCTGCGCAACATCCCAGCTGCGAGTTCGGCACCAGACGCAACTGCACCACCGAATGCAGGTGCGCCCGTAGAACCCACTGGGAACTCGGTTCCCCCGGAGGCCCAGGCCGCGGCCGCTGGGGCAAGTGGTGAAGCCGCGCCGCCAGTGGTTGCTGCACCGCAGGGGGAGAGCGCTCCTTCTCCCGCCCCGCCGTCGCCCGCGCCCGAGGCCACCCCGGCACCGAAAGAAGGCACCGACTCCGGGAAATCCGATGCGAAGGCGGAGGTTGCGTCCATCCCGACGACGGCTGTGGCGCCCGCGGCTGCACCCCCGCCTACCTCACCTGGGTCTACTTCATCCGCAGAGACCGCAACCGCTGAAACCCCGTCCCCAGCGCCAAAAGCGGTTGCGCCCATTGCGAAGGCCGCCGTATCCAAGCCGTCGCCAGCCACCCCGCCCGTCAGTTTTGATGACCGGATCGTGGCCGATGGCGAACGATACTTGTATGGACGCGGAGTTCCTGAAGACTGCGCCCGCGCACAAAGAAATCTTCAGATCGGGGCGGGAAATTCGAATCCCAAGGCGCAGACTTTGCTGGGAGCCATGTACGCGACGGGACACTGCGTGAACCGCGACTTGCCCACCGCCTATCGCTGGTTTGCCAGGGCGCTGCACGGGGATCCGGGAAACTCCCGGGTGCAGCGGGATCTGGAAGTGCTCTGGAAACAGATGACTCCGGAAGAGAGACTGCTGGCAATGAAGAACCGGTAGTTCTGTCTGATCTCGCCTTGCAATATGAGTAATAACCCCAGTTTCTAGTTAATAGTTCCCGGTTCTCAGTTTAGTGGTGATGGGTTGTTTCTGGGGAGCTCATTACCAGGCGTCCGTGTTGCACGCCTTTTGTGCTGATCAGGCGGTCTGCGAGTTTTTGCACGTCTTTCGACTTGCCCCGAAGCACGACTACTTCGAGACAGCTATCGTGGTCGAGGTGCGCGTGCAGTGTCGAGATGATTACGTGATGATGCTCGTGCTGGAGATCGGTGAGCTTCTCGGGTAGAAGGCGGGTGTGATGATCGTAGATGAGAGTTACCGTACCGACCACCAGGGCATCGGGAGCAACCACTGCCGACCCCACCAGGCGGTCGCGAATGAGATCGCGGAAAGCCTCGGAACGGTTCTCGTACCCTTTCTGCGCGATGAACCGGTCAAAGCGGCGAAGCAATTCTGAATCGATGGCTACACCGATACGGCTGAGATCTCCCATGAACGCCTCTCTGAATTGTTGTCGGCTCAGTCTACTACTGTTGTTTCCGCAAGCGCGGATCACAGCGGCTTGTCGAACACGGGCAGATGCTGTTATGGTTTCGCGACGTGCCAGTAACTGATTGCAGGGAAAGCGGATGGTATGAAAGTAACCACAGCGGAAGCAATCCGGCCCAGGGTTTTCCAACGTACCTTTGAAAGGATGAGATAAAGGCTTGTCCGGCGCTGAACCAAAAGCGGGCGCGACCGATGTGGCGCTGGTGGGAGCGATCCGCGCTGGTGACGAAAGCGCGATGGCGACGCTCTACGATCGGTACTCTTCCATCGTGTACGCGGTCGGGTTGCGTGTGCTGGGCGACACGGGCGCGGCGGAGGACGTGCTACAGGAAGTATTCATGCAGTTGTGGCGCAATCCCGGAGTGTTTGACGCCAGCCGCGGCAACCTGGGCGCGTGGTTGGCAGTAATCGCCCGCAACCGGGCGATTGACACCCTGCGCAAACGGCGTCCCGAGACTGATATTGCGGATGTTGTGGTCTCAGTGGAGCCAGATATGGCGGGAGAGGCGGAACGGGCGCGGGCCATGGAGAAGGTGCGTGGCGCCCTGGGCGCCATGCCTGCAGCGCAACGGAGCGCCCTGGAGATGGCCTACTTCGAAGGACTCACGCATACCGAGATTGCGGCCAAGACGGGCGAGCCGCTGGGCACCATCAAGACTCGCATTCGCGCCGGGCTGATGGTCCTGCGCAAGGCTTTTGCGGCATGAGCACGCACGAACAATTCGCCGACGATCTCGCGCTGCTTGCCCTCGGGCAATTGCAGGGCGATGAGCGCTCCGCACTGGAGAAGCATCTGGAAGGGTGCGCTGCTTGCCGGCGGGAGCTGGAACAACTGCGCGGGGACACGGCCTTGCTGGCACTTTCTGCGGCAGGTCCGACGCCACCACGCCGTTCGCGGGAGCGGCTGCTGAAGGCCATTGCAAAGGAGCCACGAGTGCCCAAAGTTGCCGCGCGTCGGTGGACGTGGACGCTGGTGCCATGGTTCGCTGCAGCAGTGTTCGCCCTGGCTGCTGTTTTCTTCTTCCAGCAAAGCGACCGCCTGGCTCAGCGGGTAGCTGAGTTGCAGACCGAGTCAGCCCAGCAGCAGGCACAGCTCGGGCGGGCTCGGGAAGTTGTCACAACCCTGACTTCGACTGACGCGCTGCGCGTGACTTTGGTGGCGGCGCAAGCTCCTCCACAACCGCAGGGGAAAGCGATCTACGTCCGCGACAGGTCCAGTCTGGTTTTCCTGGCCAGCAA
>Ga0075028_100000558_pt1 | contig 13435 bp, 12 predicted proteins | sample LitLauG_LLR_2014_FD_71390 | JGI IMG/M metagenome (GOLD analysis project Ga0075028, IMG submission 71390) | Freshwater sediment microbial communities from Pennsylvania, USA - Little Laurel Run_MetaG_LLR_2014 | ecosystem: Environmental > Aquatic > Freshwater > Creek > Sediment | place: USA... | reverse complement strand
TTCCAGACCTCCCCGGTGCAAGGCAATGTTCGCCGAGCTTTCGAACTACCTGGATGAACAGATCGATGACTCCTTGTGCGAGGAACTGGAGAAACACCTCGACGGTTGTGATCCCTGCAAGGCTTTTCTTGCCAGTTTGCAATCCACGATTGAAAATTGCCGCCGGTTGCCTGCCGCAGCCCCGGACCGTGTCAAGGCAGCGAAGTTGCGAAGGGACATGATGTCTCGCTACGCGCGAGCGATGGCAACGAGAACAGGGTGAGCTTGAGGTGCTCACTTACTTGCCGGAAAGGGTCCTTGAGCTTGCAACAGCCCTTCGATTTCGCGGTTGAACAACGAAATGTCCGTAGCGCCGATGTGCTTTGAGTAAATACGGCCGTCGCGGCCGATCACGAAAGCAATTGGCAATCCTAGAACTCCTCCATAGAGTTCGCCAATCTGCGCGTTACCCATCACCACGGGGTAGTTCATTTTGAATTGCCGGGAGAAGTCGCGAACGGGTTCGGGACCATCATCCACGGAAACTCCGATGATCTGGAAACCCTGGTCACCCAACTTGTTTTGTAGTTCGACAAACTGCGGGATCTCTTCCCGGCATGGATCACACCAGGTCGCCCAGAAGTCCAGAAGAACTACCTTTCCCCGATAGTCTGAAAGTTTGAGCGTTTTCCCCGTCAGGTCCGGCAGGGAGAATTCCGGGGCGAAGGGATGCTCCGCGGAGGTGATTCTCAGGCTCGGGGACGTGTCCCGATGCCGATTCATCACATAGAGTCCAACCAGGACGGTGATCGCCAGAGTGCCGACAAAAATGTTCGCAAATGTCCTGGGTTCACGAGAGATGGCCGGATTTCATTCTCCTTTGGCAGTGGGATCCCTCTTGTCCACCCAGTTCGCGCCGAAATTGTCAGAGATATAGAGCACCTTGACGTTCGTGAATCCCAATGCGCGTAAGGCATCGTGGGCAGGCTTGACGTTCGGGCAATGGCTCCACGGGCAACAACCGCAATAGATCACGATGAACTTGTCCCGGGGCAGAGGCTCAACCCGCTTGCGCAGTTGTTGCAGGCCGCTTTCGCTGGAAGCGGGACCGATGTACTCAGAACCGGGAACATGCGCCTGCGTGTAAAGCACGTGCGATCCAACCTGGATGATGAGTGGCTTTTCACCCGCGGAAGACTGGAGGAGTTTAACCAGTTCTTCGGGATTGAGGAGCTGTGAACTGGGTATGGAGCTTGCCTGATAAGGAAAAGCGAACAACGGTAACAACAAGATCCCAGCTATTGCAACACCGATACGGATGATCTTCTCGTCTTTGATCAGCGATTTCATATTGGAACTCGTGACACTCATTATAAGGAAGTGACCAGCGATACCGCGGCGTGTGACAACAATCACCGCCGTCATCGATGTCGCAGAGAATCATGTTGCGGGTGGAAAAGTGTCATTAAGAGCGACATCCCCGAAATACCCTGTAACAAAACCCGTCCTATTGCATTTGTTCTGTAGTTCTCAGAAACGAAACCGCAGGAGGCGATCATGATCAGCGCCAAAGTTCAACTAAATCAAGCACTTAAGCAGCAGCGGCAGTTTGTGGCCCAGACCGGCAGCGGCCATCACATGCTGCTCGACGACGCGGCCGGAGGCACCGGACCAAAGCCCATTGAACTGGTAGCGGCTGGATTGGCCGGGTGTACCGCGTTCGATGTCATCACCATTTTGCGCCAGAAGCATCACCAGAAGGTCACTGGATATGAAGTCAGAGTCGAGGCTGACCAGGCTGAACGCCCGCCGCAGGTGTTTACGGCGGTGCGGATTCATCACGTGGTTACCGGCTACGAAATTGACCCGGTGGTCATCGAGGAAGCTATCCGTCTCTCCGAAGAGAAGTATTGCTCGGTGGGTGCGATGGTGCAGAAGAGCGCGAGCTTCCATACCACTTATGAGATTGTCGAAGACACGACCGCGTGGATGAAACCGGCCCTAGCTGTCGGAGTACAGAGTTGAAAGCTTGCGCCAGATTCGCTCTAGGCGTATTGACCGTCATGTTGCTGTTGACGGCAGTTCAGGCGCAAACGTCGACCGAGCCTCCGGCTCTTACGCTTCAAGGGGCAGTAACCGTCGCGCTGGAAAAGAACCCTCTGCGCAAGGTGGCCCTGGCGGACACGAGAGTAGCGTCCGCCGATGTTCGCCAAGCACGATCGGTGCTAATGCCTCATCTGGATTTTTCGGGGACCGCGACCCAGGGCGACGATCCGGTCTATGTTTTTGGCAGCAAGTTGCGACAGCAACGGTTTACCACTGCTGATTTCGCGCTGAACCAGCTTAATACGCCGCTGCCGTTTGGCAACTTCAGCTCGCGGTTTGTGGGAAGCTGGAACCTGTTTGATTCATTCGCCAGCTGGCACGGGGTAAGCCGCGCAAGGCAGATGAATGAGGCCGCTGCACGTCAGTTGGAACGCGCCGACCAGGAGATCGTCTTCCGGGTAGTCGATGCGTATTACGGAGCATTACTGGCGAGCAAGCAACTGGAAGTTGCAGAGCAGGCAGCCAGGACGTCGCAGTCCATCAGAGACCGGAGTCAGGTGAGATTCGATAGTGGATTGGTAGTGGAGTCGGATTTGCTGACCGCGAAGGTGCGTATGGCATCGCGACAGCAGGAATTGATTCGAGCCAGAAACAATCTGGACTTGGCACGGGCCCAGTTAAGTGCTGCGATGGGCGTGCCAATCGATTCCTTGTTCCAGCCGGCTGAAGCCTTGGCAGAACGGGCGCTGCCTGTTCCCGTTCTTCAGGAAATGGAAAAAGAAGCGCTCGCGAAGCGGCCGGACTTGAAACGCATTCAATCGCAGGAGGCCGCCCAGCAGCAGAGTGTTGCGATGGCGAAGTCGTCGTTTGGTCCGCGAGTGAACGCTTTTGCCGGCTGGGAGATGGACAATCCAACGTTCGTTGCGGGTGGCGGCGGCAACAACTGGCTGGGCGGAGTCGAAGTGCAGTTTGACATTTTCGAGGGTGGCGCAAAGCGAGCGGAGTTGTCGCGCCAGTGCGCTCTCGCCGACCGGGTGGGAGCGGTGAAGCAAGCGGCCACGGATGCGATTCGCCTAGAGGTCCGCCGCGCGTACTACGACGTGGATGCCAGCCGGCAGCAATTGGAAGTGGCGCGGGCCGCCATTGCCCAGGCGCAGGAAAGTCTGCGCATCAACCAGGACCGCTATGACGGCGGGCTGACCACCATTACCGATCTGTTGGGCGCGGAAGAAGCGGCGCGCCGCAGCCAAACTGACTACTGGGAAGCGGTTTACCGGTTCCATACCAGCTATGCCAACCTGGAGTTGGCCAGTGGAACGTTGAATCCTCAATCGCCTGTGGTGACGCCATGACTCTTAACCATTCAACTTTTTCACGTCTCGTTCCTCTGGCTGTGGTCCTCGTCGGCGGGCTCAGCAGCTGCTCCAGTGAGCGGCAATCGGTAGCCGCGCCGCCAGACATTGTTCATAACGTTTCCGTGCTTCCGGTACAGCGGGCCGATGTGCCCGATTTACTGGAGGCAGTGGGGACGGTGCGGGCGGTGCAGACCAGCCAGCTGGCGAGCCAGATGGCGGGGAACATCTTAGAGATTCGAGTGCATGAAGGAGATCGCGTGCGGTCCGGGCAGGTGCTGGCGGTCATTGATGACGCACAACCGCGGGCTGCTCTCGACCGGGCCACGGCGGCCGAGAATGCAGCCGAGCAGGAATTGGCCGCGTCTGATTCCGACCTTGCCTTGGCTCAATCCACACTCAAGCGTTACCAGAATCTGTACGACAAGAAGTCGGTCAGCCCGCAGGAATTCGATGAAGTGAAAGCGCGCTACCAGGCGGCTGTCGCGCATCGCGATATGACTCAGGCCGGCCAAGCGCAAGCCAAGGCAGCACTGGCGCAGGCACATACTTCGTTTTCATACACGCGCATCGTCGCACCTTTTGATGGAGTGATTACCGAGAAGAAAGCCGAACCGGGAACGTTGGCCAGCCCGAGTCTTTCGATATTTGCCATCGAAGGCGTGGGTCACTACCGGCTTGAAGCCACAGTCAATGAACACGATTTGCGATTCGTGCGGATGGGACAGCAGGTGCCGGTGGTCGTGGACGCACTGCAAAATCCGGGACTGAAGGGAAAAGTCACACAAATCGTGCCTGTGGCCGATCCCGGTAGCCGCAGTTTTCTGGTGAGCATCGAACTGCCGGCGGATGTGCAACTGCGTTCTGGATTGTTTGGTCGAGCACAGTTTTCCCGCGGCCAGCGCTCGTCCTTCGTGATCCCGCTGACCGCAGTGGTCGAGCGGGGTCAACTGGAGGGGGTTTACGTGTTGGACCAGAACAAGATTGCTGCCCTGCGTTACATCACTCTGGGAAAGACTTCCGGGCCTGGCGTGGAAGTGCTTGCGGGTCTTCAGGAAGGCGAGCGTTTCGTGGCGCAACCCGGCGTACTCGATCTGGGTGGCAAGCGCATCGTGGCCCAATGATCAAGATGAGAGACAAAGCAGCCAATTCGACTGAACGGTCCGCGCCGCACCTTGGTCTTGCGGGACGGATCGCTCGCGGCTTCATCGACTCGAAGTTGACTCCGCTGGTGATCGTGGCTGCATTGCTGCTAGGCGCTTTCAGCATCCTTCAGACACCGCGCGAGGAAGAACCGCAGATCGTCGTCCCGATGCTCGACGTATTCGTGCAGATGCCGGGCGCAACGCCGGAAGAGATCTCGCAGCGGGTCAGTCTCCCCATGGAGAAGTTAATCCGCGAAGTGCCGGGTGTGGAGTATGTCTACTCCATCAGCCAGCCGGGCATGAGCATGCTGATCGTGCGCTTCTACGTGGGCTCGAAGGAAGAAGACGCGATCGTACAGACTTACAACAAGCTCTACTCCAATTTCGACCGCATCCCGCCAGGAGTTTCGCAGCCGATTATCAAGAGCCGCTCGATCAATGATGTCCCCATCATGGCGCTCACGCTGTGGGGCAAAAACTATGATTCGTACCACTTGCGGCGTGTCGCGGGCGAACTGGAAAATTCGCTCAAGCAACTCGACGATGTTTCGGAAACCGCGATCATCGGCGGACAGCCCCGCCAGGTACGAGTGGCCTTGGATACACAACAACTGGCCGGATATGGCCTCACCCCGGCGGCAGTCGCGGATCAACTCCAGGCCGCGAACAGCCGCACTGAGGCAGGAAGTTTCGCGCGCGATAACCGTGAGTTCAAGGTCGAAGCTGGAAGGTTCTTAACACGTGTGGAGGATTTACAGCAGGTGGTCGTCGGAGTCCACTCTGGGCGTCCGGTTTACTTGCGTGATGTCGTGGAGAAGCTGGAGGATGGCCCCGCCGAGCCGGACAACTATGTGATGTTTGCCAACGCGCGCGACGGCGCAGTCCAGACAGTCGGCGCCTATTATCCCGCTGTCACGATTACGCTGGCCAAGCGCAAGGGCACGAACGCGACCACCATTTCTGAAGATGTACTGGAGAGAGTCAACTCTCTGCGCGGGTATGTCCTGCCGAATGATTTGAACATCACCGTCACGCGCAACTACGGCGAGACCGCAAAAGACAAGTCCAACGAATTGCTGGAGCATTTGCTGATCGCGACCCTGTCCGTGACTTTGCTGATCGCTCTGGCGCTGGGCTGGCGGGAATCCGGCATAGTGCTCCTCGCTGTCCCGGTTACGCTGGCCCTTACCCTAGCCATCTTCTATTTCTATGGCTACACGCTTAACCGCGTTACCCTGTTTGCGCTGATCTTCTCCATCGGCATTCTGGTGGATGACGCCATTGTAGTGGTGGAAAACATCGTGCGCCATTTTCGCTTGCCGGGAAGCCGCGGGCGTCCTCTGGCAGAAGTGGCGGTGGAGGCTGTGGATGAGGTCGGCAATCCCACGATTCTGGCAACGTTCGCCGTCATCGGCGCCATCTTGCCCATGGCATTTGTGCGGGGCCTGATGGGGCCCTACATGCGGCCGATTCCGGTGGGGGCTTCGGCGGCGATGCTGTTCTCGCTCATTGTGGCCTTTGTGGTGACCCCTTGGACGGCGTTGAGATTGCTGAGAAATTACGCGGGCGAGGCCGCTCGCGCCGCACATGAGCATGAAGCGGAGGGCTGGACTACGCGGCTGTATCGCCGCGTGATGAACCCGCTGATTCTCGATCCCCGTCGCCGCTGGATGTTTTTGGGCGGGGTAGTGGTGCTTTTGCTGGCGGCGGTTGCGTTCGTCCCGTTAAAGTGGGTGCGAGTCAAAATGCTCCCTTTCGACAATAAGAGCGAGTTCCAAATCATCATTGATATGCCGGATGGAACGCCGCTGGAACAGACCACCCGCGTCGCGCAGGCGCTCGGCGGTTATTTGGGCCAGCAGCCCGAAGTCACAAATTACCAGATCTACGCTGGCACGTCCGGCCCTTACAACTTCAACGGGCTAGTTCGGCATTACTTTTTACGCCGTCAGCCCAATCAGGCTGACATTCAGGTAAATCTTCGGTCACGGCACGATCGCAGCTCGCAGAGCCACGAGATTGCGCGACGCTTGCGCCCGGAACTGGACAAGATTGCCGAGCCGTTCGGTGCACGGATTAAAGTGGCGGAAGTCCCTCCTGGTCCGCCGGTATTGCAAACCCTGGTGGCGGAAGTCTACGGGCCGGATTACAAAAGCCAAATCGAATTGGCAGCGCAGATCAAGAACATCTTTCAGCAAACTGCGGGAGTGGTGGATGTGGACTGGTACGTTCAGGACCCGCAGAACAAGTACGACCTGAAAGTGGATCTCGACAAGGCGGCACTGCACGGAATCTCGCCCGCCAATGTCTCGCGCACACTGCAGGTGGGACTGAGTGGCGCGAGCACCGGGCTCTTGCATGATCCGCAGTCTCGAGAGGACATCCCGATCGAAGTTCGGTTGGCGCGATCTGATCGCTCGGGCATCGAGGACCTGGGAAACATCAAGTTGCCGACTGCTTCCGGGGAGCAGATCGCATTGCAGGAAGTCACGAACCTGCAGCAGACCACGATTGATACCAGTGTCTATCGCAAGAACCTGCAACCCGTGGTTTACGTGACCGGTGATGTTGCGGGCGGGGAAGAGAGTCCGGTGTACGCCATCATGAAGATGAGCGACGCCATCGACAAGATCAAGCTGCCGCAGGGCTATGCCGTCAAGCAGTACAAGGGCACAACCATGCCCGAGCGTACGGATCGCCTGTCCATAAAGTGGGATGGCGAGTGGCACATCACGGCAGAAGTGTTCCGTGATTTAGGGCTAGCATTCGCCGCCGTACTGGTGCTGATTTACGTGATGGTAGTAGGCTGGTTTCGATCCTTCGTAACGCCGCTGGTGATCATGGCGCCGATCCCGCTCACGCTGGTCGGCATTCTCCCCGCTCACGCGCTCATGGGCGCATTCTTCACCGCGACTTCCATGATCGGATTCATCGCGGGCGCCGGAATCATCGTGCGCAATTCCATCATTCTGGTGGACTTCATCCAACTGCGGCGCTCGCAGGGAATGGCGCTGGAGGAGGCTGTTGTGGACGCGGGCGCAGTGCGCTTCCGCCCGATGTTGCTGACTGCGGCGGCGGTGGTGGTGGGAGCGAGTGTGATTTTGTTTGATCCAATTTTTCAGGGACTGGCCCTCTCGCTGATGGCCGGTGAAGTGGCTTCGACCGTTCTTTCCCGCATGGCGGTCCCGGTCCTTTATTACTTGAGCGAACGCCGGCGCGTGGATGCGACGCCGCCACAACTGCACTCGCCGGAAAGCACGACCACAGTTGCGGCATAAATTCTTAAGTCAGGAGGGAGTTGCTATGACAGTCGAACGTGCTGTGAGAGTGCTGGCAGGAACCTTCGTGTTGCTTTCGGTGGCGCTGGGCTACTGGGTTTCTCCCTACTGGTTCCTGTTTACGGCTTTTGTCGGACTCAATCTATTTCAGTCGGGGTTCACCAATATGTGCCCGGCGATGGCCATCTTTCGCAAACTGGGTTTGCCGGATGCAGGAGGAGCGAGATCCAACCAGCCGGAGGGTCAGCTGAACCGGTGAAAGGCAGGAGAACGTAAGGAGAGGAAGTATGCCCGACTGGATGTGGGTTGCCGGATTTATCGCGCTCTACATAGTGCTGACACAGTGGCTTCTGCCCAAGTTGGGTGTTCCCACATGAGCAAGCCAAACACGCGCCGACGGGTCTCGGCGCAAGACTCCCGGCGGAAGAAAGCACAGCTAACAACGTGAGTGAGATCGCTCACGGGTCATTGTGACACCAATCACGGAAAACGTCTTCGGCACTGAGTAAGATGCAGACAGTTATGGCTGGGCGATCCATATTCGTATCTATTGCAGTGGCGATCACACTGTTCGTATCCCAGGTGGCGGCCCTGTCGGCCTGCTCGATTCCTATGCCTGTGATGCAGATGACAATGGGCGACGCGGGAATGACCGCCAACACGGCCGTCGGCATTCAGCAAGGACCGGCGAGCGGCTCCTGCTGCGAGTTGTCGGCAGCTAATGCAGCTGTCGCGGCGCCGCCACGAGTCCCGAAATGTGGGGTAACCAGGCTGGCGACGACATCCAATACCTCTATTCTGGAGGAACCACCTGCACCCGTCAGATCGGCGCCTGCGAAAGGACCACCGCATGGACCGAAATTCTCCCTTCAAGCGATTCTCTGCGTCTTCCTGATTTAGCCCAACGGCTCTTACGCAGATTTCCCAGCGCAGATGCCGCTCGCTGCTTAGCAGCGGAAACAGAGCACAAGTGCTCAACCCCATCTCGCGCGAGACCCGACACCCCATTCACGGAATATCTCCACTGGAGGAATTATGAAAAGCGTACAGCGCATTCTTTCGACGGTCGCAGTGCTCGCCACTATAGCCGCGCTGTCCTTAATCTCGGGTTACTCCGCTGCGCAGGACAAGAAGTCTTCTGTTCCCACACGGAAGGAACTGGTCGCCCTGCTCAAGACTGCAAAAGAGCCTCCCGAGCATCGCAGAATCGCTGCGTACTACCGGCATGAAGCAGCAAGTCTGACGCAGAGTGCTAAGGAGCATTCGGAGTTGGCCTCGATCTACCAAGAGAAGCATCCTTTTGCCGCAATGGAGTCAAAGCATGGAGATGCCTTCGGTCAAGGAGCGAGCCACTGCGAAAAGTTCGCTCAACTGGCAAAAGAGCAAGCCAAGGAAGCAGAAGCCCTGGCAGTTCTGCACGAAGACATGGCCAAACAAGCGGAGCAGAAGCAGCAGTGAAGGAAAACTGTTGTCTAGCCTTTCGCATTTGTGCTGACGAGGCAGCCTTCCTCGGCCGGTAAAAACCAGCTGGGAGAGGCTGCCACTAAGGGGCGGTCGGGGCATCGTGCCGGTTGCTGCCTTGAAGATTCCGATTTTTTCATGCCGGAATGGGGTGGGCCTGCCAGGAGACAAGCGAGCGTTTAGCCCTAAGCAGTTTGCAGGTTGCGGTAGAATGAACATGGTGCGCCGAGCGTCACAATTCGTTTCGATCGCGTTGTCGATCGTCACAGTCGCGCTTCCACTGTTGGCATGTCTGACGTCTTTCGCGGAGATGAGCCCGGAGCAGCGAGAGTGCTGTGAAAAAATGGCTGGCCGCTGTGAGATGTCTGTAATGCCGAGCTCGCATTCATGTTGTCAGCACCCTGTCTCGCCTCATACAGCTACCGCGTCAAGAATCCAGAACAGCGATTTCGGTTTGGCGATTACTATGCTGGCCGAAGCTCCCTCTCCTTTGGCCCGTCCAATGATTGGAATCGCCGTCAGCACATTCGAATCACCGCCGGAAAGCCCTCCGCAAATCGTCGCCGTCCTCAGAATCTGATCCCTTCGTCGCCATAGAAGTGCGAGGCCGCACTTGTGTGTCCTCGTGTGACTTCATCTCCAATCGTGTGCGAGGAGAAATGACGAAGATCAGCAAACTCTGTGTGTTTGTCTTTTGGACCGTAACGGCCTTCGGCCAAAGCGCTCCAACCAGCCTGCAGTTACTCTTCGGAGAAGCCCGGCAGAACAACGCCGCAATCAAAGCTGCAGAGCGTGCCATTCAGACGTCCGAATACATGCCTAAACAGGCGTCGGCGCTGCCAGACACTGAAGTTATGGTCCAGAGCTTCACCGTGGGTAGTCCGCGGCCATTCGCTGGATACAGCAATAGTGACTTTGCCTACATCGGCTTTGGCGCATCACAGGAGCTCCCTTATCCCGGCAAGCGCGCATTGCGAGGAAATGTCGCGCAGCATGGGATCGCCATCTCACGCGTGGAGAAAGATGCAGTCGCGTGGGAAGTGCTCACCCGCCTGAAGCTGGCATATTTCCAGCTTGCGGCGTCCCGGCGACTTGTCTCTGTACTCGAACAAAATCAGCAACGCACGGATGAGATCGAGCAAGCTGCAGAGATCCGTTATCGCGTGGGACAGGGCACGCAGCAGGATGTCCTCCGAACCCAACTCGAACGAACGAAGCTCCTGAACGAGCTTTCCATGCAGCGCCGTGAGAGCGCTCAGTCCCAGGTCGTTTTGAAAGCGCTATTGAACCGGTTACCCGAATCGGTCGACATTGTTCCCGAACCGCTTTCTTCCCGCCGCATTCCCGAGACAGCCGCGCTCTTCGCGAAGCTCCGGCAAAACAATCCTGAGTTGCAGGTGAGCGCGGAGCAAGTGTCCCAAAGCCAAGCCGCTGCGGCACTCGCGAACCGAGAAAAGAAACCCGACTTTGCGGTCCAGTACATGTGGCAGCACACGGCGGACAACTTCCGCGACTATTACATGGGCACATTCTCGATCAAGCTGCCAAATCGTTCTCGAGTGCGGGCCGCCGAAGCCGAATCGCAGGCCAAGGTCACGCAGGCTGAAGCCGAAAAAGAATCTCGCCTGAAAGAAATGGAAAGCGACCTGGGAGAACAAATCGCGATTGTTCAAGCTTCCGAACAGCAACTGACGGTTTACGACCAGGGACTCATTCCACAGAGTGAGTCGGCATTGAACGCCGGCTTGTCTGGGTATCGCGCGGGGAAACAGGACTATCAGGGTCTGCTTGGGTCGTACAACGACACGCTTCGCCTCGCAATGGATCGCGAACGCACACTTGCCGAACATGAGGCTGCTGTTGCTCGCATCGAGCGCCTCATTGGGGAGGAACTGAAATGAACTACCGCAGACTTTTCGCTATCGCGGTTGTGCTCAATCTCTTTCTGGCGTTTGCCGCTTACTGGTTCTGGCAGTCCTCCCGGAGCACAAAGCGATCAGAAAGTGCAGTCACAGAACATCCGCCGATGGAAGGGTTCACTTCCTCTGCAATTGAAAACGCTCCTCCCACACTTGCTCCGGTCGAGTTGTCACCGGAGCGGATGCAGAGCATTGGTGTGCGCACTGGGAAGGTCGAATACAAGGCGCTTAACTCCGAAATCCGGGCGATGGGCACGGTCGAAGTAAATGAGCGGCGCGTCGCTTACGTGCAGACCCGTTATCCAGGGTGGGTGAAGGATGTCTTCGTCAATGCGACCTATCAATTTGTCACAAAAGGTACTCCGCTCTTCACAATCTACAGCCCCGAGTTAGTGGCCAGCCAGCAGGAATACTTGCTCGCAAAAGCGAATGCAGGCCGACTCGGTCAGAGTTCTGTCGAGGGAGTTTCTGCTGGCGCAGACACTCTCCTCCGTTCGGCTCGTGAACGCTTGCTGCAGTGGAGCTTGTCGGAGCAAGACATTTCGAAGCTGGACACCAGCGGAAAGCCGCTGACGGATTTTACCTTCGTTTCTTCGGTTTCCGGCTACGTGGTTGAGCGCATGGTGTTGCCAAACGCCTATGTGCAACCGGAAATGCGGCTGTACTCGATCGCGGACCTTTCGACCGTCTGGATAAACGCACAAGTATTCCAGCAGGATGCCGGCAAGCTGAAGCCGGGAGATTCTGCTGACATCACTGTGGACGCGTATCCCAGCCGGGTATTTCACGGGCACGTCGAACAGGTCCTTCCCCAAGTTGACCCAGCCACGCGCACCCTGCGTGTGCGGCTGTCGATGCCGAACCCCACCCTTGCGCTGAAACCTGGCATGTTCGTAAATGTCCGGTTGCGAGCGCCGCTCGGTCGCCAATTATTTGTCCCTGCCTCAGCAGTGTTGCAGGCAGGAAGCCGTCAAATTGTGTTCCTGTCGCGCGGCCAGGGATCGTTAGAGCCGCGTGAGGTGCAGCTCAGTGCACCCACTGACGAGGGTTTCGTTGTACTCAAGGGCCTCAAGTCCGGTGACACAGTTGTAACCTCGGCCAACTTCCTGATTGATTCGGAAAGCCAGCTCCAGGCTGCTGCAGGAGCCTACACTCCTCCACCGCCTGGGGCTGGAGCGGCAGCAGCGATGAATGGGCCCGAGCCGCAAGCTTCGGCTGAACTTACCACTGATCCATCGCCACCACACAAAGGCAAGAACCGCGTCCAGGTGAAGCTCATCTCATCTGACGGCAAGCCACTCGCCGCGGCAAGAGTAACGGTTCGTTTCTTCATGGCGGGCATGCCGGAGATGGGCATGGCTGAGATGAACGTGACCTCCGAGCTCACTGACCGCGGCAATGGAGTCTACGCAGGCGATGTAGAACTCGGTTCTGGAGGCACATGGCAGGTCACCATTCGAGGAGAGCAAGGTGGAAAAACAATTCTGACCAAGCGCATGAATCTGACCGCTACGGGAGGTATGTAAGCCATGATCTCTCGCGTGATCGAATGGTGCGCAAGCAACCGTTTTCTTGTTTTTATTGCTGTCCTCGCTCTTGTGTTGGCGGGAATCTGGTCACTGCAAAGAGTTCCGCTGGATGCCCTGCCCGACATCTCCGATGTGCAGGTCATTGTTCACACCTCGTGGCCCGGACGACCTCCCAATGTCATTGAGGATCAGGTCACGTATCCCATTGTTACGACCTTGCTGGCCGCGCCCCATGTGAAGGCTGTGCGGGCGCAGACCATGTTCGGTGACTCTTACGTTTATGTTGTCTTTCAGGACGGCACCGATATTTATTGGGCCCGCTCACGTGTCCTCGAATACATCCAGGGGCTCGGTGGACGCTTGCCCGAAGGGGCGGCGCCGATGATCGGACCGGATGCCACCGGTGTGGGTTGGGTGTTCGAATATGTGCTCGTCGACCGCAGTGGCCAGCATAGCCTTGCCGACCTGCGCTCGCTTCAGGACTGGCAGGTTCGTTACCAGCTTGAAACCGTCCACGGAGTTGCAGAAGTAGCGTCCATCGGCGGTTTCGTAAAGCAGTATCAGGTGCAGCTCGACCCCAATCGGCTGCTCGCCTACGGCATCCCGCTTTCCACGGTGATTGACCGCGTGCGCGCCAGCACGAACGAGGTTGGCGGGCGCGTGCTGGAGATGAATGGCGCGCGCTACATGGTTCGTGGCCTTGGATACTTGCGTTCACTGGGTGAC
>Ga0075028_100000557_pt1 | contig 13453 bp, 6 predicted proteins | sample LitLauG_LLR_2014_FD_71390 | JGI IMG/M metagenome (GOLD analysis project Ga0075028, IMG submission 71390) | Freshwater sediment microbial communities from Pennsylvania, USA - Little Laurel Run_MetaG_LLR_2014 | ecosystem: Environmental > Aquatic > Freshwater > Creek > Sediment | place: USA... | reverse complement strand
GGGTAGACGTGGCCGTTGACCAGGAAGATATCAAGAAGTCCGTCGTTATCGAAATCGAGGAAGCCCGTGCCCCAGGCGAGAAAAGGCGTGGTGGGACCAGCGAGGCCTGCACGATAGGTGACGTCGGTGAAACTACCGGCGCCGTCATTGCGGTAGAGAGTCTTGTAGTCGTCGGAGAAGGTCGTAGTCATCAGGTCGACTTTGCCGTCGCGGTTGAAGTCCCCGACCGCAATGCCCATGGATGCTTGCTCGCGGCCGTCTTCGCTGAGGGCAAAGCCGGAGGCATAACTGATGTCCTCGAATGTCCCGTTGTGGCGGTTGCGGTAGAGATAGTTGGGAACGGAATCGTTGGCCACGGCAAGATCGAGCCACCCGTCGTCATCCACGTCGACGAATACCGAAACAAGGCCGTAGTAGCCGTTGGGATCAGCGACACCGGCCTTAACGCTTACATCCGTGAAAGTGCCATCGCCATTGTTGTGGAACAGATGATCAGGTTCTCCAGGGATGCCGCGGGGGCCGCACATGACCGCGATACCTCGGAACTGGCAGAAATTGGCCGGAATGATGCCCTGACCTGCGATGGGCGGATGCTCGAGATCGATCTTGGCGTAGCCGGGCACGAATAGGTCGAGGCGGCCGTCGTGGTCGTAGTCGCCCCAAGTCGGGCCGGCGGACCAGCCGCCGAGGGCGACGCCCGCTTTTTCCGCGACATCCGTAAAGGTCCCGTCGTGGTTGTTGTGGTAAAGGCGGTTCTTGCCGTAGTTCGCGACGTAGATGTCAGGCCAGCCATCATTGTCGTAGTCGGCGACGGCGACGCCGAATCCCCAGCGCTCGTTGGCGACACCAGCTTTTTCGGTGACATCCGTAAAGGTGCCGTCGTGGTTGTTGTGGAAGAGCATCGCGCGCGGCGGTGCTTCCTTGCCTTGCAGTGCTGCGAACGTCGAGCCATTCACAAGATAGATGTCCAGCCAGCCATCATTGTCATAGTCCAGCAGAGCGACTCCGGAGCCGATGGTCTCGAGGATCGTGGCCTTGGCGGGAGTTCCCGAGTGATGCAGAAACTTGGCGAGTCCAGCCTGCTTCGTGATATCGCTAAAAATCACGGGAGCGCCGTCCACAAAGCCGCCCGCCGTAATTGAGCGCGACTGGGCGTCTTTGATGGCGGGACGGGCAGCTCCGGTGGCAACACCCATCCCAGAGGATGGGAAGTTCCTCTTGGTGGGGGGCGACACCTGGGCTCGGGCAGCGCACAACCCCATCCAAAACAAAATCCATGCAAAGGAGATAGCTAACTTCCAGCGCAAGTGTGTGTCGATCGAGTTCATGAGATCGCTAAGTTTCAAGCTAGCAGAATCGGGCCGGCAACGAAAACCGCATGAATCGGCTATCAGTTTTCCTTCGTATGTTCTCATTATGGAATTAAATTCGGAGGTCAAGAATTGGGTCATTTTAGCCTCGGAAGTCTCCCGGGGAAAAATATTTTCTGCAAATTATGATGGCTTGGGCGGAACCCTCTTTTGGGTCGATTCTCCGGGTTTTCATAGCTCAGACTTCCTGTCTATTAACTTCCATAACTAGACGAAGCGTGCTGCAATTGGGACGAACTCCAGTAAGAAAGCGTTTGCCTTTGATCACTCTTCCAAGCCAGTCGGCCCAAATCTCTGTTCAGCCGCCCGCTACTTCTCCGTAAAATGGAAGACCTTACAGGAGCCGGGATCACGTTCCAACAGAGACGCGCGGCACCCACACCGACAATTTTTCTTGACAAGGTAACGAGAACCTAATACAAGTCAATGTGCCCAATGTAAACGTTAACATTCGGATTTACAGGCATGAGCAAAATCTTGCCAGGATGCAGGAGGAAGTGGACTATGTTTTCCGTCTCGTCGCAGTGCGTGGCTAACTCAGTGGTAGCCCTGAAGAAGTTCAACATTCGCCGCCTCGTAGTTCTATTCGCGGTTGTCGTGGGTCTCCCGTTTTATGCCCTCGCGCAGAACGCTGCCGTGGTCGGTACAGTTACGGACCCCTCGGGTGCCGTTGTCCCCAATGTGACTGTTACTTCCACCAACACAGCAACTGGACTGAGCCGTAGTACCACGACCAACGAATCCGGCCAGTACGCTTTGCCCGATCTACAGATCGGACACTACGACGTCAAGGCTGCGGGTTCCGGTTTCAAGGTCGGCGTGCAAAAAGACATCGTGCTCAGCGTCGGTGATCGTACGCGTATCGATTTCAAGATGGCGATGGGCACTGCCACGGAATCCGTGACGGTTGAGGAAAGCGTTGTCCGCGTACAGACGGACTCCAGCGAAGTCAGTAACGTAATTTCCGGTCAGCAGATCTCACAGCTTGCGACCAATGGGCGCAGCATCTATACGCTGATCAACCTAACGCCCGGAGCATCGAGCCTCCAGGGCGACTTCCAGAACCCCACCCCGGTGGGCGGGAACGGAAGCACGAGTTTCAACGGCAACCGGCAGGGGCACAACATTTACCTGTTGGACGGCGCCGAAAGTGACGACCGCGGAGGCGCTGGAAATTCTAGCGTCGCGCCTTCTCTGGACGCATTAGCTGAGTTTCAGACCCTGACCTCCAATTACAGCGCCGAATATGGCCTATCCTCTGGCGGCACCATGACCACGGCTCTCAAGTCTGGAACCAACCAGTTTCATGCTTCCGCTTGGGAGTTTGTCCGCAACGATGCTATTCAAGCGCACCGCTACTTTGATGGTACTGGCGCCAAGAAGGCTAAGCTGAATTACAACACTTATGGCTTCAATGTCGGCGGTCCGGTAGCCCTGCATCAGGGTGGTACTCCCAAGACTTTCTTTTTCTACAACATGGAGTGGCGCAAGCTGATCCAGGGCGACACGATCAAACAGATCGTTCCGTGGGCAGCCACTTACAAGGGCGATTTTTCTACCCATTTGCCGACCGATCCGGCTAATACACCCTTACACACAGGATTTCACGCGCCGTACGTCTGCCAGCTCTCTGGGGCCCAACAGACGGCATTTGCAAACGCTGGACAAACGCTAAGCGGGTGCACCGCCGGAGTTCCTGACCCTACGAAGTTGGTGGGTTTCAACGGCAATGCGCTTCCGTTCGTAGATTCGAACGCGGCGGCCCTGCTCAATATTCCCCACGGCACGGGAAATCCAACTAAGTTCACCAGTATCTTCCCTGGCGAGACTGGCGTGGATAGCAACGGTAATCCAGTTTTCCAAGGCGGGAACAATTCGGCCACGTCAGTCCGCGAGGAAATTGTGCGAATCGATCACAATTTCACGGACAAGTTCTCGATCTTCGGACACTTTGTTGACGAGAAGATCTCCCAAGGCTATGGGAAGTCACAGTGGAGCGGTGACAACGTGCCTACCGCATCCGACCAATTCGGGAATCCATCCTACAGCGGCGTCATCCATACCGCTTATGTCATTAGTCCGACGTTGATCAATGAGGTTGCCTTCAACTACAACGGCAATCGCATCAACATCATCCCGAGCGGCATCACGCAGGCACCGAACTTCCAATTCAAAAGGGTGTTTACTGGGCCGAACGCCGGAAACCGAATTCCGTCCATCAATCTGAGTGGCTCCACCGGGTCGAACTACACGAGCGTCTGGGAGCCTTGGGTCAACAAAGCCGATGACTACCAGATTCGCGACGATATTTCATGGACACGGGGAAAGCACCAGTTCAAGATCGGCGGCAGCTGGGCGCTTTACAAGAAGATCCAAGATGTATTTACCACCACCCAGGGAAATTTCACTTTCAACGGCTCGTTCACTGGAAATGACTTTGCCGACTACCTACTTGGTTATGCCCAGGGGTATTCGGAGGACGCGATCAAAGATAACGGCTATTGGAACAACGTTTCTTATGCCGCATACTTCCAAGACAACTGGCGCGCCACCAACCGGCTTACTCTGAACCTAGGATTGCGCTGGGATGGTGTGCCGCATACCTACGAAGCTCGCAGCCGCATGTCGAACTTCTATCCCAGCCTGTACAACGCTGCCAACGCTGCCACTTTCGATACTAAAGGCAATATCTGCTCCGGCGTGGACAATGGCACGACGAATCTGGGCTGCGCTGCGGCTAGCCCAGGTCTCGGCACCAGCCCTAACAGCATTCTGGCGGGCATTCCGATCTACCTCAACGGCATTGGCATCGATAACAAGAACGGTGTTCCCAAGGGTCTCGTGGATAACCACTGGGCAAACTTTGGCCCACGCGTGGGTTTTGCCTACGATGTGGCTGGCAACGGTAAGACTGTGGTCCGCGGCGGATTTGGATTAATGTACGAGCGTGTTCAGGGCAATGACGTTTACAACACAGGTGGAAACGTTCCATTCAGTGCCAATGCAGGCTTCAACAACGTTCTCCTGTCTGATCCCAATACGGGCGTCACCTCGGGAACAACCAATCCGCTGACCGTCCCAGTTGCCAGCGTCACCGGTATCAGCAGGAGTAATTACAAGCTCCCGCAGAGCTACCAATTCAGCTTCGGAGTTCAGCAGGCATTGGGAAAATCCGTACTGTCTGTTTCTTATGTGGGCACCCAGAACCGGCATCAGAACGATTACCGCGAGACGAATATGCCGGCCGCCAGTGATATACCGAACCTGATTGCAAACGGGAACAGCTCGTACAATAGTGATGTCAAGTACTTAGGCTACCGCTCAATCAAGCTGGCAGCGGATGAAGCGAACGGCCACTACAACTCCCTGCAAGCTAGCCTGCGTGGAACCTTCAAGAACGACCTTACCTACCAGGTCGGTTACACGCTCTCGAAGTCCATTGATCCCTTCACCGCGGGCAGCAGCGCTGGTGATCTCTCGGCCGTTTCGAATCCTTACCTCGGGTGGAGGTACGATGTGGGACCATCGGCGTTCGACCGCAGAAATGTTGTATTTGCCAACTTCGTCTATGACATCCCGTTGTTGAGGCACAGCGGTAACCGCATGCTGAGAACAACGGTTGGAGGATGGCAGGTATCCGGGATCGTCTCGATTTCGTCCGGTGCGCCGATCGATATCACGTTGAACTCGAATGCTACTGACGCTCTAGGAAACAAGACAAACGCAGCAAACTTTATTCAAAACTCGACCAATCGTCCAAATGGTACCGTTACCTACGCAAAGTCGGGTGTTCAGTGGATTAGTGCGACATCCCTGACAACGCCGGCGGCCGGAACCTGGGGTACTCTAGGACACAACGCAGCACGTGGTCCTGGGCGTGACAACTGGAATATCGCTCTCTTTAAGAGCTTCGTGTTTAGCGAAGAGCGCGGTAGTCGGCTGGAATTCCGCGCCGAGAGCTTCAATACCTTCAACCATACTCAGTTCCAGGCAGACACAACGGGGGGCATCAACAATTCCTTCGGAGGTGGTAGTTTTGGCCAACTCACATCCACCTACGATCCCCGGACAATGCAACTGGGGATGAAGCTGATCTTCTAACGGCAAAGCGAAAGCAAAGTGCTCTACCAGAGAGCGGCGAGGCGGAGTTCTACCGCCTCGCCGTTTTTCTTGGTCGGTTCAGCTCGGGCAAGGAGCGAGTACACTTCATAGTTGATGAACAAGTGGAAGCAAATTTCCGCTCTTTCCGCAGTCCTGCTGTCTCCCACATTGCATGCGCAGACCCCAGCTGACGCCCTGGCGCTCCATCAGCAAGGCAAACTCGCTGAGGCCGCCGCGGCATGGCGAGTGGTTACGCAGCGCAATCCCAAAGATGCCGCCGCGTTCGCAGCCTGGGGTTCTGTGCTGTCCCAGGAAGGAAAGCCCCAGGAAGCCGTTCCCGTCTATCAGAAGGCGCTTGCACTGAATCCGAATCTTCCCGGAATCCAGCTCAACCTCGGGATAGCACAGTTCAAGCTCGGTCACTTTGCCTTGGCGTTAGCTCCCCTCCGCGCGGCGCTGGCGGCGGATCCGGGGAGCGCGCAAGCGCAAACGCTTCTGGGACTCAGCTTGTATGGAGACAAGCGATTCCAGGAGGCAGTAGCGCAATTGAAGCCCATCGCCGAACGAGACCCCGCAAACGCAGAACTCCACCAGGTGTTGGCGCAGAGTTGCCTCTGGGCGAAAGATTCGTGCGCTCTGGAGGAATTCCGCCGTATTCTGCAACAGAATCCTGATTCCCCCTCCGCGCATATGCTCCTAGGGGAAGCCCTCGATGGATTGGGGCGCGGTCCGGAAGCGATTGAAGAGTTTCGCGCGGCTGTGAAAGCTGCTCCTCGCGAACCCAACGTCAATTTTGGCCTCGGCTTTCTGTTCTGGAAGATGCATCAGTACGACGACGCAAAAGCCGCATTTGAGGGCGAGCTTGCTGTCGATCCAGCCCATGCCCAGGCTCTGGCCTATCTCGGCGACATTGCCATGAAGAACAACGATTCAGAAGCGGCCGTGACACTGCTGAAGAAAGCCGTGCAGTCTAAGCCTGACTTGCGTCTCGCGCACGCAGACTTGGGCGCGATCTACATGGATCAGAAACATTATCCCGAGGCGCGTGCCGCGCTGCTAAGGGCGGTCAAGCTGGATCCCGCGCAGCCCGACACGCATTTCCGGTTGGGGCGCCTGTATCAGGCCACAGGCGATGCCGTGGCGGCGCAGAAGGAATTTGCCAAGGTTCACGAACTCCACAAGAAAGCAGAGGACGATGTGCTGGAGAAAATGTCCGGCGCGCCGCCTCCGTTGCAGGCACAGCCATGACACTTGCCGATCAGATCGGGTTCGCTGGGATGCGTGCGTTGCTCCGGCAGGGCTTCAGGAATGCCAGTTTATTTCTGCTGATGGCAATTGTGTTGGTGTTCTGCGGAGCCCCTTGCGTGGGCCAGGATAGCAGCGGGGAAGGCATTAACATGCGCGGGGACCGAGCGGAGATTGCCGTCACCGTGCGCGACGGACGCGGTCAAACCATCTCTTCCGCTGCGTCGGTGCGCCTGTTGCATGAGGGAACCCCCGTGGACCAGGGCGCTACCTCGCATGGACGCGTATTTTTTGTCCTTCCGGGGCTCGGTACCTACACCGTGATTGTGGAAGGGGCTGGATACAAGACGGCGCAGAAAGACGTCTCACTGACCGTCGCGATGAAAACGGAAGTAGACATTTCGTTGCAACGGGATTCCGGCGACGATGCCCCTAGTGGTCCCAGCAAGCCTGCGCTGGCCCCGAAAGCGCAGGAGGCACTCATGAAAGGACTCCACGCGATTGCAGCCCACAAACTGGACGAAGCAGATATCGCGATTGCCGAAGCCACCAAGCTTGCTCCCGGCCACCCGGACGTGCTCTACGGGCAGGGTATCGTCGCCATGGGTCACCAGGATTGGCCTCAGGCCCAAAGTGCCCTGGAGAAGTGCACGCAACTGGATGCTGGCAACGCGCGTGCATTTTCCGCATTGGGAGTGGTCCTGGTGAATCAGGGGAAATTCGACGGGGCGATTGCGCCTCTTGAGAAATCCCTGCAGCTCGAACCCACAAGCTGGGAGACGCGTTCAACGCTAGCCCAGGCGTATTACCAGCACGAGCAATATGAAGAAGCCTTGAAGTCGTCGCAGCAGGCGCTTGCCAATTCCAACGGCAAGGCTCCACAGATTCAGTTGCTTGTGGCAAAGTCGCTGACCGCGCTAGGGCGATACGAGGATTCAGCCCAAACGCTGCGCGATTTCCTGAAAGACCACGGCGATCATCCGGAGGCCGCGCGGGCCCGACGGTGGCTCGACCGCATGGCCAAAGATGGCAAAATCCGTAACAACTAGAGACTAGGACTACCCAGCCCCTGCCCTAACTTGGTTTGTTTGACAACCGAAGGCTGATCAACTACCTTGTGAAGCCTTAAAGTAATCGATTACTTCTGGCAGTCTGTCTCTGGATGGCGTGATCGAATCCAGCTTCTGAGCCGACTTCCCGACGGAGAGTTTTGTGAACCAGCGTCGAATATTTGTCAGTCTCGCATGTTTTCTGGTGGTTTCGGTTCTGTCCTCAGCCCAGGCGGATTCACCGCTCTTAGCCGCGACTCCGCCTATGGGGTGGAACAGCTGGGATGGATATGGAACCACTGTCAAAGAGGCTGAGGTCAAAGCCAACGCACAATGGTTCGCCGAACACTTGAAGCCCTACGGGTGGCAGTACGTTGTTGTGGATATGGAGTGGTATGTCAGCAATCCCATTGCGGAAGGGAACTCCAAGACTTCCACGTATGCGATGGATGGTTACGGCCGGTTTATTCCCGCACCCAACCGTTTTCCGTCGGCCACGAAGGAGCTAGGTTTTAAACCGCTCGCAGACTATGTGCATTCGCTAGGGCTCAAGTTTGGCATTCACATTCTGCGGGGCATTCCCAAGCAAGCGGTGGCACAGAACCTGCCGATTGAGGGTTCCGCATTTCATGCGGCCGATGCCGCCGATTCGTCGGATGTCTGTCCGTGGAATTACGACAACTACGGTATCGATGCGAGCAAACCCGCCGGTCAGGCGTACTACGATTCCATCCTAAGGCTTTATGCCAGCTGGGGCGTGGATGTAATCAAGGTTGATTGCATTGCCAGCCATCCTTACAAGGGAGACGAGATTCGGATGATCGGAACCGCACTGCAAAAGTCTGGAAGGCCGATAGCGCTGAGTCTCTCGCCCGGTGCCGCTCCTCTGGAAAAAACCGATGAGATGAAGAAGTATGCGCAAATGTGGCGCATCTCGGACGACATCTGGGACATTTGGCACAGCGATGTGCCATATCCGCAGGGCTTGGGCGATCAATTTGCGAATGTAGCCAAGTGGGCCGGTAAGGCAGAGCCGGGGCACTGGCCAGACGCGGATATGCTGCCGTTGGGCCGCTTGGGGCCAGCGCCAGGCTGGGGGGCAGCGCGCGACACGCGATTGACCCACGCGGAACAGCGGACGTTGATGACTCTGTGGGTGATGTTTCCCTCCCCGCTCATGGTGGGCGGAGATCTGACAGCGGCCGATGCCTGGACGACCTCTTTGCTGACCAATCCGGAAGTACTCGCCGTGGACCAGTCTTCTACCAGAAATCATCCCGTCATGACCACAGAGAAGATCGTGGTGTGGTTGGCGAAGGCCGCGGTGAAGGGCGGAGACTACCTTGCGATTTTCAATCGGCAGGACTCCATGCAAACGGTTGAGTTTCCTTGGAAAGCGGTCGGGTTAGACGGCGTGCGCTATGCGCAGAGGGATCTCTGGGAGGGGAAGGATCTCGGTGCTGCGGATTCCTTGAAAGTTATGTTGATGCCCCATGGATCTGCTTTGTACCGCGTCTCTGAGCTGGCTCCGTGAGTGATATCCGGATGTTCACACTAGCATGACTTAGGCGGTGGCCGAGGGTTCAGACCGTGCTGCTATAGTTTGAAAGCTCTTATGGCAATCACAATGAAGGATATTGCCCGAGATTTGGGCGTATCCGTGGTCACTGTTTCCAAGGTACTGCGGAATCACTCGGACATCAGCGCCGAGACCCGTAAACGGGTTTTGCATCGAATGAAAGAGTTGAATTATCAGCCGAATCCGGCTGCGCGGACCCTGGTTTCCGGACGCACGAACTTGATTGGTTTGATCGTGCCAGATCTGGTGCATCCTTTTTTTGCTCAGGTCGCGAAAGGCATTTCCGCCAAACTTCGGACGGAAGAGTACAGCTTGATTATTTCCTCTTCCGAGGATGATGCAGCCCTGGAAGGGCGGGAGATCAATCAAATGCTGGCGCGACGAGTGGACGCGCTCATTTTGGCATCGACGCAATCGGGAGTGGAAAACCTGCGGAGAATTGAAGACTCGGGCATTCCCTGCGTGTTGCTTGACCGAAAAATTGATGGGTTGAAAGCGAGTTTTGTTGGTATCGACGACGAATTGGCCGGATCGATGGCCACTACGCACCTTCTGGATATCGGATGTAAGGTGGTGGCGTACATCGCTGGATCGGACGTGAGCACCTCGTGGGATCGCCAACGCGGATATTCGAAGACTCTCGCTAGCAAGGGATTTCACTTGGTCCCCGAGTACATCGTTCGCCACGGCCACGGCGATGATTCCGGCGATGAGGTTGGTTTTGCAGGCATGCAGCAGCTCTTAATGCTAAGTCCCAGGCCGGATGGAGTATTTTGCTGCAATGACCCGATTGCGATGGGTGCCATGCGGGCGATTTTGGGGGCGGGGTTGCGAATTCCGGGCGATGTGGCAGTGATTGGTTGCGGTAACGTGCACTATGCGGATTTTTTACGAGTTCCACTGACCAGTATCGACCAGGATAGCAACGCTTTAGGAACGAGCGCTGCGAAATTGGCTCTGAGCATCATCAAGCGGAAGACCGAAACCGCTCCGAAAAGCCTATTTTTGCCAGCGAAGCTGGTCATCCGGGCCTCAACGCAGAGACAGGAAAACCAAACTGGTCCGGCAACTACGAAGTAGAACCAGGACAAAACTTAGGTGCGCATTGAATGAGCGAGTTGAAACAATTTGAGCGCCAAGCCTTAAAGATTGCGGCCGAGGATAACGTTGCGGTCGCCTTGGTTAATCTGAAGGCGGGTGAGCCGGTGGTCGTGGAAGGAGAGACGCGCATCCTGTATACCAACGTGCCAGTGAAGCATAAGTTCGCCCTGCGGGATTTTAATCCTGAGGATCCTATCCTCATGTACGGGGTTTTGGTAGGTGTAGCGACCGTCCCGATTCGTGTAGGAGAGATTTTGACAACTGGAAACACACGGCATAGGGCCTCGGGTTTTCACGAAAAATCCAAGGCTGAGGTTTGGAATGCGCCGGATCTGTCGCGATGGAAAGATCGGATGTTTCAGGGATATCACCGTGCGGATGGTCAGGTGGGCACACGAAATTATTGGCTGGTGATTCCGCTAGTATTTTGTGAAAACCGGAATATCCTGGCTTTGCGGGAAGCGTTCCAGAAAGAACTGGGAATCTCCCCGCCGCAGCCGTACCGGCGCTATGTTGCGGATCTAGTGCAGATGTATCGGCGTGGAGAAGTTGAACAGATCAAAAATTACGGTTTTTCTGAACTCCCACAGACCTCGTCTGCCGGGTCGCTATTTCCCAACATCGACGGAGTCAGATTCCTGACGCACGACATGGGTTGCGGCGGGACGCGAGCCGACGCGAGAACACTTTGCGGTCTTTTAGCGGGGTATATCCATCATCCCAACGTGGCCGGGGCGACCGTGCTGAGTTTGGGATGCCAAAATGCCGAAGTGTCCCTCTTGCAGGAAGAACTGCGGAAACGGGATGCTGGTTTCAGTAAACCTCTCTTGGTCTTTGATCAACAGCAAAGCAATCTGGAATCGACGATGCTCTCGGAGGCGATCCGTCAGACATTTCTCGGCCTCATAGAAGCCAACAAGTTGGAGCGTACTCCTGCTCCACTATCGGCGCTGACGATCGGTCTGAAATGTGGCGGCTCGGATGGTTTTTCCGGCATCACTGCGAATCCGGCCATCGGCCGTGTCTCTGACTTGATTGCGGGGCTGGAAGGGAAGAGTCTTCTGTCGGAATTTCCGGAGCTGTGTGGCGTCGAACAAAGCTTGGTCGATCGCTGTACAAGCCAAGCCTCCGCCGAAAAATTTGCCGGGTTGATGCGAACCTATGCCGCACGCGCTGAAGCGGTTGGCTCCGGATTTGATATGAACCCTTCGCCGGGTAACATCAAGGACGGATTGATTACGGATGCCATGAAGTCCGCAGGCGCGGCCCGCAAGGGAGGAACCTCTCCAGTACGGGATGTTCTGGACTACCCAGAGTATGTGAAGACGCCTGGCTTGAGTCTTCTTTGCACTCCCGGCAACGACGTGGAAGCGGTCACAGCTCAAGTCGGTGCCGGCGCGAATATTGTATTGTTCACGACTGGCCTTGGGACGCCTACCGGGAATCCGATCGCTCCGGTTGTAAAGCTCTCAACGAATTCGGAGCTAGCCCGGAGGATGCATGACATTATTGACATCGACACCGGGAATATTACGGTTGGCGAGGCCTCCATCGAGCAGACTGGCGATGCAATCCTGGAACGAGTGATCCAGATTGCGAGCGGAGAAATGCGCACCAAAGCTGAGCAAAAAATGCAGGAAGACTTCATTCCCTGGAAGCGGGATGTTTCGTTGTAGCCGGTGTGAGTGTCCGAATCAAGCCTCGGCGAACTCAAAGATGTATTTCTCTCCCGCTTTCACAGCCAAAGTGATGATTTGCGCATCGCCATTCGTGTGTACGGCACGGGCACGTAAATCCCCGGAATTCCGCGTGACACGTGCAATACGTTGTCCGCGGGGAGTGCGGAAACGGTGTTCGCCCGCGCACAGGGGGCGAACTTGAGCGGAAATCGCTTTTCCGTTGGCCCAAGCGATATCGATCTCTACGCCACCGCGCGCGCGCAGGCCGTGAATCGAACCGGTATGCCAATCTTTTGGTAGGGCAGGCAGCAGAGTGATCTCGCCGTCGTGGCTCTGTAGCAAAAGCTCGGCAATAGCGGCAGTGGCGCCGAAATTTCCGTCAATCTGAAAAATACTTCCCCCGGGGGTCGGGTGCGTGTCGAACAAATTGATCCCAGTACTATGCTGAATCAGCATTTTGAGCGAGTCCCAAGCCAGATCGCCGTCTCCCAGGCGGGCCCAAAGGCCAATGGCCCAGGCACGGCTCCAACCGGTGTAGGCACCGCCGTGGGCGATGCGACGTTCCAGCGACTTGCGGGCAGCGGCAAAGAATTCAGGCATGGTTCGCTGCGTGATTTGGCTGCCCGGGTACACGCCATAGAGATGCGACATGTGGCGCTGCTCGGGTTCGCTTTCCTCAAAATCGACTGACCACTCCTGGAGTTGGCCAAAGCGGCCGACCTGGTAGGGAGGCAGGCGCTTGCGGATTGCCGTCAATTGCCCGGCAAATTCTTCATCGGCATGCAGGATGACGCCGGCTTGCTCGCAATTGTGGAACAACTCTGAAACTAAGGCCAGATCCAAGCTGCATCCTGCGCTGGTAAACGCCTGTTTTTTGTCGGGTGCGTAGAAACTGTTCTCTGTTGAAAACGACGGACAAGTCGTAATGCCGCCATGTCCGTCATCGATCACCCACGCCTGTAGGAACTCCGCAGCGCTTTTCATGATCGGATATGCCGTCTTGCGCAAGAAGTTCTCATCGTTGGTGAAGCGATAGTGCTCCCAAAGGTGCGCGCAGAACCATGGCGCACTCATGCAGAAATTAGCCCAGGTTGGGCTGGAGAATTCCGTGCCCATTCCTACGGGCGCGGATTGACGCCAGAGATCAACATTGTGGTGCGATACCCAGCCCGGTGCGCCGTAGTTGACTTCGGCGGTCTTTCGGCCGTTTTCACTGAGATCCTTGATCATGTCAAACAAGGGTTCGTGGAGTTCAGACAGATTGCAGGTTTCCGCCAGCCAGTAATTCATCTGCACGTTGATATTTGCGGTCCAGTTGCAGCTCCACGG
>Ga0075028_100000556_pt1 | contig 13475 bp, 15 predicted proteins | sample LitLauG_LLR_2014_FD_71390 | JGI IMG/M metagenome (GOLD analysis project Ga0075028, IMG submission 71390) | Freshwater sediment microbial communities from Pennsylvania, USA - Little Laurel Run_MetaG_LLR_2014 | ecosystem: Environmental > Aquatic > Freshwater > Creek > Sediment | place: USA... | reverse complement strand
GCTGCAAGGTGATGTGTCCGCTGCCGGTATCGGCCTCGAAGGCGCCCGCGATCTCGTCCGCCCGGATCGACCCGCTACCGGTCTTGGCGCGTACATTACCTTGCACGCGATCAATTTCAATATCGCCGGAGCCGGTCTCCGCATGTACCCGATCGCCGATGGCAGAAATGTTCAGTCCCCCGGAGCCGGCGCTGACCTGAAGGGGGCCTCGAATTCCTTCTACCCTCTGATTGCCCGAACCGCTCTCCACCCGTAATTCGGTTTCGGCGGGCACGGTTACGTCGTAGCTGATCGAAATGTTGTGACGCAACTCCGGATCGTCGAGGTGACCGACGCGGATGGTGTTGCCGCTCTGCTGGATGGGCGGGTTCGACTCGATGCGCTTGATCTTCTCCTCAACATTTCCCTCGAACCAGTCTGTGGCTCGAATGTGCGCCGTCACCTGCACCTCGCTGGAGTTGCCGGTGCGCACCTGTACATTGCCTGAGCCCGTGGTCAATTCCATATGCACCGGCCCGTTCACCTGCAGGGTACGCTGGAACGATCCTTCTGCGGCGGCTGCGGCCGGCAAGGCATGGAAGCAAATCAGAGCCGCGATCGCACAACCTAACACGGACGGAACAATCTTTCGGGGGTTCATGTTTTCTCCGGAGACTTCATTCGGAACATATCCCAAGAACTGGCGAAGCCCTCAGCGCTACTGTAGTACGACTTCGTCGCCTTCCTTCAGACCGCTGAGGAGCTCGGTCTTGGCCCCGTTGGAGATACCGATATTGACCGCCAGTTTCTTCTTGCCATCCTTGGCCTTGGGGTCGGGTACTTCGACGGACGCCTTCTTGTCCTTGTCGTAGATGATCGCGCCCTCGGGAATCTGCAGCACGTTCTTGTGTTCTTCCAGAATGATCTCGGCGTTGGCGGTCATCTCAGCTTTCAGTTCGCCGCCGGGATTGTTGATCGACGCACGGACCTCGAAGGTTGTGACGTTGTCCTTTTCGACTCCCATTGGTGAAATCTTTGTGACCACACCGTTGAAGGTCTTGTCCTTGAAGGACTCTACCTTGATCCGGGCCGGCTGGCCCAGGTAGACCTTGCCGATGTCGCTCTCGTCCACCTTACCCTTGACGTAAACCTGGCTGGTATCCCCCAGGGTCATGACCAGGGTTGCAGACGAGCCCAGGACCAGAATCGAGCTGACCGCATCGCCCATTTCCACGTCACGCGACAGAACCACACCATCGATCGGCGACTCAATGTCGGTATAACTCAACTGCTCTTCGAGCTGCTTCAGATTAGCGCGGTCCTGGGCCAGCTGTCCCTGGGATTGGGCAATCTTCGCCTTCAGCACGGTCACTTGCGCCTTCGACACATTCTGCTTATTCAAGGACATTTCGTAGTTCTTCTGGGCGTCTTCCAGAGCGGAGGTAGACACCACGCCTGCCTTGGCCATCCCGATGGCGCGTTCGTAGGCCCGTTTTAGCAAGGGCACGTCCGGTCCTTCGGCGTCCACTTTCGCACGTTCGAAGTCGGCTTGGGAACTCATGAGGTTGGCTTCGGCGGCCTCAGCGGCGGCGCGGGACTGCTCTACCTGGGCTTCAATTTCTTCTTTATCTAACTGGGCCAACAGTTGGCCTTTCTTGACCTTATCGCCAGAATCGACCAGCAACTTTTTCACGATGCCGCTGGCCTTCGACTTCACTTCGACCTTGGTAATGGGAGTGACTTTGCCGGTTGCGACCACGCTTTTTGCAAGATCGCCCTTTTCTACCTTCTGCAGCTTGGAAGGATCAATCTTCGTGCCACCTCGGGTGGCCGCGATGAGTCCCCCGGCGATCAGCAAGACCAGCCCAAGGGCGATACCTCCGTAGATCAGCTTTTTCCGTCGCTTCTTGCTGCCGTTCCCGTTCACGTCTGCCTCCTGGGAAATAATACCGTTGTCGATGGAAGTTACGAATGCGAGTTACGATTTGTTCCGTAAATGCCGGTTGCGCGATGGTTCCGGGAGCCCGGGGTCACCGAAACAGGTCCCGTGTGTTAGACCCTCAAAGTCTTGAAATGGAAGCAGAAAGTTCCAGGATTTGGACGACAGCGCGCCCGGATCAGCCTAATTCTACAAGAGGTTAGCGACTTGAGCCATGCGGTACCTCTTTGGAATGTTAGAATTAGCGCTCCATGATCGCCTACGTGCTGCTGCGGGTGTTCTTGCTCCTGCTGCTGGTGGCAGCCAACGCCTTCTTTGCGGCTGCGGAATTCTCCCTGGTAAGCGTGCGTGACACCCGCATCCAGCAGCTGATTGACGCCCGCCGTATCGGTGCCCGCATTGTCCAGAAGCTGCACCGGAATCTGGACGAGGTGGTGAACGGGGTCCAATTGGGCGTCACCATCGTCAGCCTGACTCTGGGCTGGGTCGGCGAGCCTCTGCTGGCCCAAATGATGTTGGGGCCGGTGCAGGATCTTCCGCATGCCTCGGTATATGCCCACAGCATTGCCATCGTCGTTTCCTTCATCCTGATCACCTTCCTGCACGTGATTCTGGGCGAACTGGTGCCCAAGTCGCTGGCTTTGCAGAGGGCAGAACAGGTGGCGCTGGCAGTGGCGGCGCCGATGGACGTCTTCCTTACGCTGACTCGTCCGGTGCTCTTCGTGATGAGCCGGTCCGCAGGCTGGGTATTGCGCATCTTCGGCTCCCGCCGGATCAGGCAGGGGCCGGTGCACTCGCCGGATGAACTCAAGCTCATCGTAACCGCCAGCCGCCAGTTTGGCGAGATTCCGCCATTTCAGGAAGAGATGATTCATCACGCCCTGGAACTGGACAACGTCACCGTGCGCGAGGTCATGGTGCCCCGCCCCGACATTTTTTCGCTGCCCGGCGACCTAACCATCTCGGAAGCCCTGGGGCGCGTGGTTGAAGAGCAGCACTCCCGCGTTCCGGTATACGATCCGCAGCGCGGCCCCGAGCACATCATTGGCGTGCTCTACGCCAAGGACCTGATGCGCTGGACGCGCCTTCGGCTCACTTCCACACCCGACCAGCCGGTCGCCGCCCGGGTCTCCGCCATGAGGATCAGCCAGATCATGCATGATGTCCTGGTCGTGCCCGAAACCAAGGTTCTGACCGAGTTGCTGGAAGAGTTCAAAGAGCGCAAGCGGCATCTGGCCGTCGTAGTGGATGAGTTCGGTTCAACTGCGGGCGTGATTACGGTGGAAGATGTTCTGGAGCAGATCGTGGGCGAGATCGAAGACGAGTTTGATGTGGCGCCTCCGCAGCAAGCCCTGGTGGATGGGGAAATCGCGGTCGTCCTGGAAGGCTCGGTCAGCATTCGCGATCTCGAATCGCAATACCAGCTTTTGCTGCCGCGCGACTCCGGCTTCGAGACTCTGGCCGGATTCATTCTGGCGCGGCTGCAGAAAATCCCCAGGCAGAGTGAGAGTTTCGATTACGATGGCCACCGCTACACGGTGCAGGAGGTCGAAGGCCACCGCATCGCCAAGGTAAAAATTGAAAAGCTGGAAGCCAAGGCGGTCGCCCAAGCCGGAGACTGAGAACCAGGAACTGGAAACTGAAAACTGAAGGTTGAAGGTTGAAAAGCCAAGCCCTCAGAACGACTCAGTGCCTGGGAATTCAGGCGGAGGATCTGAAAGCCGGACATCGAAGTAACTAAGGAGCACTGGGCTAACGACTGAAGACTGACGACCGACGACTGACAACAGAAAGACAGATGCTCCGTTACCTCTCCCTCCGTGTCCTTTACATGCTGCCCGTGGTATGGCTGGTGGTTTCGCTGGTATTCCTTCTGATTCACTTGGTCCCCGGCGATCCCATACTGCAGATGCTCGGGGAAGGCGCTCCGGTAACTGACGTACAGGCCGCCCGGCATGCCTACGGACTCGACCTTCCCCTGGGCCGCCAGTATCTGAACTACTGGGAGGGAGTGCTGCGCGGCGATCTGGGACCGTCACTGCGCTTCAATCAAAGCGTCACCCGCCTGATCGCGCAGCGTTATCCCTATACCTTGCAGCTGACTTTGGCGGCGTTAGTGGTGGCGGTGCTGCTCTCGGTTCCGGCCGGAGTGCGCTCGGCGCAACGCCGCAATCGCTGGGACGACCGCCTGCTGAGCGTGGTCAGCCTGTTCGGCCTCTCGTTCCCCAACTTCGCGCTGGGTCCCATCCTCATCCTGTTTTTTGCCATTTACCTGGGCTGGCTCCCGGTATCAGGTTCGGGCTCAGTGGCGCACCTGGTGCTCCCCGCGGTCACCATGGGTGGCGCGCTGGCCGCGATACTGACTCGTATGGTCCGTACTTCCATGCTGGAAGAACTGGGCCAGGACTACATCCGGACCGCCCGCGCCAAGGGACTGCCCGAGCGCACCGTAGTCTATGGTCACGCGCTGCGCAACGCCATGATCCCCGTGATCACCGTGCTGGGACTGCAATTCGGCGCGCTGCTGGCCGGGGCCATCGTGACCGAAACAATTTTTTCCTGGCCCGGAATCGGACGGTTGACCATCCAGGCCATCTCGAATCGCGACTACTACCTGGTGCAGGGCTGCATTCTGGCGATTGGATTGACGTATGTCGCGGTGAACTTCTTGACGGATTTGCTGTATTCGGTGGCGAACCCGCGGATACGGCAGTAGGCGAGTCTCAGGGACTGCCGAATCGCATCTCAGATCAATTCAATCATCACCCTCTGGCCCACGAGAGCCGCTGCCCGCTGCAGACTCGATAGTGTTATGTCGCATTTCGGATCGAGAATACGATCCACCTGGGAGCGGCTGGTTTTCAACAAGACAGCCATCCGCGCCTTGGAAATCTTTTTCTTCTTCATGGCCTTGGCGAGTTGCCAGGCCACGACTTCCTTTATGGCTTGCGCCTGCGCTTCCTCGAAGATGTTTTCCTTCTTCAAGAAGTGGTCAATGCTTGATCCCATATTCTTCTTACTCACTGTTCCAGCTCCTTCTGGCGCTTGCGTGCCAGTGTTAGATCGTCCTTGGGCGTGGCTCTAGCTTTCTTGATGAATCCATGCAAAGCCACCAGACGGCCTTGGTAGAAACAAATCAACACGCGCGCGGTGCGATTGTTAGAAAGATCGGTTCGCACCTCCCACAGGCCTTTTCCCATCGGGCGGCACAGCGGCATGCCCACCGGCCAACGCCACTGAGCCCGCAAAAGGTCTGTTCCGATGGCGCGGCGCTCTGCTTGGTCCAATGTCTTCAACCACTCACGGACTGGTTCGCCGCCAGCGTCGTTGCGAAAGAAGACGAGCTGGATCTTCCGAGGTGTCTTTTCGGACGCCATCTTCCAAAATATCGAGTGTATCATAAAAAGTACATCGCAGTACCGCGAAACGTGGCGCGTTGTTTGGATACGAATAAGTTAGACTGCGTAGGCAGGAATCAAAGGCCTGCAATCTTGTCCACGCTCTCCATCTCGCTGCCCCGCGCCGCCCGCCACAATCCGCTGGCGGCCACGGGCGCCGTGTTGGTGGTCATCTTTGTGATCTTCGCTCTGTTTGCTCCGTGGATTGCGCCGCAGGATCCCGCGTACATCGATCTGTCCACGCGTCTCTCTCCGCCTTCGTCGGGCCATTGGTGCGGCACCGATGAACTTGGTCGAGACATTCTTTCCCGTCTCATTTACGGCTCGCGCATTTCCATGCTGGTGGGAAGTTCCGTGGTCGCAGTCTCGCTGGCGCTCGGCTTGATCGTGGGATCGATCGCCGGCTACTACGGTGGCAACATCGATCGTTTCTTCAATGTGGTGGTGATGAACGCGTTTCTCTCGTTCCCCGGAATTCTGCTGGCCATCGCTTTTGTCGCCTTTCGCGGTCCGGGCATTTTCAATCTCGTGCTGGCGCTCTCTCTGGGAGGATGGGTGGGCTATGCGCGCCTCGTCCGTGCCCAGGTTTTAGCGGCGCGCGAACGCGAGTTTGTCGAAGCCGCGCGAGCTCTGGGCGCAAGCGATCTGCGGGTGATTGTTCGCCATATTCTTCCTAACATCATTCAGCCCGTGATTGTGCAAGCCGCGATCGGCATGGCGGGTGCGATCCTGGCTGAAGCCACGATGAGCTTTCTCGGTTTGGGTGTAGCCCCGCCAACGGCCAGTTGGGGAGCCATGCTCAACGATGGACGCGCCCATCTGTTCGACGCCCCGCATCTTGTGCTCTTTCCGGCTCTGGCAGTGATGCTCGCGGTGCTGTCGTTTAATTTCATCGGCGACGCTTTGCGCGACTTTCTCGATCCCCGCTCGCGAATCGAAGTCGGGCTGTAGACCGCGACGAGCGGGTCACATCGCTTGCCAAAACAATTCCAATCGCAAAGACACCTGGCGCTGTGCTTGCATCGACCTGGTAACCATTTTCGTAACCATGGACAAACTTTTGCATTCTGGTGATTGCGCCAATCCTGCGCAACATTCCTCATCCACCGGTGTTAGAACAACCAGCCCGGCAAATGGGCAAGGAATTGAAAAAGCGAGTGAGGAAAACCATATGAACATGCATGGCAAAGGCTTTATTTTGACCGCTGTACTGGCCGCCCTCATGCTGCCAGCAGCGGCGCAAACCACCGACACCCCGGCAACCGCCCCGGCCACCATCAACCAACGCAAGGAAAACCAGCAGGATCGCATCGCCAACGGCATCCAGGACGGCCAACTGACGGCGGGCGAAACCAAGCATCTGGAAAAGAAGGAATCCGAGGTCAACCAGGAAGAGCGTGACATGCGCAAACTGGATAACGGTCACCTGACCGCAGCCGACCGCGCCACCCTGAACCAGCAGCAGAACACGCTTTCCAAGGACATCTACAAGGAGAAGCATGATGCCCAGGTGCAGAACTTGAATCCCAAGAGCGAAGTAGGACAGCGGGAACGCAACCAGCAGGAACGGATCGCGCAGGGTGTGAAGAGCGGTCAGTTGACTGCGGGTGAAACTGCTCACCTGGAAGGCCGCGAATCTCACATCAACAATGAAGTCCACCACGACCGCGCTGCCAACGGCGGCAAATTGACTGCGGCGGAACGCCGGCAGGTCAACCATCAGGAAGACCGTACCTCGCGCGCCATCTACCGCAAGAAGCACAACGGCCGAGTCCAGTAGTCTGAATCAGTCAATACTGTAAACAAGCGCCTCCGTAACGGGGGCGCTTTTATTTTGTGCTCTCACGCGGTGCGCGCGCGGCAACTAAACACGGCTTAGAAACAGTCCACTCCGAAGTACGACCCTAACTCCGGCCAGAGCTCCCCTGTAACCGCAAGAAAAGGGCGCACATCCAGTTCTTGACGTGAATAGCAGATTGCTATATAAATATCGCGATTAGGGATTATGACGTTGGCCGAAAAATTACGTTACTTGCGCGAAGTGGAAGGCTCGCTGCGCGGCCTCGGCCGCCCCATGACCCAGCAGGAACTGGTGCGCGCCATCCGCAAAGAGTTGGGCAAGAGCATCAGCCAGTCCTACGTGTCCCAAATCGAAGGCGGAGTGCGGCCTCACATGACGCAATCTACGCGCGCGATGCTGGCGAAGTTTTTCAAAGTCCATCCCGGATTTCTCGTGGACGATCCCAAGGGCTATCACACCGAACTGGTGTCCGATTTGCGCACCACAGAAGGCAAGCTGGATGTCTGGTTGCTGCAGGGCTCGGAACGCTTCGCCAGCGATCCGCAAATTAGCGAAGTCCTGATCAAGGCGGCGCGTGAAAAAGATACGCGACGCTGTCTACTGCTCCTGGGTGCGATTCTCGATACGCCCGGGCTGGCCGACCGGTTGCTGGAAGCGCTGCAGCCACACGCAGCCACGCACCGGGCGCAGAGCAGAGAAGAAAGGCGGCGGGTATGACCTGGGCGGATTTTTATCTCATTTGTTTCGCGGTGGGATTTTCGTTCAGCCTGCTGTCGTTTCTTGCGGGCGGCCTGCGCTGGCACCTGCATCTGCCGCACTTTTCCCACGCGCACATGGCGCCGCACGTCCCCGTGGGACACAGCGCGGGACCGGCGGGGCAGGGATCTGCAAGTCCCGCGAACGCGGCAAAAATCGCACACGGCCACACCCATGTTTCGCCGTTTAACTTTGTTACGTTCGCGGCCTTTCTGGCCTGGTTTGGCGGAGCCGGTTATCTGCTGACGCGATACTCCGGGGTGTGGTTCGTCACCGGGATTAGCCTCGCCGTAATCAGCGGCCTGGTGGGCGGAGGAATTGTGTTTCTCTTCCTCAGCCGGGTGTTGCTCTCACACGAGGAAAGCATGGATCCCGCAGATTACGAAATGACCGGTGTGCTGGGCAGAATTTCGGTTCCGGTCCGCGAGAACGGCACGGGTGAAATCATCTATTCGCAGGCGGGCACGCGTCGCACCTGCGGGGCTCGCGGCGAAGATGGAAAAGCTATCGCCAAGGGAGCTGAAGTAGTGGTCACTCGCTACGAAAAGGGAATCGCTTACGTACGCCTGTGGGCCGAAATGTCAGGAGAGCAGGATTCGCTCTAGGCGCAATTGTTTCGCACCTGTTCCGGCAAGTAGAGATGGCAGCAGGGCTCGAAGTGGGGCGAAGCGGAAATCAAATGGACAGCAAACTCTATCGGGCGATCACAGCGCTGCTCTGGCTGGCTCTTCCTCTAACCGCCTTCCAGTATTGGTCGGTCTGGGACCAGCTGCCAGCCAGAATGGCGACTCATTTCGGAGCGAGCGGCCAAGCCAACGGCTGGATGACGCGTCAGGTCGCGCTCATCTTCACAATCGGGCTAACCGTGTTTCTGCTGGTGGCCTTCACCTGGGCACTCACCAGGGTCCGTAAGCCAGACGTTCTCGCCTGGTCATTAGCCGCAATGCTGTACGTCGTGATCGGTGTGTTATTCAGCATCAACGCCGCCGTGCTGAACTACAACTTATATGGTCGGCCGCTCAACATCATCCCCGCGATCATGGTTGTCTTTGTTGCGGCGTTCGCGGTGACCGCAGTCGCTCTGGTGGCGAACCGTGGATCCGGATTGCCCCGACTGGCTACAGGTGTGGAGGCCGAAGAGGTTCATGCTTCTCCGCTTTGGGCCTTGGCATTTGCTGTTCTTACTGCGATTGAGCTGGCCGTGATCGCCGTGATTCCGCTGCAGGGCCTACGATTGGTAATGATGTTGCCCGCTCTGCTTCTGCTGGCTGTAACGGCGCTGGCCTGGAGCGGTTTTCATTATCGCTTCACTTCGCATGGCGTGGAGATCAGCACACTCGGCTTTCGCTTGCGCTCCATTCCTCTGCAAAACATCAAGGCATACGCCATCGCACCCTGGAGCCCGATGGGCGGATACGGGATCCGCGGCATTGGAGAACGCCGTGCCTATGTCTGGGGTAATACCGGTGTTCGCATCATGCTTTCGGATGGAGAGGTTTTTCTCGGTCACCGTGAGCCGGAAAAACTGGTGAACGACTTGAATTCGATCAGACAGAACCAGAAAGCTCGCGAAAATACATGAAGCCAAGACTATTGATTTCCTTCGTGTACCGGAGCTTGCATTGAGCGAAGTCGAAATGTGACCTTTGTGGTTGACGCGTTTGTCGGGGCACTCGAAACAGGAGGCGATATGTTCGGGATCTCACACATTTTTGAAATCTGGCTTTTCGTTGGGCTGGGAGTCATGGTCATCCTGTTCCTGATGAGCAGCATGGCCAGGCTGTATCGCAAAGCCGGGCCGCATGAAGCGCTGATCGTCTACGGACTGGGCGGAACGCGGGTGGTCAAAGGCCACGGCACGCTGGTGTTTCCCATGGTCCAGATATGCCGCGAGCTTTCGCTCGAGCTGATGTCGTTCGACGTAGCGCCGCAACAGGATCTCTACACCAAGCAAGGCGTGGCGGTCACGGTGGAGGCGGTGGCCCAGATCAAAGTCAAGTCGGACATGGAGTCCATCCTGACCGCGTCGGAACAGTTCCTCACCAAGACCGATCAGGAGCGTGAAGGCCTGATCCGGCTGGTTATGGAAGGGCATCTGCGCGGCATCATCGGCCAGCTCACGGTTGAGGAAATCGTGAAGCAGCCGGAGATGGTGTCTGACCGCATGCGCTCCACCTGCGCGGAAGACATGAACAAGATGGGGCTTGAGGTTATTTCTTTCACCATCAAGGAAGTCCGCGACAAGAATGAGTACATCACCAACATGGGCAAGCCCGACGTGGCGCGCATCAAGCGTGACGCCGACGTCGCCACGGCGGAGGCCGATCGCGATACCGCCATCAAGCGCGCCCTGGCGCAACGCGAATCCGCAGTAGCACGGGCTCAGGCCGATCAGGAGCGAGTTCTGGCAGAAACGCTATCCCTGGCCAAGCAGGCGGAGGCGCAACGTGACCTCGAGGTAAAGAAAGCACAGTACGTCGAAGTCACCAAGCGCCAGCAGGCGCAAGCCGACAAAGCTTACGACATCCAGACCAACATAATGCAACAACAGGTCATCGCCGAGCAGGTGAAGGTGCAGCAGATTGAGAAAGAGCAGCAGGTGAAAGTGCAGGAAGCCGAAATCAACCGCCGCGAGAAAGAACTGATCGCGACCGTATTGAAGCAGGCGGAAATCGAGCGCCAGCGGATCGAAACCCTGGCGCTGGCAGAAAAACAGCGGCTCATGTCGGAAGCGGATGGTCATGCCGCGGCAATTCGCGCGCAGGGCGAGGCCGAGGCCGAGATCATCTTCAAAAAAGGCGAAGCTGAGGCAAAGGCCATGAACGTGAAAGCCGAGGCTTACCAGGAATACAACCAGGCTGCTGTGATCGACAAACTGTTCACAGGCATGCCGGAAATTGTCCGCGCGCTGGCCAGTCCGCTGGCCAACGTGGACAAGATCACGATTGTTTCGACCGGCAACGGCGATGCTTCCGGGATGAACAAGATCACCGGCGACATCGCCAAGATGGCAGCGCAGGTGCCAGCGTTGTTCGAAACGCTTTCGGGCATGCCCCTGTCGGAACTACTGGGAAAGGTCCGCCAGATCGGCGACAAGTCGCCAAAAGCAGACGTGCTGCCGCCCAAGGGCGGAGCAGCGAAGTGATGATGACAGCCATGGAGGACGGGCCTCGCGCCCGTCCCGCCCATTGTTGAGGGATATTGAGGTAAAGAAATATGAAGAGATCTTCAACTCAAATCGGCCTTGGCATTGCTCTGGGCGCTGGAGTCGGCGCCGCGACCGGCGTCTTCGCAGGACACATTGCGATCTGGCTGGCCGCAGGAATCGCGATTGGAGTCGCAATCGGAAGCAGCCTGCGCAACACCGACTGCGCCGAGTGCGAAGCAATTCACAAGAAGCATCAAGCGAGGAGCTAGCAGCCGGCAGCTAGAAGCTGCTTTAAAAAGGAGTCCATCATGGCACTACTAGAGCGGGTTTCCACATTAGTCCGCGCCAATCTCAACGACCTGGTCGATAAGGCTGAACATCCGGAGAAAATGATCAAGCAGGTCATCCTCGATATGCAGAACCAGCTTCTGCAGGTCAAGACACAGGTGGCGATCGCCATCGCCGACCAGCACCTCCTTGAGAAAAAGCAAAAAGAAAATGAAGACAAGGTGGCAGAGTGGATGCGCAAAGCAGAGTTGTCGGTCGACAAGAAACAAGATGATCTGGCCCGCGCAGCCCTGCAAAGGGTAGAAAGCTATCGTGACCTGAGCGAAGGCTTTGCCCAGCAGGTCACCGATCAGAAGGCGCAAGTAGAAAACCTGAAGACCGCGTTGCGTCAACTGGAGCGGAAACTGACCGAGGCGCAAGCCAAGGCCGATCTGCTCATCGCCCAGCATCGCCGTGCCCGGGCCGTGGGCAAAGCCAGCGACGCGAAGATGGCCGCCGGTAACGGTTCAAGTGCCAGCGCCTTCGACCGCATGAAGCGCAAAGTCGCTCACGCGGAGGCCCACAGCCAAGCCAAGTCCGAAATCGCCGCCGATGATGTAGAAGAGCGTCTGGCAGCGCTCGAGAAAGAAGACCGCATCGAGCAGTTGCTGACGGAGTTGAAGACAAAGCGGGGAGCGTAGGAAGGTTTGCTTGTGTGGCGCGGGCGCCCTCGCCCGCGCGCACGTTCAAAGCGCCAGTGAAGCCGGAAGACCAGAATGACAGCCCGGTTATGCCTTGCTCCAGTCCTCAATCTTCAAGTGCTTCACTCGTTTGAACACCCGATCATGCGTGACGAGCACGGCTTCCACCGCCAGTGCGTGTGCCGCAATTAGCATATCCATGTTGCCCATCGGCGTTCCGGACCGTTCGAGGGCGGCGCGTATCTCAGCGTAGTGGTCGGCGGCGGCCGAGTTCCAAGGCAAGACCTCAACCCGCAAAAGAAACTCCTCGACCAAGCCTTTCAAACGGGTCGCCGCGGGCAGTCTTGCCACTCCGAAGCGCAATTCCGCTTCAGTAATGACGGAAATCCCCACCTCAGCCATGGGAATTGTGAGTAGTCGCTGGCGTACCCGGGCGACATTGCCTTTGATGGCGTAGCTGGCTGTATTGGTGTCCAGCAGGTAACGCACCATCAGAACAGCTTTCGCTTCTGGGGCGGCGGGTTATCACGATCAGTCATGAACTCTTCTGGCACTTCGATCTTGTCGGCGAGGTCAAAAAAATCTTTCCAGGACTCCGGCCTGCGCGACAGTACGACATCCCCCGTGGCTTGATCGCGGCGGATAAATACTTCAGAGCCCTGGAACCGGTACTCCGAGGGCAAGCGCACGGCTTGGCTGCGGCCATTACGGAATAGTTTTGCGGTACGAGGCATAAGCACCTTCCTCAGATATATACCATGATATATAACAAAATGGACTATATCAAGATCGTTACCTTTTGAGGTTGGTAGGGGTCCTTCGACTCCACCTCTGCATCGCGAGGCGAAGCAGAGGCTCCGCTCAGGATGACACGGCAGGGTTCAGGCGCTGGCCTTATCGATGAGCGGCAAGGTGGGTTCGTCGTCAGTCTTCGCAGTAGCGGTGGCTGCTGCCGCGTCCAGTTCCAACTGTTCCTGCCCGCTCAGCGCGGTAACCCGGCCGCGATAGGTCTTCAGATGCCTCTGCGCGGTGTCAAAGGCTTCCTGGGCTTTGTTCAGATTCTTGCCCACGTTTTCAAACTGGTTCTGGAAATGATCGAACGACTTTTGCGCTTTGGCCAACTCCACGCGACTCTCCTCGAACCGGCCGGCGACTTCGTACCACTTGTGCACCAACTGGATGGTTTGCAAGGTCATCAGCAGGGTGTTAGGTGAGACCGGAAACACGTGCTGCAGATTAAGCCAGTCGGCCAATTCACGGTTGCGGACGGCTTCCATGTAGAGCGTTTCGCTGGGCAGGTACATCAGAGCAATGTCGGTGGTGCCATGTTCCGGCTGGATGTACGCCTTGATCCGTTTGGCCTCGGTTTTCATCACGCGCACAAACTCGTGGCGCGCCTCGGTAATCTCCGACTCAACGTTACTTTCAAATAGCGCCAACACCTGCTCACGAGGAAACTTGGCGTCAATGGGGAGCCGCCGGTCGG
>Ga0075028_100000553_pt1 | contig 13522 bp, 14 predicted proteins | sample LitLauG_LLR_2014_FD_71390 | JGI IMG/M metagenome (GOLD analysis project Ga0075028, IMG submission 71390) | Freshwater sediment microbial communities from Pennsylvania, USA - Little Laurel Run_MetaG_LLR_2014 | ecosystem: Environmental > Aquatic > Freshwater > Creek > Sediment | place: USA... | reverse complement strand
CCCCAAACAAGTCCAGCAGAATCCGCCGCGAGCTTCGGCCACTTTGCCGGCTTCAGCAGTTTGCGCGCGGCCTCCACCGCCCCATGGTCGGGCGCAAGCGCTTCAATCTTTTCTACGGAAAGCGTCATGGCACGCGACTATCCTACATTGCGCAGGACTGGGAATTGAGGATGAACATCTCACGGCGTTCGATTTTACTTGCGAAACGAGCAAGCAATCGGTGGTCTGAGATCCCAGCGTCAGCAACCGTCTGAGCAGCGCATCGCTTCTAAGATCCGCACGTCATCGCCGAGAGTTCGCCAAGGCACGTTGGGCAACTGGACTGCTGCTCTTGTCTCTGGAGGATAAGGGCCAGACTAGAATGAGGAGAGGGGGAAGCAACCCCCCACTGCCGCTAGCGAAAACAGATTCTTGGACCGTCGCGCCGTTAGAGGCAAGGCGGTTCCTGATATCCGGACAGGGTCACCCGAAAGGGAACCAAGTAGTTAAGCGTTAGCGTTGACTGGCGTTGGCGTCCGCCCACGGGGAGGTTGTGGACTCCGGTGAATAGCGCATTGCCCAAGCGCATTCGGTAGCTAGACGTTTCCGGGCCCCAATTTACGAGGGGCTGGGAAATCTGGCGGTGCAGGCAGTCTCGCGCGAACTCTTCTCTGCTCAAAATCCTTGCTAACAGCGCATAAAGTGCTTATACGACGGAACTTATTGCCATGGCAATGCCTAAACGAACAGGGAATTTTCTGCGAGACAACACTGAACTGTGACTCCCACACAGGTCGAGTATGCAGGACGCGGATTCCTCCCCGGAGTGAGCACTGTTGCACAGTTCACGAACTGATCTGGGCGGTACTGTGCCTACTAGGGGATAGGCGCGGGTCCGGATCGCCACGGGGGTGCCGGCCGGACCGTGGCGCCTTTCTCAATTTCCCCGCTCCGTTCCACGCCCTCGCGTGAACGCAGGCAGGGGACGCGCATCCCTACCGTTGCCCGCCTGTCGACCGGCTTTTGCCAAAAGGAGCGAGGAAAGATGAGCGGCCGTACTCCTTTGCGACAACTGTAGTTACGCGGCATTGCGACAGAAGTACGGCATGCGCCTCATCGTTCAGCCGTGCACGGGCACGTTCGGTGGGACCAACGTGTATTGGGACAAGGCAGACGAGCGGAACTCGCGATGAAATGCAGTGCCAACTCGCCGTGCGCTCCGGCACCACCGGAACACGTTGATGCGACCTAGCTTTTTCACTATGAAGAACTTAAAAGTACACGTCGGTCTTAGTTCAAGATTATTGGCTCGAAAGATGTGTTGTCAGAACAGGAACTGGGCATCGCTGGCCTTGATCGCGCTCTTGTGCGGACTTGCACCGATCTCAACGAGCCCTGGTCAGACTTCGCCGGCCCCCGCGGACCACGACAGCGCGAGGGCGCACGATATCAGCTCGGAAGATCGAGCATGGTTGAGAGCAGTTGTTGCCAGCGGGAGATTCGAGGATTTGCGCTGGCCGGATTTCAGCGACTATCGCCAGCATGTAAAGAAGTTCTACGAATTGAATGGGGATTCCTTGTGGTGGGTCAAGGGAATGGAGCCCACAGCCCAGGCGCGACAGATGATCGCCGTGCTGCTCGAGGCCGACCAGAAAGGGCTCTCGGCGGACGACTACGATGGGCCCAGGTGGAAGGATCGGTTGGCAAGACTTAAGCCCGGGACGCAAAGACCAACCGAGGCAGATGCCCTGAAGTTTGACCTCGCGCTCACCGTTTGCGCGATGCGATATATCTCGGACCTTCACATAGGCAAGGTAGATCCGAAGCACTTCGCGTTTGCTTTTGATGATGAATCCAGAAAGTATGATTTAGCCGAATTTCTCAAAGACCACGTAGTTGCTGCGGGTGACGTCGCCAGTGTCTTGCTGCCAGTGGAGCCGCCATATCCCGGATATCGGAGAACCCTTCAGGCGCTCCAGACTTACCTCAAACTGGCGGAGGCGGAGAAGGGTGACGCGGAGCCGCTCCGGGCCTTGAAGAAGACGATTGTCCCGGGCGACCCCTATCCAGACGCCTCTCGACTCGCTCGACTTCTACGACAGGTGGGCGACCTTCCGGCGAACGCCAATGTTCCTGCGGATGAGTCGATCTATAGCGGCGCGCTCGTGGACGCTGTAGAGAGTTTGCAGCACCGCCTGGGGCGAACTCCAAACGGACGAATTGACACTCAGACTGTCACCGACTTGAACGTGCCCTTGAGCCGCCGAATTCGACAAATGCAACTGACGCTGGAACGGTGGCGATGGATGCCGAACTCGTATGAAGGAACGCCAATTGTGGCGAATATTCCCGAGTTCCGCCTTCGCGCCTATGACAGGAACTACAAGATCGGCGTGACGATGAATGTCGTGGTCGGCAAAGCTTATGGCCACGATACTCCGGTCTTCAGCGAAACCATGAAGTATGTTGTCTTCCGGCCCTACTGGGAAGTACCGTACTCAATCATTAAAACCGAAATGCTTCCGCACATTCTTCGCGACCCCAACTATCTTGCGAAGAGGGGGTTCGAAATCGAGGACAGCAAACAGAAGATCGTTGCCTCCGGGAAGGTCACGAGAGAGGTGCTCGGCGGACTCCGTGCCGGCAGACTTTTCGTCCGGCAAAAGCCGGGTCCTAAGAACGCGCTTGGACTGGTGAAATTTGTCTTTCCCAACCGCTACGACGTATACATGCACGACACCCCGGCGACCGAGTTCTTCGCGCGGTCTCGGAGGGATTTCAGCCACGGATGTATTCGGCTGGAAAGACCAGCCGATCTGGCTGCGTGGGTTCTACGCGACAACCCTGGCTGGACTCCGAAGCGCATTCGTGCCGCGATGAATGGCAAGGTGACTCAGCAAGTGAGTCTTGCGCATCCAATCTCCGTCTTGATCGTTTATGCCACGGTGATTGTGCTGGAAGACGGTGTTGTCCACTTCTACGATGACGTTTACGGTCACGACGCAACCTTGGACAAGGCTCTAGCGAAGGGATATCCGTATCCGCAATGAGAATGAAAAGGAACTACCAGCGGCGAACGGGTCCCACGTCCACATGGACGAAATTGGAACTGCTGTAGTAGCCGACGCCGCCACGATGCAGCCGCAACGCTGCATCTCGCACCTGTGCGGTCGGAATTCCCGGCAACCGAATGTCGATGGCTTCCGCCTGCATGTGCAGGCTATGGCGAGCCACGCCCGTGTGCGTGCTGCGTGACCGAAGAAATTCGTTGCTCCAGGGGGTGCGATAGCCACAGATCACGTCAATTTCACGGCTCGAGTCTTTCGTGGATGCTGTGAGTTCGTGCAGCAGGTCGAAAAGATGGGGATCGAAATGACGTACTTCGCCGGTGCGATGGTCGCGAAGAAAATGATCGAGTTCGGCTAAAGCTTCCTGCGAGTAAGTCTCGCCGTGCCGGTAAACGATGTCGAGCCGCTCGCGGGTGTGCGTGTGATAGAAGCGAAGGCGGTATTCGCGGGCAGAACTATTCGCCAATTCCGAGGCATGTCCGAACGGGGCAGCAAGCAGAAGTGCGATCAGCCATGTAGCGCATTGGCAGAACGGAGTTTTCTGCTTCGCGGGCTGCGACCGATTCAGGTTTAGATCAGTTCGGATCGACAAGAGATGTACCTCGATTTTCAGGGATTGGCGCCCCAAAGTGCGCGAGAAACTTGTGTGCGAGAAACCTGCCAACCATCCGATGCGGGAGGAGTTACAGTCGAAGTCGTTGGTTGGAAGTGGTAATTGCTTGTGTTTCAAGGATAACACGACTGAATTATCAGCGATTTTCCGCCAAGTCTTATTAAGGGTTGAGTCTGCGGTCTGCCCGACGCTTCAAGAAGACCGGCATTTAGGTCAAGAGCCGCGTTGATGCAAGCCGCTCGCCGTCGCGTACACAAGGTGGCGAACCGTAGGTTTTCCCCGGGCATAGCTTTGGACGCGCTCCTCGACTTCTTGATCGGCGCGAGTCGAGCGTTCGTGCTGCCGCAAGTGTTCCGCCCAGGAATCCACCAGAAATGTTTCCACGTACCGGTCGGGATTCTCAAAATCTCGAAAGATTCCCCAGCTGTATGCACCATCCCGGCGGCGAACTCGTCCGTAGCGGGAGACGGCTTTGACAAATGCCAGGGCGTGGATCGGATCGACATCGTACTCAATCGTCACCAGGATCGGTCCGGCGTCTACCGCTGACGGATCCTGGTTCGGCAACCCCTGGTTCGGCAGGTCCGGTAGCCGCCAATGAATCCAAGGCGTGAGATCCACGTCGGCGGCTGGAAGCTTCAAGAAAAAACCTGTCGCTGTGCTAATGATCGTTCCGGCGCCAGCCCACATGAGCGCCGTGTGAATGTCGGCTTTTGTTGCCAGGAGACCCCACAGGGCGCGCGCGGACCCAATCCGGAGTGTGATTCAAAATCAGAACATTAAAGAGCGAGATGAAAACTATCCATGTCGCTCCGCCGACCAGCATGAGCGCGCCCAGGATCGGCAGACTGCGGGCGCTACCCGCCGCTGCTGTTACAAAGCCGAAAAGCAGAATGCCAGCGGAGACGACTGCTTCGGCCGACCACCGGGCGCGAACTCTCTGCATAACTACTGCACCCAGCACCGCGCCCAGGCCGAAGCACCCCAGCAGCAATCCATAGCCCAGGGCGCTACCGCTCACTTCGTGAGCCACCGAGGGCAGCAGTGCAAGAAGTCCGCTCGCAAAGAACATGACGATCCCGGAACGAACAATCACAGTGCGGAGTACGGGCGAGAAGCGGACGTACCGGATGGCCGCAACGGTGGCACCGCCCAGAGCCTCGGGCGGCGTAGCGCGCACGCGCCGGGGCCGTTTCCATCGAGCAACAACGAAGATGACCCCTAGGAAGGACATTGCATTCAGGACGAACGCGGTCCCAACGTTCGCGACGGCGACGACAACGCCGGCCAATGCCGGTCCTATGGCGCGGGCAAAATGTAGCGGTCACTCAGACTGCGGCGGCGTTGCCCTTCTTCATCCTTGCCCTGCCAGCCGGGGCCATCTCGTTCAAACCTGGAGTAAGTGATCGAACAGACCCCTCTTACCGCGAACTGCTGCATTCGAACGAATGGTTCAGAAACTGTGCAATGCAGAACAGGCAATCTGTTCTTCCACGACTATGCTCGATAGAACGAAATGAATTGAACAGATCGCGGCAAATCGCGCCGTCAGAAGGAACTCGCCAACCTATGAGCGATACATCCAATCATTTCATTCCCAAGCTTCGCAAAACACCCCAGGCGCCCTTGGCCTACCGCGGGGCGACCCCAGATTCCGACCGCGCCAGGAAACCGCGCCTCGACCAGCCGGCTGCCCCGGAACATGGGCTCAATCCAGGAGATCGCGTCGAGGGTCTGGGCGACTTCGGTAAACCCACCGGAGAGTTCGGCACAGTGACCCAAGTCAATGATGACGACGCGGTCGTGAAATGGGACGATGACGGCCGCCACAGAGTTGGCCAATCATGGCTTAAGAAGGAGTAGCAACGGAAGACGGCCGCGCCACAAATCCACTACTTAGCGGCGATGGCCCGATCTGCCGCAACCTCTGGCTGTCGGCGTTTCACTCCTGAAAACGACGTGAAATGCGGGCTCGGATGCTGCCGCGTGCCAAGCAGGGCTTTCACACGTCTTCTCATCCACCCTATCGGCCTCAGCCAAACACTGGGCGTGCCGCAACTCTCGCACCCGAAAATCGGGCGCACATCGGCCAGAATGGTGTAGCCCACATTCAGGATCGTTTGAAACGGCCGGAATCCGAACATGCGAATCGCGAACGTCCACGCGAACCAGCGCGTGTTCGGCAAACTCCGCAACACCTCCGCAACCGCTTCTCCTCCAAGCCTCATGGAACCATCAGGCATGAGCAGATGAATCGTCGCGTAGGCATCCCAAATGTCGAGTTCCGGATTCAGTAACCGCAGCGCCTCCGGATCGTCACCGATCGGCTGCAACAAAATGCTCGGTTCACCAACGTTGCCCGTGGCGGACTGATACACCCAACGCGCAATGTGGCGGCACACGCCGCACTCGTCGTTGAATAAAAGAACGGGCGTCGTCTGCTTCTGAATTTGCAACAGTGGAGGCCTCGCTACTGAAATGCCTGGGTCACAATGCTCAAAACGCTCGACACCGTCGGGCGCGGTCCTTCGACCCGTGCAACTTCGTTTCCGTTCAAAAACATTACCAGAGTTGGCGTACCCAGAATCTCGTAGCTGTCTACAAGTTCCTGATCGACCGCGTTGTTAACTCGGAAGATTTTCTCTGTGGCATTCACCATCCCTGCCACTTGCTGTAGCACCGGCTCCATCACCCGGCAGTGCGCGCAGCCGTACGACATGAACTCCACCACGATCGGTCCTTTACCCTCTAAAACCAGCCGGGTGAAGGTGCTGCCAGTAACAGTCGCTATCTTGTCATCCGACACGCGGCTGCGTTGAGTTTCTTGCAAGCCCGCAGGCGTCTCACCGGTCATCTATTCTCCCCACGAGTCCCCCCACTCTTCGCATTGCCCGACTTAGCTGATTGCGATGAGATCATCGACCGTCGTCACGCCAGGCGCGGCCCACGCTGCATGCTCTGCTTGTTCCCGTCCCGCCCAAGTGCTCACGGATCCGCGCAGCGTTACCTTCCCTCCGGAAGTCTCGACAGTAATATGCTTGGCATCGGTCTCTGCGTTGCGTTTCAACGCATCCTCAATTCTGGTTTTGAGGTCGACGGCAGTCGCATTCGGCGTAACCGTGATCTCGTTGCAAACCCACGTCAGTCCTTTGATGGGCCGAATTGCCCGCTCCGCCTCTTCTTTCTGAAATTGCCACTCAGTTGTACCTTTGAGCGTGGCGCATCCGTCGGTCACTTGCACTTTCACTGTCTTCGGTACCGTGTAATTCCATTCCAGATGATGCATCGCGATCCGCGCAATGTCCTCATCCGTCTGAATTTCGGAAGACGGCAGCTCGACCTTGATCTCGCTGGCGACCGCTCTTACCTTGGAGACGCGCATCACGGCGCGTTCGGCAGCCAGCTTTTCGTCGTAGCTGTCGACATGGCCGTCGAGTTCGACAACCCCGCCCTTCACCGAGACACCGACCTGCTCGGCGCGAACGCTCGGATCCCAACGTAGTTCCTGTTCAACGTCGTACTGTAGTTGTTCGTCAGTGCTCATGTTGACTCTCATCGTTTGTTTCTTCTTCCTTGAGTAGCTAGCTGGCTAGCCTAGGCCTTCAATCCCTTGCTGTGGCAATCCGTATGCTGGCATTGGCAAGCCAGTTTCGTTCCGGGTTGCGCATCAGCACAGCCGGTACTGCAATGTTGAGTGCCCTTGGCCGGAGCACAGTTGCAAGCAGGGTGTGCACACTTGGTCGTCGAGTTGTTCATGGGATCACCTTATAGGTGATTGTTGAAAAAATCTATGGAACACTGTACGCATAGAAGGCAAAGCCTTCGGTGCAGATTCACTTGAACTCACTTGACCAGCATTGCACTCGCGGCAACAACGGTTCTGGTCGTTATTGCTCATGATTGCTCATCACTGCAAAGGCTTCGCTCGAAAGTTGTTTTGCTTCCAAACTCAAACCTCGATCAGAGACGATGCAGACTTGCGCTCGTCCTGACTCAGCCAATACGGCGGCTGGCCATAATGAACGTGGAGCTGCTCTTCATAGTCACGCGAGATGGGCAGGGACTCGACATACACCGGGGCGCTTTGGATGGCTTTTCGAGTAAGTCCCGTGTAGAGTTTCGACCGAATCCAGCTGACGCGTTCAATCCAAGTGGGAGACAGCAGCACTTTCTTGCCCGGCCACCAATTTCGCGTCGCGACTTCAATGTAGCGAATCGCCCACGCCTCATCATCCATGACAAACCCTTCCAGATGGCCAATTTCACCGTTGGTCGCCTCGATGTGGTAATCCGCGACACCGTCGCTGCTGCGCAAATGCGAATCCATGGACTCTTTGCGAATTCTCTCTTCCAGCGCCTCCTGGGGTGTAGCAACCAGATCCTTCAATCCCGCCGGATACGTCACCGATCCCCAAAGAAAGGGACCGCTCCAATAACTGGGATATCCGTAATACCCAAGATAAGAGGTCTCATGCTGCCGCGAAACCGGCAGGTGGGTATCGATGCTCGGAGAATCCTGCACCAACTTTTTCGATAGCGCGACGTGCAGCCGCTTGGCCTGCCAGTCCACTGCACGAACAGAAAATGGCGATAACAGAACTTTGCGTCCACCCAGCCAACCGCCGGTGTCCACCGTGAGATAGCGGATGGCCCATGTCTCATCATCGAAATAAAACTGTTCTACGGTTCCAAGCTCGCCGTCCGTCGCGCCGACCGTAAGGCCCTTCAAGTGTTTCGCATTCACTAACATTGGTCTTCCTTCCTGGTGTACAGCCCATCTTCTCTACTCGTGAACCGACTCTAATACTGGGGCTGCACTTCTTCTGAGCAAGAATGACCACTCGGACCAGCGTGTGAGCAAAAGAGCGCAGACTGTCGCTCGATTCCCTGTGATGCTGTTTGGGTACCGACTTTTCGGAAGGAACCTTTGACGAACATGAAAACCGCAGCAGAGCTAAAAACCGACGTCGAACAAGAGCTACATTGGGAGCCCAGCGTCTCTGCCGAGCACATCGGCGTCTCAGTTAAGAATGGCGTCGTGGAGCTCAACGGTCACGTTGCCAGCTTCTTCGAAAAATGGGGCGCTGAGCAAGCCGCTCTCCGGGTGGCCGACGTTCACTCCATCGCGAGCGAGATTGTCGTCGATCTTTCACCCGCAAGTGAGCGGACCGACGGAGACGTTGCGCTCACGGCAACCAATTACCTGATTTGGAACTCTCGGATACCAGATACAGTGCAGCTCAAGGTTACAAATGGTTGGGTCACTCTTGAGGGCAAAACCGAATGGCAGTTTCAGCGGGAGGAAGCCGAACGGGTAGTCAGGCCATTACTCGGCGTGAAGGGCATCTCCAATGAGATTCGACTTACTCCGAATGTCAACATTCAAACCATCAAAGCCAACATCCAGGACGCCCTAAAACGCGGGGCCCAGACCGACGCTGACAATATCCAGGTCGAGACCGAGGGTGGCACGGTGACGCTGTGCGGCAATGTCCAGTCCTGGCGGGAGCGTCGAGCCGCTGAGGATGCCGCGTTCAACGCGCCCGGCGTTGCGGGCGTCGCGAACCTCATTGCAATTGGCAATTAGAAGGTTGGCAATGACGCGGTTGGCACCCACGCGGCTCGATTCGTAACCGGGAACTTGTACGCGCCTCGCTAATTCGACGATATCCTCCCTCGGAAACTGGCCGGCTTCGACAAGCGACAGCAGCAGTAGTAGCCCATTGGGTCCAACAAAACACTCCAGGGCAAGGCCTTCCACGATTCTTGCTTGATTCCGGAGCTGCTTACGCGGGTCGTACTGGCAGGCGCGCTTCCCTTTTGGGGTCCCACCCCCGCGACGATGAATCAGCCGCACCCCGCTTAGGATCGCAGCGTCGCGACCATTTTCCAAAGCCAGCCATTCCACCCAACCATCGTCGATGCTGGTAATGAGCCGATCACAGGAAGCGCAACGCCAGCCCACCAATGCTCGCGTGTTTGTAGACTCGATTTTCTTCATCGCAAGTCAAGCTACTGCTTAGCCGCAATGCTTTCGGGTGACCTACAGCATTCCGCCAGTGTTTACGGTAAGAGCGCTCGACGCCCTTCCAGTTTGGTGAGCGCCTCGTCTAACTCCGGATGTTTGTTCAAGAACCCAAGTTTGCCCCGCAGGTTTTTGAGTAGGTGATGCGCTCCGGAAATCTCCCTAACGGCTTGCGCCGCACGCGCTTCATCGTCCTGAAAGTCTGCCTCGCGGTTCGGCTCTTCTATTGCTCCGCCTCCAGATACGACCCATTCCTTCGGCGCTGCCGGTTATGCGGCCCTACTTGCGTCGTATCATCCAGCCGATCAAGATCCCGCCGGTGAGCGCCATGGCGCCCACTGCCGCTATGGCGAGCACAGGCTGCCGCTGCACGAATCGGGTGCTGTCCTCGAAGAATTCCTCGGCTGCATCGCTGCCTTGTTTGGCGGCACGCCGCACGGCTCCGACACCCTCATCGATAGCATCAGCCGCGGCGCGGGTTGCACGTGAGGCCTGGTGGGCCGAGTCGGAAATATGTTCAGCGGTTCGTTCCAATATTGTTTGTGACATAGTCCCTCTCTGACAATCGACTTATGTTATAGAGTCTTCAACGGGGCGCACTTGCGGTCAGCACTACCTTCAGGGCGCCCTCTTTTGCCGCGTTTCCGAACGTGTCATACGCCTTCAGAATGTCGTCCATCGCGAAACGATGCGTGACCAGCTTGCCCGGCTGTAGTTTGCCCGAGCGCACAGCCTTCAGCAGCATCGGAATCGTCACCGTATCCACCAACCGCGTGGTCAGCGAAATGTTGCGGTCCCACAATTTCTCCATGTGAAGTTCAACAGGCTTCCCGTGGACGCCCACGTTGGCAATGCGTCCCCCAGCCGCAACAATGGCTTGGCAGATATCGAAGGTGGCGGGAAGCCCGACCGCTTCGATGGCTACGTCGACGCCCGCACCCTCCGTGAGTTCCATCACCTTGTGGGCAGCATGACCATCCGAGCTGTTGACTAGAGTCGTCGCTCCCAGCTTTTTGGCAACCGCGAGGCGTTTGTCGTCCAGATCGATCACAAAGATTGCCGCGGGCGAATAGAATTGTGCCGTAAGCAGAACAGCCAGTCCAATGGGTCCAGCGCCCACGATGGCAACCGTGTCGCCGGGTTTGACTTGTCCATTCAGCACGCCGCATTCAAATCCTGTCGGCAGAATGTCACCCAACATGACGAGCGCTTCTTCATCACCATCCGCCGGTAAGTTGTAGAGACTCCCATCGGCTTGGGGTATACGAACGTACTCGGCCTGAGTTCCGTCGATGGTGTAACCCAGAATCCAGCCACCGTGGCGGCAATGGGAAGGCATGCCGGGCTTGCAGAAGTCACACTTCAGGCAGGCGGTGACACAGGAAATGATGACTTTGTCTCCAACGTGAAACTCCGTGACGGCAGTCCCGACTTGTTCAACGACGCCAACGCCTTCGTGTCCGAGAATGCGTCCACCGGTCACAGCCGGAAGATCGCCCTTCAGGATATGAAGATCCGTTCCACAAATGGTCGTAGTGGTAATCCGCACAATGGCATCGCCCGGGTGCTGGATGGCGGGGCGAGGCTTATCTTCCCAAGCCAAGTGGCCCGGTCCGTGATAGACAAGCGCCTTCATCGACGTTCGGGAGCCAGAACTGGCGTTGCTCTTCGAGGTGAGTTCGAGTTCAGCGGTCGTCATCGGTGGTACCTCTTTCGTCTTTTGATCCTGGCATCGAAGCTAACAGCGACGCAGATATTCTTCTGAGCAAGAGTGACCACCTCTCGCGACTCGTCGCCTGTAGTCTCAAAGAGGAGGGTATGCATGGATCACAATGAGTCAATCCGGAAGTTTGAACACCTGATGGGCCGAGAGGCCGACCACGCGCAGGAAACAGCGATTGAACTGAAGACCTTGATTTCGGTCCTTCCATAAAAATCGCGGCAGCTCGCCGAGCTGCAGGTAAAGACGAGTCACCAACATGCCCGGGAGTTCCGTGAGCTCATCGTGAAAATCAAAGACAGCTAGGACAGCGACAAACTACGATGGGACGGAGGGTCGCGCGGATTCCCGACGCCGCGTCACACGCCCTGCTGATGAACTCACCTAGAGCGAGACCCTGATCGCAATGCCAACGCCAGGATACCGCTGGTTGTACATGTAGTATCCGCTGTTATCGTAGACGACATAGACGTCGTCGGTCTCGTACCAATTATGCGCCCAGTTGTACGGCCACGGATCAACAAGACTGAACCAATATTCTCCATATTGGAAGCGCGGAAATCCACCAACCACCATGTACGGTTGGTTGAAGATCACAAACCCATGGTCTCGCCCAAAGTAGCCGGAGTAACGATCGTCGGGAATGCGGTAGCCGTTGTAGCCACCGCGCTGCTGCCAGGTGTCACCGGCCCCGGGACGTTCACCGTGAATTGAGATCAGGGGTAGTCCGGCGCCAAGGAATGAAGGATGCCGCTCCCGATCTTGGCGAGCGACATCCTTTTCCGTCGGTTGCTACACGGTGCACTTACTGACCGGTGCCGGTGAGGGCTACGGTCTGAGGGCTGCCTGTGGCGTTGTCGCGAATCGCTAGAGTTGCCGCGCGGGCTAACCTTCGAGTCGGATTGAACGTCACGTTGATCGTGCAACTACCGCCGCCTGCCAAGCCCGTGCCTCCGATCGGACAGTTGTTGGTCTGGCCGAAGCGAGCGGGGTTGGCACCACCCATTGTGATGCTGTTGATGAGGAGCGGCACTGCGCTGGTGTTGGCCAGCGTCACTTGCTGCGCTGGGCTGGTGGTGTTGATGAGCTGGTTGCCGAAGGCGATGGCCGTTGGTGAAACGGTTACCGTCGGTCGCGCCGTCGTTCCAGTCATCGTTACCGTTTGCGAAACGGCTGGGGCTGCAACGTTGATCCTTACCAGCGCCGATCGGTTGTTGGTGTTATTCGGCGTGAAGGTTAAGGTCAGTGCGCAGCTTGCGCCAGCCGCCAGCCCTGTTCCTCCAATGGGACATCCATTGGTAAGCGTGAAACGGGTAGGATTGGCTCCGCCGAGGATGATGCCGGTAATTCTCAGCGGCGCGCTTCCCGTGTTGGATACGTTCACCAGCTGTGCTGCACTGGTTACGTTAATAGTGGAGCTAAACGCCAAAGCCGTGGGCGACATCGTGAGGATTGGGACCGCAGCAGTAACGGTTAACACACCAGGCACGTAACGAATGGAGTAGTTGGTGGAGGTTTGTCCTGAGCAGGTGATGGGATAGTTCCCAGCCGGACTCGGCGCAGTTGCCGTCGTCGTGCAGGCCAACGATCCCGTCAGCGAGGCGGGCGTGTTCCCGTTCACGAAGCCAACATACGTGGCGGTGAAGATCGGGTTGGGCAAGCCGAACAGGCGGGTGGCGTTGTTGGCCGTGATCGCCAACGGAACGGCGGTGATGGTCACCGTGCCGGGCACGTAGGCGATCGTGTAATTAGCGTTCACCGCACCCGAGCAGGTCGTCGGGTAAGTAGCTACCGGACTTCCCAAGGCTGCTGTAGTGGAACAAACCAACGGACCGAGGCTGGCGATGGTATCCCCGTTCACGAAGCCCACAACTGAGGGCGTGATGGCGGGAATGGCAGAGCCAAACGGAACGCTCGCGCTGCTGGCCGTGATCGTCAACGGAACTCCCGTAATGGTCACGCTTCCAGCTACGTAGGTGATGGCGTAGTTTGCGTTCACCGCGCCCGAACAGGTGGTCGGGTAAGAACCTACTGGACTTCCCTGCGTGGCAGTGGTGGAGCACATTAACGGACCGAGGCTGGCTTGCGTATCCCCATTGACCAAGCCCACGATTGAG
>Ga0075028_100000552_pt1 | contig 13528 bp, 9 predicted proteins | sample LitLauG_LLR_2014_FD_71390 | JGI IMG/M metagenome (GOLD analysis project Ga0075028, IMG submission 71390) | Freshwater sediment microbial communities from Pennsylvania, USA - Little Laurel Run_MetaG_LLR_2014 | ecosystem: Environmental > Aquatic > Freshwater > Creek > Sediment | place: USA... | reverse complement strand
GGTCAGGCAAAAGCACTCTGGGCCGCCTGGTGCTGCGATTGACCGAGCCGACCTCCGGCGCGATTTGCTTCGACGGACGCGATCTGCTGGCCGCACGTGGCCGCGAGTTGCGCCGCTTGCGGCGCGATATGCAGATCATCTTCCAGGACCCCTTCGCCTCGCTCGACCCGCGCTTCCGCGTTGAAGACATCGTCGGCGAGCCGCTGCTGATTCACGAGAAGCTAACTCTTGTGCTCCGTCGCGAGCGGGTGCGCGAACTTCTGCGTGCGGTCGGCTTGGATGAATCCGCTCTGCCGCGCTATCCTCACGAATTCAGCGGTGGACAGAGACAGCGCATCGGCATTGCGCGCGCCCTTGCCCTGCGTCCAAAGTTCATCGTCGCCGACGAACCCGTCTCCGCCCTCGATGTCAGCGTTGGAGCGCAGATCGTCAACCTGCTTGCGCAATTGCAGCGCGACTTCGGTCTCACCTACCTGTTCATCTCGCATTCCATGCCCGTGGTGCGGTATCTCGCCACTCGCATCGCCGTGATGTACCGCGGAGAAATCGTCGAACTGGGCCGCGCCAGAGACATCACAGAGCGTCCGCAACACACGTACACTCAGAGCCTCGTCGCGGCTACGCCAGAGATCGTCGCCTAACCCAATTGCCCTCCTCGCACTGGCGCGTTAGAATCCTCTGCCGTTAAAGGAGCCTGCCATGGACACTCCGTCGATTCCGATTCCCCCGCCCCAACCTGCCGCCGCCCTTTCCGAACCAGCCCGCATCATCAACACGTTCATTGCACCTTCGAAAACCTTTAACGACCTGAAACGCTCGGCGGCGTGGTGGGGACCGTTCGTGCTTGGCCTGATTGTGACGCTGGTTTTCGTGTTCCTCATGGACCGGCAAATCGGTTTCGAGCAGATCACGCGGAATGCCATCGCGCAGTCGCCGCGTGCTGATCAGTTCGAGAAGTTGCCGGCGGACCAGCGAGAGAAGCAGATCGCGATTTCGACGACGATCACGAAGTACATCTCCTATGCCTCGCCGGTTGTCAGCCTGATCATCTACGTGATCATCGCCGGCGTGCTACTCGGGGTTTTCAATCTTGCTATGGGAGCCGGCATTTCCTTCACTACCGCTTGGGCCATTGTCTGGTACGGGATGTTGCCCATGGCGGTGCACGGGATTCTGGGTTGCGTCTCCATGTTTGGCGTGGATAAAGAAGCCTTCAACCCGCGTAACCCCGTCGGTACGAACCCGGCGTTTTACATGGATCAGGCGGGCAACAAGTTCTTGTTAGGCATGGCGTCGGCGCTCGACGTCTTCTCGATCTGGTGCATCATTCTGCTGGGAATCGGCTTCGCCTGTAACAGCAAGGTCAAGCGCTCCACTGCGATCACGGCTGTGGCCGTAGCTTATCTGGTCTACAAGCTTGCCGGTTCCGCGATTGGGTCCTTCTTCGGATAGCGTAATCAAAGTACAGACCTACAACGGGCTGTCTCAGAGAATTGCTGACTCGCTGGAGGGTGCGATGAAACTGCGTCGACTTGGCCGCGTGGTCTGCTGTTGCGCGTTCGTACTCGTTGCCACGCTCGGGGCCTCCGCCCAGGTACCGGCAACCAAGTGCATCGAGTGCCACACCAAGACCACTCCCAACATTGTTTCTGACTGGAAACTGAGCAAACACAGCCAGAATGGCGTCGACTGCACTGTCTGCCACGGCGATCAGCACTCCTCAACTGACGACGTAGCCAAGGTCAAAATCCCAACGCCTGAAACCTGCTCGCAGTGCCACGAGACGCAGGTCGCGCAATACTCCAAAGGCAAGCACGCGCTGGGCTGGGCCTCGATGAAAGCCATGCCCACGATCCACTGGCAGCCCATGATGCTGACCACCGGCGAGAAAGGCTGCGGCGGCTGCCACAAAATCGGATTGAAGAGTCCGACCGAAATCGTCGAACTGCGCCAGGGCGGCTCGGAATTTGGCGCCGCTTCCTGCGACTCTTGCCACACCCGCCACACATTCTCCGTCGAAGAAGCCAAGTCGCCGCAGGCCTGCGAAACCTGCCACATGGGCTTCGACCATCCGCAATGGGAGATGTACTCCTCCTCGAAGCACGGTGTCCGCAATGACCTAAAGCAAAAAGGCATTCTCCCCAAGGCAGCTTCGGCGCCTACCTGCCAGACCTGCCACATGCAGGACGGCAACCACGAAGTGCGCACTGCGTGGGGCTTCCTGGCCGTGCGCCTGCCCCTGCCCGAGAACAAAGAATGGGCGCAGGATCGCGCCACGATTCTGCAGGCGCTCGGCGTGCTCGACCCTGATGGCAAGCCCACTGGCCTGGTGGAGGTTGTGAAGAAAGCCGACGTCGCCCGCCTCACACAGGAAGACTGGCAGCGCGAGCGCGACAAGATGATCAAGACCTGCAACCAGTGCCACTCCGTCAACTTCGCCAAGCAGCAGTTGCAGGCCGGTGACGACATGATCCGCGAAGCCGACCACCTCATGGCGCACGCCATCCACATCGTGGCGGGCCTCTATCAGGACGGCATTCTTGAAAAGCCAAAGAACTATACCTATGCGTTTCCCAACCTCCTGACCTTCCACGACGCGCCCACGGTGGTCGAACAGAAGCTCTTCGTTATGTATCTGGAACACCGCATGCGCACCTTCCAGGGAACCTTCCACGCCAGCCCGGACTACGCCCTGTGGTACGGCTGGAGCGAGATGCAGCGCGATTTGACCGAGATCAAAGAGCTGGCCGCGCAGATGCGCCGCGAGCAACGTAGCGAAAACGGGCAAGTCGGGCGGAGAGTAACCCCCGCCCCTTTGTCATTCCGAGCGGAGCGAGGAATCCCTATACTTGAGCAGACTGCCAGCAATAGGGATGCTTCGCTCCGCTCAGCATGACAAACTCCTGACGAGTGGCGGCGCAAGGGCCTTCTCGCCCTTCCCAGTTGCATAGATCTTTCGTTTCGCTGAGGATGTCAGGACCGGTGATTCATGGCGACTGCGCCCACACCTTCATCCTTTATCCGCGCCCTGCCCAAGGCCGAACTGCACCTTCACCTCGAGGGGTCGGTCACTCCAGCGACCTTGCTGGACCTACAGCAACAACAGGGGGTCACAGGCGCGAATCTGGCCTCCGTTGAAGCGCTCTACCAATACACCGACTTCACCGGCTTTCTCCTTTCCTTCAAGAACATCACGGAATTCCTGCACAGTCCCGCCGATTACGAGCTCATCGCCTATCGCCTAATGGAACAGTTGCACGCCCAGAACGTGCGGCACGCTGAGGTCATCGTGTCCGTCGGCGTCTGCCTCTGGCGGCATTTCGATTTCGACGCCATTTTCGAAGGCCTGGAGCGCGCTCGCGCTCGCGGCGAAAAAGATTTTGGCGTTTCTGCGCTCTGGATCTTCGACGCCGTGCGCCAGTTCGGCCCGGAAAAAGCCCAGGCGGTAGCCGAACTCGCCGCCCGCTATTGTGATCGGAACGTCGTCGCCTTCGGCATCGGTGGCGACGAGCGTCGCGCCGGGCCCGAGCTTTTCCGCGAGGTCTATGCCTACGCCGCGGAGCAAGGCCTTCATCTCACCGCGCACGCCGGAGAAACCGTAGGCCCCGAATCCATCTGGGGCGCCCTCAACCTTCACGCCGAACGCATCGGCCATGGCCTGACTGCCGGACAGGACGCTGAGCTTCTCCAGGAACTCTCCCAGCGCCAAATCCCCGTTGAAGTCTGCCTCACCAGCAACCTGCGCACCGGCTGCTGCCTGAAACTCGAAGACCATCCCCTGCGCGAATTCTTCGAACACTGCGTCATGGTGACTCTCAGCACCGATGATCCCGCCATGTTCGGGTGCTCGCTGAACGGAGAATATGCCCTGGCGCAGCGCCTCTTCGAGTTCACCGATGAACAGCTCCGCGAAATTGCCCGCAACTCCTTCGAAGCGTCTTTTCTTCCCGATGAGAAGAAGGTCGAGTTCCTGAATTTGTTTGACGCCGCCGTATCCGCTCCGTAGCCTCGAAGGGCATGTCTTTCGGCAAGCTGATCTTCCGCGTTCTGCTTTTTCTCGCGCCCGCAAGCTTGCTTGCCGCCTCCGGCCCCATCCTGGTTCTCACCAACGCCAACATCGTGGACGTGCGCCAGGGAATCGTGCTGCCCGGCATGACAGTAGTGATTCGAAACGGACGGATCGATGCCATCGCCAAGGTCGGAATGATTCAAACTGGCCGCAACATTAAGATCGTCAATGCCAGTGGCAAGTACGTCATTCCCGGTCTGTGGGACATGCACGTGCACAGCGCCGGCGGTCCCGCCGCGCCCTGGGATGAGAACGTCATCTATCCCCTGCTCGTCGCCAACGGCGTTACCGGCATCCGTGACATGGGCGGGGATTTCAAGCTCATTGAGGATCGGCGAAAGAAAATCCTGCGCGGCGATTTGATCGGACCCACGATCGTGGCTGCCGGCCCTTTTCTCCGCCCCGGTAAAAGCAACAACGAGACGGTCGGCGTGAACACTCCAGAAGAAGCCCGCCAGGCCGTGGATGATCTCAAGAAGCGCGGCGTCGATTTCATCAAGATCCTCTCCGACCTGCCCCGCGCTGAATACTTCGCCATCGCCGAGCAATGCACGAAGCGGAAAATTCCGCTTGCCGGCCACGTGCCCGAATCCGTCAGCGCTCTCGAAGCGGCCCACGTGAGTCAGAAGAGCATCGAACACCTGAGCGGCATCTTGCTCGCCTGTTCTTCGCAGGAGACGCAGCTGCGGACGCAGATTGTAGAGGCGATTGCGAAGCAGGACCAGACTGCCTACGCTGCCGCTCAGACCGCACTCCTCGATACCTACAACACCGATAAAGCGCAGCAGCTTTTTGCCGTTTTCGTCCGAGAACACACCTGGCAAGTGCCGACTCTCGCCTGGTGGCAGGCGCAGACTGCCGAAGACGATTTCGCCAACCCCGACCACTTGCGCTTCGTGCCAGCCTGGGCCCGCAAAGACTGGAATCCCGAGGCGCTGCGCAAACAGGCGGGGGCCGAACTCCTCAATCGCATGAAAGTCACCACCCAGCGTTACATGGAAATTGTGGGCGCGATCAACCACGCCGGCGTGCGGCTGCTGGCCGGAACCGATGGACCGGATCCCCTGGTTCTCCCCGGTTTCAGCTTGCATCGAGAACTGGAGCTGCTGGTAGCCTCAGGGTTGACCCGCGCCCAGGCCTTGCGTGCCGCAACTCTTTCCCCGGCAACTTTTCTCGATAAGATCGCAGATTATGGAACGGTAGAACACGGGCACGTCGCTGACCTGGTCATCCTCGATCAGGACCCTCTCACCGATATTCGCCATACCCAAAAGATCGACGGAGTCGTGCTCCGCGGCCGGTACTTTTCGCGTGGTGATCTGGACAAGATGCTCGCTCAGGTCGAGGCCGCGGCGAAAAAACCCTAGCGCCAACGCATGGACTGCCCTGCCCTACCGCACACCAGCATGGACGACTGCCCTGCCTTACCACAGACCAGCCCGGAGGGCGGCATTCATTAGCCCAGCGCGCAGCGCTGGGGAAATCGCAGCGAACGACCAGGGAGCCCCGCCAAGGGCAGCACCTATGTCCTGCGGGATTAGTCTGTTCGGCCTTGTCCCTCAGTATTGGTAAGGATTACGGGGGTAACTTTCGCCCCCACTGCCGCCTCTCTACCATCGTGACATGCCGTTGCGAACTCTCGTCCTGGCCACGGACGCTAGGGTATCTGGCCTACTCGCGCAAGTCCTGGCAGAGATGGAACTGCATGCCGAAGTTTGTTCCGACGCCGGAGTTGTGAGGCACAAGCTGGCAGAGCAGTACTACGCCGCCCTCATCCTGGACTGCGAAAACGAACTGGAGGTCAGCACCCTCCTGCAAGCGGCGCGTCAACACGCCGCCGACAGAAAAGTAGCAGTTGTGGCGCTGGTCGGCGGTCCGGGCGCTCCGGCAACTGCCTTCCGCCTGGGCGCTGATTTTGTCCTTACCAAGCCTGTCGCCATGCAGCAGGCAAGAAACACGATGCGGACGCTCAAGCTGGTTTTGGAGAAAATGCCCAAACCGGTCACAAGCGAGCCGAGCGCTCGGGCGGCGGCTGCCAGTGCAGCGGCCGCGAGTCCAGCGTCTGCGGCGCCGTTTCAGAGTCTCTCTCCCACCCTGCCGGCAGCCCTCGCGGCAGCGATGCCCGCAGCCGAAGAGAAGACATCGAAGCCCGAGTTGTCCGCTCCAGCAGCGTCAACATTCGCGGCGCAACAGGACGCTCCATCTGCCGAACCGACAACTGGCCCTCAAAAGTCGATCCCCGCTGCAAAACCAGAGAGAACCAAGGTCCCTAGCGAGCTGAAGCAACCAGCGAAACCGAAACCCCAGGACGCAAAGCCTCTGATCGTGGTTCGCTCCTCGCAACCGCTGACGGTGGAATCGAGCCTTGAAACGCTCGCGACCTACGGTGAGAAGAAGAGTCGTGGTTACGGGTGGATGGCAGTTCTCGTAGTCCTGATCGCCCTCATCGCCGGCGTTGTTTACTTCCGCGACGCCATTCCCTGGCAATCGCTGGGCCCCGTATCCCACTACGCCCAGTTAGCAGGACTTTACAAACCAGCCTCCGCTGCGGACATTCCAGCGCCAACCGGACCGGCGAGTACTGTTCCTAAACCGGAACCTGGCACGCCTGCTCCGCCGCCATCCAGCACTCCAGCTGATCCGAGCGCCGTTACTTCCGAGGCGCCTTCGGCTGCTTCCGATGCCGTCACCGTTAGCGAAGAGGACATGGAAAAGCTGCTCACGCAGCGCGTCGAGCCGGTGATTCCTGCCGATCAGTTGCCGAGCGGCCCTGTTTCTCCTGTCGTTCTGCAAGCGCGCATTTCGAAGGATGGAGCGGTCACCGACGTGAAGCTGACGCACGGCGAAGCCCAGCTTGCCCCCTACGCCATGCGTGCCGTCCGCGAATGGAAGTATCAGCCCTATCTGCAGAACGGCCAGGCGGTCGAGGTCCAGACGCTGATCACGGTCACGTTCGGACCGCAGTAGAGGCGCGACGCTAACCCCATTTCTTCAACTTAGGCCAGATCGCGCTTAACGATCCGAACTTGGCGCGATGCACAATAAACACAGAAATGTGCCGCTCCAGCGCGCACGGGTTGTCGGATTCGCCCACGTATTCGACGGTTTCGAACAGCTCTTCCAGCCGTGATTTCCTGTCATCGAGAACAATCAGGCAATTGCCGGAATACCCGCGCGGCCCCCACAGAAAGTACGTCTGGTGCCCGCTCAGGGCCGGTGGCAGCCCGTAGCGCCGGCCGAAGAAGTCGAGGGCTCCCGCCTGCCCATAGTCCTGGGCGAAGATTCCGCAATCGCGCCGCTCCTCCACCGGAATGCGCTGCCAGGCGACATTCACCTCCGCCACCATTTCCTCCCAACCAAACTGGTCGGCATAATGCTGCGGCAGCGGCACGCGCTCGTGACTGTGCTCGCTGCGCGGCGCTTTAATCGGAAGCTTGCTCATATAGACGAGAAATTGATCAGGCGACAGGATGGGAATGACAATGGGCGCCAGCAGCGCGCCGCCTGCCAGCAAGACGACAACCATGGCTGGCTTGAGCCAAGTATGCCCGGAGCGTTGCAGCGCGCCATCAATCACCACGGCCCCCGCCGCTAACAGCGCCGGATAGATCGGCGACAAATAGTAATTCTTGCCATGCAGCACCACGAAAACAACGAAGCAAGCGAGATAGCACCAGCCAAGCATCCGGTAGGTCCGGAATTTCGCTGAGGAAAAAAACGCGACCACGCCCGTAATCCAGATCGGCGCCGTGAACGGATTCAGTATCAGTATCTGTTGCCCAAAGTACTGCCCGGGCGACAGAACCACATCGCGCCCGCTGGCCTTGATGTTGTGCATGAGCTGCACAAAGGGAAAGTGGTTGGCAACGTTCCACATCAAGTTGGGCAGAAAAAGCACGAACGCCGCCAAACCGCCCAGCCAGATCCAGCGGTTCGCCAGAAAGCGTCGCTCGCGCGTCAGCAGCAGCCCTACCACAACCCCAAACCCGAGCACGCTGATGGAGTATTTTTCATTCATCCCGATCCCCGCCACCACGCCGAACCACAGCCAGTAGCGCGGGTCATCGTGCCGAATGGCAAGAACCGCAAAGTACAAGCATGCCGTCCACAACAGTGGCTCCAGGCAATTGGTGGTCAGCAGGCTGCCGTTCGAGAGATACTGCGGCGAAATCAAGTACGCGAGCGCGCTCACCACCAGCGCAAACCGTCCGCCGCCAAACTCCCGCGCCAGCAGCGCCGTCTGCACCACCGTGATTGACGAAAACACCGCCGGCAGAAACCGCACACTGCGCAGCGAATCCCCCAGCGCCGCCCGGCAGATCCGAATGAGAAACGGCACCAGGGACGGCTGATCCACATATCCCCACGCCAGGTGGTCGCCGCACGCCATGTAGTCAAACTCGTCGCGAAAATATCCGTAGCGGTTGTTGAAGTACATGAGCAACAGAAACCGCGCCAGGGCGATGAGAACGACGATCAACATCCCATCCGCAAGGAACGGCTGCTTGTCGCGCGACCGCGGAGGAGGAAAAGATTCGGCTGCCATAGAATTGGCAGAATAGCCGAGGATGCGCCTCCTGTCAGCCCGCCCTTGACTCGCGTGGCGTGGCAGCGTTTGATGGTTGCGCCCGTGACTTTGCGCAAGCTCAGGTTTTCCCTACTTCCCGGCTCCTATGCCGTCTGCCAGCTGCCGCCCAATGCGCCCGTTCCGGCCTGGGCCCTGCGCCACCCTCTCGCTTCCATAACCCGTACCCCGGACGAGCTCTCGGTCGTCTGCCCGCTCGAAGACGTGCCACCTGGAACCAAGTCCGATGGCCCGTGGGCGGGCATCCGGCTGGAAGGCCCGTTCTCCCTGGACCTGGTCGGAGTGCTGGTATCGGCGCTTGGCCCGCTGGCTCTCGCTGGCATCCCGATCCTGGCGCTCTCGACGTTCGATACCGACTACGTTCTGGTAAAGTCCGACCGGCTCGAAGAGGCTGTCAGCGCGCTGAAAGACGCAGGGCACGTAGCCCTCTAGCCGTGTTCCGGCGGCTGGACAATGTTCCTCATCCCTTCGGCGCGGCTTCTTGCCCCACCCCAATTACCAATTTGGCCTTCGTCCGTCTCTATCAAAGTTTTCGTCTGCTTGGGTACAATGAGACTTCTCCGAGGTCACTCCATGCTCACGCTTCGTCATCTGTTTCTGTTACTCTGTGCAGCTTCCGCTCCGCTTTTGGCGCAGATGGCCAGTCCCGCCATCAAACTCTCCCATTTCGACCCGTTGCAGGCCGACACGGCGCTCGACCCCTGCCAGGACTTTTACAAGTACGCCTGCTCCAAATGGTTCAGCGCCAATCCCATGCCCGCCGACCAGGTCTACTGGGGAACGGGTAGCGGCCTTGTGCTGTGGAACCAGAACGTTCTCCGCGAGACGCTGGAGAGCGCCGCGGATAATAAGGGGCAGCGCACCCCAGTGCAACAGCAAGTAGGCGACTACTGGGCAGCCTGCATGGATGAAAACGCCCGCGACGCCTCTGGTGACCGCGATATCGGCTTCCTCATCAAGCGCAGCAGCGGAATGCACAGCAAGAGTGAGCTGATCGATGTCATCGCGCTGATGCACCAGACCTTCCCCGGCGCATGGCAGAGCGACGCCAACCAGGCTGACGCGCCCTTTTTCGGATTTGGTCCCACGCAAGACTTCGACGATGCCTCGCTCGTCGTCAGCGGCATTGACCAAGGCGGCATGACGCTGCCCGGGCGCGATTTCTATCTGAAGGAAGATTCCAGGTCCGCCGAACTCCGCACCAAATATCAGGCGCACATCGCCCGCATGCTGCAACTGATTGGCGAAACACCCGAAGCTGCCCGTGCGAACGCGGCCGTCGTCCTCAGCATCGAAACCGATTTCGCCAAGGCCGCCATGGATAACGTCAGCCGCCGCGATCCCAAGAACCTGAACAACAAGATGTCGCTGGCCGAAGTGCAGACCCTGACGCCCTCTCTGAACTGGAAGCGCTACATCGAAACCATCGGCGCGCCTCCCACCAAGCACTACCTGGTAACCTCACCCGACTTCTTTCGCGGGGTTGAGAAGATGGTGCAAAAACATCCCCTCGAACATTGGATGGCCTACCTGAACTGGCAGGCCGCGCACTACGGTGCTCCTTATCTGAGCAAGGCGTTTGTGGATGAAAACTTTGATTTTTATGGCCGCACCCTGGCCGGAGCCCTCGAGCAGCGCCCGCGCTGGCGCCGTTGCGTCGCCGCTGCCGATCGCGATCTCGGCGACGTGCTCGGGCAAGCCTACGTCGAGCGCGCCTTTCCGCCGGAGAGCAAGCAGCGCATGCTGGGACTCGTGAAGAACGTGGAAAATGCCCTCGACCGCGACATCCAGTCGCTCGACTGGATGAGCGCCACGACAAAGAAACAGGCTGCTTTCAAGCTCGCCGCCATCGAAGACAAGATCGGCTACCCCAACCAGTGGCACGACTTTTCTTCCGTCAAGATCACGCGCACCAGCTACCTGCAAAACGTGAAACAGGCAACTACCTTCGAACTGCACCGCCAGCTCGAGAAAATCGGACGCCCCGTTGACCGCATTGACTGGACCATGACACCGCCCACGGTCAACGCGTATTACGACCCGCAACTCAACACCATCAATTTTCCCGCCGGAATTCTGCAGCCGCCCTACTTTGACAAAGGAAGCGACGAGGCCGTCAACTACGGTGGCATCGGCGCGGTCATCGGCCACGAAATCACGCACGGCTTTGACGACGAGGGCCGCAAGTTCGACGCCAACGGCAACCTGCGCGACTGGTGGACCACGGCAGACGCGAAAGCGTACGAAGAGCGCGGTAAATGCATTGTGGACCAGTACACCCAGGAAGTGCCCGAGGCTGGCGTCAAGCAGGATGGCCACCTCACCCAGGGCGAAGACACGGCCGACAACGGCGGCATCCGCATCGCGCTCTCAGCCCTCGAAGAAGTCCTGAAGAAAGAAGGCAAGTCGCTGGAGGACAAGGGCCCCGACGGCTGGACCAATCGCCAGCGCTTCTTCCTCTCCTACGCCAACTCCTGGTGCACCGAAGCCCGACCCGAAGCCATGCGCGTGCAAGTGCTCTCCAACGAGCACTCGTTCCCCAGTTACCGGGTAAACAACGTTGTTTCGAACCAGCCCGAGTTCGGCGAAGCCTTCGGCTGCAAGAAAGGCAGCCCCATGGTCCGGGAGAACGCCTGCCGGGTGTGGTAACAGCGTTTCATAAAACAAACACGAGGGCGCCCGCCGCGAGCGCCCTTTTTCGCTGCGCGCAATTTCACCGGCGACTTCTCACCGGGTGCACATTACGGCTTAACGCAGATGCCATTCTGACAAACGAGACGAGACCCACACCCTAATTCCTGGGTGCAAGGTCGTGGACACCCGCCCACGGCATCCACAGGAGCCGACGCGAATTCGATACGCGAACCCACTGCGCAAAAAATATCGACGGGGCGACCATCGCAACCGCAGCGGCCACCCGGATCGATGCACGAAGTCTTGCCGCTTGGGACCACGCATTCGCCTTTACGCTCACAGCCCCATGTAAAGCCACAGCGCTGACCGGAAGGGCACTGCGAGTCTTTCTTGCAGCTCACAACCCTATGCGAGCTCCGGACATTAACGCCGCCGGACTTTGCCGTCTGTGCGTCGGTATTGCCGCACGCCACTGCGAACCATAGAGCCAACGCCGCGCCATACACGGATGCTAAGCAGACCTTCCTCATAATCTCTGATCGCTATCCGTACAGTTTGTTGCGATTGAAATTGCGATGGTTGAATCTCAACCATGGGGTTCGCGACCTCCTGGCCGAGGTGTGCTAGCGGCCTTTGCCCTTAACCAACATCGGAGCACGACAAGCTCACCAACAACCAACAGCGCGCCAAAAATATCCTTGTTGTGACGAGCCAGCCAGTTGGGCAGGTAGATGTCGAAGCTATCGGCGCGGTCAGTCGTGAAGTGACGGGCCAGGTCGGAGAGTGGGCATCGGCCACCATTTGCAGCCAGGACGCCGCACTCCAGCAAAACACCGCCGTCACGATCGCAGCCCAACGGAAACGCCGCAATACACCTGCAATAGGCAGAACTACGATGCTCCCAGCGAGAATGGCCCAAATCACGGTGTGCAGGAGTCTGATCGCTGTCAGCATTGGGTGTTGGTCTAATGGGGATATTACGACAGCCGTCCAAAGATGCCAGTCTCCTCCGTGTATTCTAGTCGGGAGCTGGACGAATCTTTTGAGAGACCCAAATCCTGACCTTGATGCGGCAATTGTCGGGGACAACCCGATCCCAAGGGACAAGGTCCTCCTCTGGATTAGTGCGGCCACTGATCTGCCAACCCTGGCGAAGTTGTACGTCTTAACTGGCGAGCACTATTACCGAATCCAGCCTAATCTCGGAAGAGACTCAACATGTGATCTCATTCAACGGTATCTCTTGGAGTGCATTCGTCAGAATGTAACCAATCAAGCGCAAGTACAAGACCGTTGGGAAGCCACTGCGACTCTTCACCTGTGGTTTCGTCGTCTGGTTGAGATGGAAGGCACATCTGACGTTCTCACCAAAGCAGCACATTCCGTGACTGAGCTTTTTCTGACGAACGGTGAGGAAGTTCGCGCTTCTATTGAACAAGGCTTTCTGGAACATGCCCTCGAAACCATCACTCTCCGCCCGTACTTCGAGCATTGGTCCTCGGACCCTAGGCTGCAAGAGGCCTGGAATCGAGCGCTGGAGTGGGGCAAAGCCCATCCAGATTTCACTTGGAAATTGCTCCAACAGGGACTTCCAAGAGCACGGCAAGAGTAATGCCGAATGTCGAACAAAGGCGGCTTCACTAACTGAAGAGTTCGAAGGTGGTACAAGAAACTCAAAGCCGGCCTACCGCGCCATCTGCCTCTTCCAGGCTCATCGGCACGCGCTTGCGCCAGTAGTCCAGCAACTCCGGCTTTTGGTGCAGCCCTTTCTCAATCGCCGCAATCTCCTCCGGAGAAAAATACCGCCGCTTCTTCCCCTCTACCTTTCCCGGCGGAACATGCCCGTACACCCAGGCACGGTAACCCTTCAATCCTTCCCCGTATCCCCGCGCAATCGCCTCCAGATCCGTCTTCCGCTCGAAGCGCGCCGTGTATCTCCCGGACAACAGCCGCACCAATCCGAAGCGACGAATTCTGTTTCCGCGTTTTAGATCTGTCACGTGCACCAGCTCATGCGCCAGGATCGCGCACACCCCATCCCCCGGCGCCTTCTCGGAATACAGTTTCGGATTCACCTCCACCCGGAACCGCATCGGCAGTAGCAACAGGAATCTCGTCACGCTGAAGCGCGTGCGAAAATAGTCCGCTTCGCTGCGAAACGACCCTGTTGCCACGTTTACGTTTTTCAACTCTGGAAATGAGGCGCCCTTTACTGTCCGCAGATCCCCCATGATATCCGC
>Ga0075028_100000549_pt1 | contig 13565 bp, 6 predicted proteins | sample LitLauG_LLR_2014_FD_71390 | JGI IMG/M metagenome (GOLD analysis project Ga0075028, IMG submission 71390) | Freshwater sediment microbial communities from Pennsylvania, USA - Little Laurel Run_MetaG_LLR_2014 | ecosystem: Environmental > Aquatic > Freshwater > Creek > Sediment | place: USA... | reverse complement strand
AGTGTGGGTCGCTTGATTCGACCGTCGAGCGAAAATTGGAGGATTTCGATTCCGTTGTCATGCTGGTCTCCCTGGCTGGAGACAGAACAGTTCCAGCCGAAAAAGGTTCCCGTAGTCGGGTTTTTGCAAAGAATAAAGAGCCTTCGCCGAGCGGTTGCGCCCTAGACCGAGCCGCCGGAGACAAACACCAATGAACGGTCTGCGCTTTCAAGCACCGCGGAAGCGACATCGCCAAAGGACAAGGCCGCGCCCGGCCGGCGGCTGACGCCCATCACAATCAGATTGTGATCGCCCAGGCGGGCCTGGCGCAGGATCGCGTCGGCGGGAGCGATATTCACCCGCATGGCGGTCTTGATGGCGACACCGTATTGTTCGCCGAGGCGAACAATTTCCCGCAGCAGGGCCGCATTGTCCTCTTTGGGCTGCAAACTGCCGCGCCGCGTCGCGCTTGTCGCGGTCGGGCTGGCGACGAACAGGGCGGTCACCGGAGCGCCGGCGGCGCGGGCGAGACGCAACGCCACCTCGGCCCCGCGCCGCGAGGCTTCCGCGCCGGTCACCGGAACCAGAATGTCCAGCGGCGCCGCGGCCGCATCGGCGCGCAGCACGCCGCGCGCCGCGACGATCGCCAGATGCCCCTCGAACCCGCGCGCGGCATTGGCGACTTGTTCGTGAAATCCCCCCTCCGCACCTGTACTTTTGGCGACGCCCACGACAAGCAGTCCATGTCCCGGCCGCGCTGCGCTTTTCACCGCCTCCTCGGGCGCCGCCGCTGGCTCGTGAATCGTGACGTCGATGGCGGGCGACGACTCGGCGTCGCGCAACGGATCGGGAACGCTGCCTTGCGCGGCGTCGACCACCGCCGCCTCATGCCCGCCCTCGACCGCGCCATCGCCAAGCCGCACCAGCGTGACCGGCATTCCGCGCGCGCCAGCGAGCAGGCCGGCGAGCCTCGCGCCGAGTTTCCCCGACGCGCTGAGGTCGACCGCGACGAGCAGCCGCTCGAGCCCGCTGAAGAAGCTGCTCGCCTCCGCCGATTCGCGCTCCAGCCGCTGGCGCTCCTCCTCGCCGATCGGCAGACGGCCGAGCGCCCAGCGCAGCGTGGGCGGCATCGCCATCGTCGTCACCACCGCCATCGCGACGATCATCGTATAAAGACTTTGACTGAGCGCGCCCGTGGAAAGGCCGATCGTGGCGACAATGATCTCCGTGGATCCGCGGGCGTTCATCCCCGTCGCCAGCGCAAGGCATTGACGGGTTGTCAGGCCGCCGACCCAGCCGCCCAGAAAAGCCCCCGAGAATTTCCCGACGCTGGCGATCAGCACGATCAACCCCCAGGTGAGGAGCAGCTCGGGTTGGCCGAGGATGCGCAAATCCGCGCTGAGCCCGGACAGGCCAAAGAAGATGGGCATGAACAGCGCGGTGATGAGGCCGCGCAATTCATCGTCGATGTGACGCGACAAGATTGGAGACTGCCCGACCAGCAGGCCCGCGACGAAAGCGCCGAGCACCGTGCTGACGCCGATCCAGTCGGTGATGAGCGCCATGCAGCCCATCGCCACGACGATCGCCGTGATGACCGGCATTTCGCTGACGAAATTGTCGTTGGTCCAGCGGATCAGCAGGAATATGAGACGGCGGCCAACCGTCAGGCTGGCGAACAGAAACGCTGCGGTCGCCGCCACCGTCGTCAGCAAGCTATAGGCGTCGACCGATCCGTGCCGCGCCAGGCTGACGGTCAGCGCGATGATGATCCAGCCGATCGTGTCGTCGATGATCGCAGAAGCGACAATCACCTGCCCGATGTCGCGGCGCAGAAAGTTCATTTCGCGAACGACGATGGCGACGATCTTGACAGACGAGATCGACATCGCCGTGCCGAGAAACAGCGCGGTGACAAGACGCTGATCGGCGCGCGGCAACATGGCGTCTGGAATGAATTCGCCAAGCGCGAAGCCGAAAGCGAAGGGAACGGCAATGCCGGCGAGCGAGGCGCTCGCCGCCGCGCGGCGGATTTTTTTGGCGACGCCCAGATCGGTTTCCATTCCCGCCAGCAGCAAGAGGAGAAGCACGCCGAGCTGCGCGACGGCCGACAACATCGTCTTCTGGGGCCCATCGGGCGGAAAGATAAGGTGCTGCGCGTGCGGCCAGATGTTGCCGAAAACGGACGGCCCCAGCACGACGCCGGCGATCAGCTGTCCCATGACGGCTGGTTGGCCGAGCCTTTGCGCCAGTTCGCCCAACACGCGCCCGAACACGAGAAGCAGAACGATCGCGCCAATGAAGAGGGCTTCAGAGCTTTCGCGGGTATCCCGCGCCGCGGCTTGCGCCGACGACCATTGGAACACGGACCATGCCGCGAAGCAGAAGGCGAACCGCCCGAACGATTGTCTTGACGCCAAGGCTCGTCCTGGAGCTGGAGGAAGGCGCGAACCACCACGCTACGGCAATGAGGGTAACCCGTTCGCGGGCGCGCGGCGACCGCTCGTTTGAGGGGTGGCGCAGCAGGTGCAGCAAGTCACCCCAGCACGAGTCGCAGCGCGTGATTCTTGCCATCGAGGGGGGCGCAGACCGGGCCGCCCGGTTTAAGCGCAGCGCCATCGAGCCAAGCCTCGGAGACGCCGCTCTGCACGCCGCGCGGATTTTCCACGGCAATGTCGATATTGCCGCCCGAGCGCCGAATGATGGCGGTGAACCCGGGCCACGCGCTGGGGATACAGGGGTTAAGGACAAGCTGAGCGCCGCGTTGCTCAAGGCCGAGAATCGACTCCACGCCAACCCGATAAAGCCAGCCCGCCGATCCCGTGTACCACGTCCAGCCGCCGCGCCCGACATGCGGCGCAACCGAGTAAATATCGGCGACGACCACATAAGGCTCCACCTTGTAGCGCTCGACATCCGAGGCGCTGAGGGCGTGATTGATCGGGTTGAGACGATCGAAGAGCTGGCCGGCGATATCGCCCTGCCCCAGCTTCGCGTGGGCCATCGCCGCCCATGTGGCGGCATGCGTGTACTGACCGCCGTTCTCCCGCATGCCGGGCGGATAGCCTTTGATGTAGCCAGGATCGAGCCGCGTCTTGTCGAAGGGCGGCGTAAACAGCAGAACCAGCCGATCGTCAGGGCGAACCAGGTATTGGTCGAGCGAGGCCATCGCCTGCGCGCTTCGCTCGGGATCCGCGGCGCCCGACAGCACCGCCCAGGACTGGGCGATCGAATCGATCCTGCATTCGTCGTCGCTGGCGCTCCCGAGCGGCGTTCCATCGTCGAAGATGGCCCGCCGATACCACGCGCCATCCCAGCAATTGTGCTCGATGGCCGCCTTTAGCTTGACGGCGTGGGCGCGCCAGCGTTTTACACGCGTGGTGCTTTTTGCTTTGGCCAGCGGCGCGAACCGGTCGATCGCGCGGATCAGAAACCACGCCAGCCAGACGCTTTCGCCACGTCCCAGTTCTCCGACGCGATTCATGCCGTCGTTCCAGTCGCCCGTTCCCATCAGCGGCAGACCATGCGGTCCGGTCAGCGCCATGCTTTGATCGAGCGCGCGCGCGCAATGCTCGAACAGGCTGGCTTTTTCCTCGGCGATTTCTGGAACATAAAAGGCGTCGTGCTCGTGTTCGCCCACGGCCCTGCCTTCCAGAAAAGCCACAGGTTCGTCGAGAATGGCGCTGTCGCCGGTGACGCCGATGTAGTCGGCGACGCAATAGGCGAGCCAGACGCGGTCGTCGGAAATTTTCGTGCGCACCCCCTGGCCGGTGAAGGGAAGCCACCAATGCTGGACATCGCCCTCAAGAAACTGCCGGCTCGCCGCCCGCAGCAGATGCTCGCGCGTGGCGGCTGGCCGCACGCCCGTCAGCGCCATATTATCCTGCAATTGATCGCGGAATCCGTAAGCGCCGCTCGCCTGATAAAACGCCGATCGCGCGGTGATGCGGCATGCGAGCGTCTGATAGGGCAGCCAGCCGTTCAGCATGATGTCCATCGCGCGGTTTGGCGTTGTAACCTGAGTCGAATCGAAAATATCGCGCCAGTAGCGCTCGACGGCGGCGAGACTCGCATCCACGCCCGTCGCGCGCATTCGCACGATCAGCTCGCGCGCTTCCTCGATCGTTGCCGCCTGGCCGATGAATGAAACAATTTCCATTGTTTCGCCTGGAGCCAGCTCTATCGAACATTGCAGCGCCGCGCAGGGATCAAGACCTCCGCCGCAACGTCCCGACAGAAACGCTCCGCGGCCTGTTCCGGCCGGATTGCGCAAAGAACCATTGCGGCCGATAAATTGGCGCCGGTCCGCCGTCCAGCTCATTTGAGCTCCGGCCAGATCGGCGAAGGCGATGCGACTACCAAACGTCGTGCTCCATGGATTCTGCGCGGTCAGGGCGCGCGTCTCCGCGTCAAGGCCGGTCACGACAAATGGCGCGCTGGCGGCGCGCGCGGTTCCCAGAACCCATTCGACATAGAGCGTCACGGTCAGACGGCGCGCGCGCGTCGAACGATTGCGAATCGTCAGCCGTTGAATTTTGACAGGGTCCGAGAGGGGGACGAACTGCAACAGCTCGGTTTCAATATCGTAGGCCCGATGTTCGAAACGGCTGTAGCCAAATCCGTGCCGTGCGACATAGTCGCCATCGTCGCGGATGGGCCAGACGGTTGGGCTCCACAAGGCGCCGCTGATATCGTCGCGCAGATAGAACGCCTCCCCCGCCGCGTCGGTGACCGGATCGTTGGACCAGGCGGTCAATTGATTTTCGCGGCTGTTAAGCGACCAAGTGTAACCCGAACCCTCGGCGGCGACCTGGAAACCAAAGCTCGCATTGGCGACGACATTGATCCAGGGCGCCGGCGGCGTCCGACCCCGCGATATGTGAACCACATATTCGCGACCCGCTTTGTCGAAACCGCCGATCCCGTTGAAATATTCAAGATCGCGCGGCGCGGCAGGTCTGGACGCGGCCGGTATGGGCGACAGGGGATTTTTCGGCGCCGCCCTGCTTCCAAGCGCGACGATCGCCAGCGGCATCCGGGAAAGCTGCTGCGCCAGATCGCCGCGCCTCGCCACAAGAACAACGCGCGCGGCCGACAGCAACAACGCCCGTGCGGCGGGATCGATCAGATCCGCGCGCAGCACATGGACGCCGCCGGCGCCGCTCGCGTCGCCCTGGCGCGGCCCCAGGCGTCGCGTGCGGATCGCGGTCTCGATCGTGGTTTGCAGATCCTGGACGTAGGACGCGGTGCGCTCGTTGAGGACGACAAGATCGACGCGCAATTGCTTCGAGCGCCAATATTCGTGAGCGCGGATCAGCTGCCCGACGATTTCGAAATCCTCGATGTCGTCGATGCGTGCGACGACGATCGGCAGATCGCCCGATATGCCGTGACGCCAAAGCCCGGCCTGCGCGCCTGCGCCGCGCGTGATCGTTTCCGAGGAAGGCCGCAGCCGCGGATCGGCAAACAGGACGAAACCGGCGAGGCTCTGGAACGACACCGCCATCGCTGGCGACAGATCGAGATGGTGAAGCTCGACCTGCGCCTGCGTCCACGCCATGATGCGGGCGCGATGATACGCGTCGGCGTCCCGCCGGGCGTCGATCAAGCTGACGAGTTCTTCGCGCGTCGAAGCGACGATCGTCCAGTAGGCGACCCTGACGGTCTGTCCGGGCGGCGCCAGCAAGCGCTGCCGCAAGGCGAAAATCGGATCGAGGACCGCGCCGACGGCGCCCGACAGCGCTCCCGGCTTTTCGTTCGCGAGCGCGTCGCCGATGCCGCGTCCCCGGCCGATGAAGCCGGCCCTGTCGGTTTCAAAACTCGGCTTCGCGGCGACGCGTCCCTCCACGACCGCGAAATGCGCAGCCCACAACTCGGGCTCGTCGGGCGAGCGTTTGCGCCGCGTGGCGATGATCGCCGCCAAATCCTGCGAATACTCCGTTTCGACGAACATTTTGGAGAATGCCGGATGCGCGCCGTCAGCCGCCGCTGGAGCCAAGGCAATCTCCGCAAAAGAGGTGAGTTCGAACTCGCGCATGACCGGGCCCGAATTGGCCAGCGACAGGCGCCGCACTTCGGCGTTCGCCTCTGTGGCGACGACGATTTCAAGCGTGGTCGTCATCGATCCGTCGCGCCGGACGAATTCGGCGCGATCTTCGCTGAATGTCGCCTGATAGCTGTCAGGCGAGGCGCCGCCTGGCTGATAGGTCGCCGACCATCCCGATCCGCGCCTGACGTCGCGGATAAAAACATACGCGCCCGAATCATCCTGCGGAGAATCTTCGCGCCAACGGGTGACCGCGACGCCCCGCCATTGGCTGAAGCCCGACCCGCCCGACGTCAGCATCACCGAATAGTCGCCGTTCGACAGAAGATGCGTCTGCGGCGACAACTCGCTGGGCGGTCCCAGGCGGCGCTCGGTGACAGCTTTGGCGTCAATCTGCGTTGGCGCGACCTTGATCTCTTCGACCGGAAAAGCCGGCACGAATTCTCGCGGGGCGGGCTCGTGCAGAAGCAGCTCGCACGCCTGGATCATCGGTTCGGCGTGGAATCTGTCGCGCATCCGGCCGCGCTGCAGCGTGTTGGCGATCGCGACAATCGTCATGCCCTGATGATGAGCCATATAACTGTCGATCACCGCCAGCGTCTTTCCCTCTGGCAGCCGCGCGCGGGTATAGTCGATAGCTTCATAGAAACCGTAGCGACCGAGCGCCCCGACTTTCTCGAGCGCCGCATAGTTGGCCAATGCGGCCGCCGGATCGACCATCGCGGCAAGCCCGGTCGCGTAAGGGGCGATCACGGCGTTGACCGCCATCCCGCGCTTCAGCGCCAGGTCAGGCACGCCAAAGGCAAGATATTGAAAGTTTTGCGCGAGGTCGCGCGCATTATAGCCGGACTCGGAAATGCCCCAGGGCAGGCCGAGCGCGCGGGCGTAGGATTGCTGGCGCTTGACGATAGCCAGATCGGACGCCTGCGACAGACTGCCGATCGGCGTGCGCATCAGCAGAGAGCACATCAGATATTCGAACATCGAGCCGGACCACGACAACAACGCGAAGCCCTCGCGCAGCGTGACCGTTCGGCGGCCAAGACGAAACCATAGTCTCGTCGGCGCATCGCCCTTGGCGATGGCGAACAGGCTCGTCAAGCGGGCCTCCGAGGCGAGCAGGTCATAGCAGCCGGAGTCGCGCCGGCTGTCGGACACGCTGTAGCCGATGGACAGCAGCTTGCGCTCGGGATCGACAAGGAAGTCGAACTGCATTCCGAGCGCCATTTCCCTTGCGGTTTTTTCGAGTGCTTGCAAGCGGGGCGCGAGATCCTCTGACGAAGTGCGCGCGTCTTGGGCGTGAGCCTCGATGGCGGCGCTCACGGCGCCTGTCCAAAAGATCAGGTCAGCCGCGAACTCCTCGCCCGCCGCGGCGCTGAGGCCGCGGGCGATCGCATCGGCGCGCGCGGCCAGAGGCTGAAGCGCGCACAGCATCAAGGCTGTGTCCAGCGATTCGTTCATCTGCGATTCGATGATATCGAACTGTTTGCCCAGATCAGCGGCCGATCCGTCGCGGGAGTGTGGCAAGCTCGCCAGGGCTTCGCGCGCAAGGGCGAGATTGTCGCCGAGCCCCGCGACGATCTGATCTTTCGATACGGGACCAGCGAGAGCCTCGCGGCACGCGTTCGCCAAGGCGATCAGATTGCCCGCCAGATTCCCGCTGTCGACTGAAGAAACGTAGGCCGGGTCCAGCACCTGCAATGTCGTCGTGTCGTACCAATTGTAAAAATGTCCGCGGAAGCGTTTGAGCCTGGCCATCGCGGCGAACGACAGTTCGAGTCTTTCGACGGTCTGCACGAGACCGGCCCAGCCGAAATCACGCGCGACGACCGCCGCGAGAAGGTGCAAACCCAGGTTCGTCGGAGAGGTGCGATGGGCCACTACCGGCTTGGGGCTCTCCTGGTAATTGTCCGGAGGGAGCATTCCGCTTGCCGGGGTCACGAACATCTCGAAATAACGCCAGGTTCGCCGCGCAATAAGTCGCAAGGATCGCGCCTGGTCGTTGCTGGGCTGAGGAGTGAGCTGACGATTCCTGCTTCCGACGACGGCGATGAGCGGCGCCGCCCACCAAAGAATCATGAACGGGGCGACGACCGGCCATGATCGCGGCGCGGCAATCAGCGTCAGCGAGCCGGCGAGCGAGGCCAGACAAACGCCGCCAGCCATCGGCCTCGCCAGGCCGAACAATCCAGGTGTCGGGGTCGCGCCGTCCTGCGCGGCGGTGACCCATTCGAGCAGGTTGCGGCGCGAGACATACAGCCTGAAGAGGGTGCGCACGATCGCGTCCGCCATCACGAACGCCTGGTCGGCGAGGAACACGAGACGCAGGGCGGCGTGGTTGGCGGCCTGGCGCGCGTCAGCCGCCAGAATGCGCCATCCGCGTCGCTTCGCGCTCGTCAGTCGCCGCGGGACCAAGGAGATTGCAACCGGCATAAAACTGGGAAGCGCCACAGCAGCGCAAACCGCGATGCTCCACGCAAAGGCGGTCGGCGCCGGACCGAGCCATCCGACCGCCAATGCGGCGAAGGTCATCGGCGCCGTCAGCGTCCGGCGCAGATTGTCGACCATTTTTGCGAGGGAAAGCGCGTTCAAGCCGCCCGCGCCGGCGATCCGCACCCTTGCGATCCAGGGCAGCAATTGCCAATCGCCGCGCGCCCACCGATGTTGGCGCCTCACCGCCACATCGTAACGAGAGGGAAAATCCTCGACAAATTCTACGTCGGAAGCAAGACCCGCGCGTGCAAAGCTGCCTTCAAAGAGATCGTGGCTGAGAAGCGAATTTTCTGGAATCCGTTCGGCCAAAGCCATTTCGAACGCATCGACATCGTAGATGCCCTTCCCGGTGTAAATGCCTTCGCCAAAGAGGTCCTGATAGACGTCGGATGCGGCGCCGGCATAGGGGTCGATCCCTGCCGCGTTAGAAAAGGCGCGGCCATAGAACGAAGCCTCTTCGTCAACCGACATCGACGGGGTAATGCGCGGTTGTAGAATCGCGTAGCCCTCGACGACGCGATCGCCGCTGGCCTCGAATCGGGGCTTGTTGAGCGGATGGGCCATTTTGCCGATCAATCGGCGGACCGAGTCGCGGGGAAGACGCGTGTCGGCGTCGAGCGTCACGACATAGCGAACATCGGGAGGCGCGACTGGCGGCGGTGCGTCGCGCGCATTGAACGTCGTATCGGTGGCGCCGCGCAGCAGCCGGTTGAGCTCGTGAAGTTTGCCGCGCTTGCGCTCCCAGCCCATCCAGCAACGCTGTGTTTCGTTGAAAACGCGCCGCCGGTGCAGAACGAGGAACCTGTCCCCCGCGGGGCCGCGCCCATATTTTTCGTTCAGCTCGGCAATTGCGCCCTGCGCCTCCGCGAGCAAGGGACCATCACCGTCGCGCATCTCGCTCTGCGCATCGACGCCATCGAGCAGCAGCGCGAAGGTGAGATCGCCGCCACGGCTCGCGAGATAGTGCACTTCCAGACGCGCGGCCAACTCCCGCAGCTCCTCGGCGCTGGTCATCAACGCGGGAATAACAACAATTGTGCGCAGGGACGTTGGCACCGCATCGGCCAGTTCGAGACCCGGCAGCGGCCTGGGGCGAACGATGGCCGCGACAGCCCGGTTAACGACGGCGAATGCTGCTTCCAGGGCTGCAAACAGACCACAAAACATCGCGAGAAAGACCCAGCCAGAATTTCCCGCAAGATGCGAAGCGTCAACCATGGCGGCCAAAATCAACCCCGCCACCGCAAGCAACGCGCCGATGTAAAGCGGACCTCGCCAGGCGAGCAGCAAAGCCCCCAGCGATTGCAAGAGGCTCGGGCGAAACTCAATTTGCTTCTCAAACGCGTCGAGACCGCTTCCGATCAGGTGAAAGCCAGGATCCAATCGCTCCTCTTTGTCGTCCGCATTTTGTGTTTCGGAGGCGACCTCCACGATGTTCTGGCAGAGCTTTTCGGCGACCATCAGCTCAGAGAGACGTGACCCTCGGGCCAGTCGCTGGACAGCGTCACGGTAGAGTTCGCGCGTTGCGCTCTCCATTTGGCCGAACGCGCTCACCTGCCGCAGCCGCTGATCAACGAGACTCACTGCGCCGATGAACTCGGCCCAATCCTCGTCAGCGATGGCGCGCATTGAAGCCAGTATGTTTCGCAAGGTCACATTTGAGGCGCCGTAGCTTTGATGAGCGCGGTGAATCACCTCGTCCATGACGATGTTTCTGGCGCTGAGTTTGTCCTCAAGTATTTGCGCCGCCGCAGTCTGTGGGTCCTGGTCGCGCAGGCGTTTGTCCAGTTGCGCAACGAATCCATCGGGCAGAGGCGCGGGACCGAGCTCGTCGATCAAATCCGGGGAAGCGGGCTTGTAGGCGCTGACCCCCAGCAGATCGTCCGCCAAAGCATCCGCTCTGGCGCGCCAGGCGCGATCCTCGATGATGGCGTCGGTCAGGCGCCGCGCATTTTCAACGAGCACGATCCGCAGCGTCAGAGGCAGCGCGCGTAGCTCGGCAATCTCCAGAGGCAGCGCCCGCTGAAAGGCAAAACAGAACAGCTGCAACATGTTCGTATCGATGTGACTGTCCGTGTGCGCCACGAACGACCACATCAGAGCCAATATTCGGGGATGGCCCGACAACGGTCCCGCCGTCGCTATGGGCATCCGGCGATAAAGACCAGGCGTCAATTCATCCTGGACGGCGCGAATCTGTTCCTCGATGACATGGTAATTGTCCAGAAGGCGCACGGTCGCGGGCTCGATAAGCTCGCCGTTGCGAACCATCTGCGCGCTTTCGCGATAGTTTTTTCGCAGCGCGGCCGCGTTCTCCCGAATCCGCCTCTGAAGCGAAAAGCCAAGAACGACGGGCGGTTCCGAGGCTTGAGACTCCGCCAGACTGGCGGCGAGCCGCTCCAGCCGTTCGGCGCTGAAGCTCTCTTCCCGGATAAGGGTCTTTTCGTCCCATGGCGATTTTTGACCGCTCACCCTTCCAAAACCATTCAGGAAAGAGTGCACGGGATCTTCCTAACCGGATGGCGAGTTTGCAAGAGGGACGTCCCCATGCGGAGACGTCCCGAAACGAGCGTCAATGCTGCCGAAGTCAGCCGGGTTGACGAAGGGTCAGCGAGGCTACGCCGGCCGCCAGGGCCAATCCGGACTGGACCTCAACCGAAATGGGCTGAAGGGTTAAGGACCTTCCAAAGCCACCGACCAGGGCGTTGGCGCCAAGTCCGGCCCCGACGGTCGCAGAGGCGTCCGCTCCGACATAGTCGCCCGCGAGCGCGCCCCGCCGCGGTCCCGCGCCAGTTGCGATGACATCCCACGCGAGAACTCCGCTGTTCGTCGCGCCTATATCGATGCCAAATTTCCGGATCGTGCCGAAGTACCGTTCGTGACGACCGGAAGTCGAGGTGAAAACGCAGGACATCTCCTTGCTTGACGTGATGATCATGCCGAGCCCCGCGGCCACATTGCAGCGCAGCGCGCCGATTTTCGTGTTTGGCTCAGCCATCGCGCACTGAGTGGAAACAACGAGGCCAAGCAGCCCGGCGGCAGTGGTCAATGCTCGAAGTTCCATGATGGTCTCCTGTTGTCGACGGAAGAGGCCTTTGCAAACGCGCTGCGCCGCAAAAAGTTGCGAGGAGATCACAGAATTTTGAACAGACCGCCGATCGCGACCTGATCGGCTCATGGGCAAGGAGAGCCATTCACGGGCGCGCCGCCTCGATTGAAAAAGGAACGCCCGCCCCGAGAGGATTTTCGCCGCGCACGACCTTTGTGAGGAACTCTACGCCAATGATCTCGTTGACAAGCACAGCCGCTTTGGAGCGCTGCAATTTCAGGAGACATTGATGACCAGCACGACCGACAAGATCAAAGGCATGGCGAACGAGGCCGCTGGAAACGTGAAGCAAGGCGTGGGCAAGGCGGTCGGAAACGACAAGCTCGAAGTCGAAGGCGCCATGCAGAAGGCGAAAGGCGACGCGCAACAGGCCGCCGGCAAGGCCAAAGACGCGGTCAAGAACGTGATCGACAAAGCGTAATTTCAAGGCCCGCCGACCGTTCGCCGCGCGCCGTTGCGCGGCGAACGGTCCGGGCTGTTAGACCTTTCGTTCAAGTAATTTCAGTGTCCGCTTTGGTCCGCGGCCCGCGCCGCTTCAAACAGAAACCACGTGCGGCGCTCGGTTTCGTCGATATAGACTTCGAGCAGGCTGGCGGTGCCGGAATCCTTGTGCTGATCGCAAAGCTCGTGGACCTTGCGCATGGAGGCTGCGGAGGCCTTGTTGTCCTCGAGCAATTCGCTCAGCATCTCGAACGGCGAGACGAAATCCTCATCGTTGTTCTTGATGCGAGTCAGCTTCTCGACGTGGCCGACCGAGCGCAGCGTCGTCCTGCCGAGTTTACGCACGCGCTCGGCCAGCGGGTCGATCGTTGCGAATATCTGATCCGACTGTTCGTCGAGCATGAGGTGATAGTCGCGGAAATTCGGTCCGCTCATGTGCCAATGGAAATTCTTCGTCTTCAGATAGAGCGCGAAAGCGTCAGCGACGAGCTTGTTGATTTCCGTCGCGATCGCGGCGGTGGCGCTCTTTGACAGATCGGACGGGGTGTCGAGCGCCGAGCGCTTCGTGTCGCTCGAAATGGCCTTCTTCTCTTTTGACATGCGCCGATCCTTTCATTGTAAGCGCGAGCCGGTCCAACCAGCATCCGATGTTTGACTACGCAAGCCGGGCGCCGATCTGGGCTTTGCTAGGCGGCGTTGCGCGACGACCTCCGGTCGAAAAACAGGGCCTGGCTTACCGCCGCCTTAACCGTATCCGGCTGGAATGGCTTGGTGATCAGGAAGGCAGGTTCGGGCCGCTCCCCGGTCAGCAGGCGCTCGGGGTAAGCGGTAATAAAGATTACCGGAACGTCGAAATGGCCAAGAATTTCGTTCACCGCTTCGAGTCCGGAACTCCCGTCGGCAAGCTGGATATCCGCAAGGACGAGGCCCGGCGGAATTTCCCTGGCGCTCTTGATCGCCTCCTCGTGCGTGCGGGCGATCGCGGTCACCGTGTGCCCGAGGTCCTGCACCAGCGATTCGATGTCGAGGGCGATCACAGGCTCGTCTTCGATTATGAGCACATTCGTCGCCACCTGCGCGGCGATCTCGTGGCCGGCCGAACTGACCAGCGCGGCGACTTCTCCGACATTCGTGTCGAGAATGGCCGCGACCTCGTCAAGGTCGAATCCCTCGACCGTGCGAAGCAGAAAAGCCTGCCGGGAGCGAGGCGTGAGGTGATTCAGATTCTGTTGCGCCGCGGAAATGGGGCCGTCGCGGTCCGTATTATTGAGGGGAATGGAAGACCACATTTTCAGGAAGAGACGATACAATCCGACCCGCGCGTCGAGGTCCGACGGCAAAACCGCGGAATCGGCGATCAGCGCTTCGAGCGTCGAAACGACGTAGGCGTCGCCGCCCTGCTGCGATCCGCTCAACGAACGCGCAAAACGCCTGAGATAGGGCAGATGCGAGGCGATTTCCTTCGCGACGGACATAGACGCTCCTTAATTCTTCACG